>Ga0315321_10002341_pt1 | contig 14699 bp, 10 predicted proteins | sample M180m21515metaG_FD_203464 | JGI IMG/M metagenome (GOLD analysis project Ga0315321, IMG submission 203464) | Ammonia-oxidizing marine archaeal communities from Monterey Bay, California, United States - M1 80m 21515 | ecosystem: Environmental > Aquatic > Marine > Intertidal zone | place: USA... | reverse complement strand
CTTGCCGTAGAGGTCGAGAACGTGCTTGGGTTCGTCCTTTAGGTCGACGAGATCGGGGACGCTGGTTTGCATGCGGTAGGCCATCTCGTATTGAGCAATGCGGGCGTCGATCTCAGGGTCGCCTGATTCTGCCTTCTTGGCCTGGTTGATCTTGGCAATTCCATCGAGCATGGACCGGCGCATGTCCCGAGAAACTCCTTTGGGGTTGGAAAGGTAGAGGACCGGATCACCGGCGCTCCGAAATTTTACGCCTTGATGCTTGGAGGGGAGGAAGCCACTTCCCCATAAGCGGTCGTACAGAGCTTGGGATTGCCCGCGCCCCTTTGAGATCATGACGACGTATCCCGGGAGGTTTTTGTTCGGGCTGCCCAATCCCCAATCCAACCAAGCTCCCATCGACGGTTTGCCCGGTTGCTGAACCCCGGTGTTGATCGCAGTGATGGCAGGGTCGTGATTGATGGCTTCGGTATGGACTGATTTTACAAGCGTGATCTCGTCGGCAATGCTCGCGATGTTTGGCACGATCTCGCTAAACCAGCTACCGTTCTGTCCGTGCCTGGAAAATTCGAACATCGGGGCAACGCAAGGGAAGGATTTCTGTCCGGAAGTCATGCCGGTTATCCGCTGGCCGTTGCGGATGGAGTCGGGTAACTCGATTCCGTGGATTTCGCGCATCTTCGGGTGGTAGTCGTACATGTCGATGTGCGAGGGGCCGCCCGAGAAAAACAAGTAGATCACCCGTTTAGCCTTTGGCTTGAAGTGGGGGCCTCCGAGGGTGCCGGAAAAGCCACCTGATGCGGAAGAGGGTGTGGCCCCGGAAAGGCCGGGGTTGAGAAGGCTTGCCGCGCCGAGCGCTCCAAGCCCGCGGGCTCCCAACTGAAGGAGTTTTCTACGGGTGAGAATTTGTTGGATTTCCAAGTCGTTCATGTTCGCGTGTTACTAACCTTTATTCGCGGTTCAAAGTTTCATCAAGGTTTAGGATGATCGATGCCAAAAGGGTCCACGCGGCATGGTCGTATGGATCGAGTTTCTCGTCACGGGGGGACTCCCCGACCGAAAGCAGCTCGTCGGCCCGCTTGGGGTCGTCCTTGAAGACCTTGGATTGCTCATCGTAAAACTCTTTCAAGACGTCGATGCGCAATTGGTCGGCCGGTCGCCCGGTTGCCCACTCGAAGGCAAAGTTCAGTTTGTCGGGGAAGGTCTTTTTGCCACTGCTCAGGATCCGTCGGGCAAAATGTCTGGCGGCCTCTACGAATTGATCGTCGTTGAGGGTGACCAAGGCTTGCATGGGTGTGTTGGTGCGTTGTCTTTGCAGGACGCACACTTCCCTGCTCGGGGTGTCGAAGGCCATGAGGGCGGGCTGCGGAGCTGAGCGCTTCCAGTAGGTGTACATGCTCCTGCGATAGAGCTTTTCTCCCTTGTCCCGGATGAACTTGCGGCCTCCGCTCAGGGAGACTTCCACCCAAAGTCCGGGGGGTTGATAGGGTTTGACACCGGAACCCCCAAAGTCGCGCTTGAGCAGACCGCTTATGGCCAGAGCGTTGTCTCTGACGAATTCGCCCATCATACGGAACCTCGGAGCCCTCGCGTGGTAGAGGTTGACGGGGTCTTTTTCAATATGTTCGGGACGGGTGACGGAAGATTGCCGGTAGGTTGCTGATGTGACCATTTGCTTGATCGCCCGCTTGACGTCCCAGCCGTTTTTGCGGAAATCGGCCGCGAGCCAATTGATCAGGTCCGGGTGGGTGGGCCAGTTTCCTTGAGAGCCGAAGTCGCTCGGGGTGTCGGTCAGCCCCCGTCCGAAGATGGTTTGCCAATGCCGGTTGACGGCTACCCTTGCCGTGAGCGGGTGCTGTGGATCGACAATCCATTTGGCCAGACCGAGGCGGGTTTTGGGGAGGTCCTCTTTCATGGGGGGAAGAAAAGTCGGGGTATTGGGTTCGAATTCCTTGGACTTGTCCGGGGACGAGTACTGCCCGCGCATCAGAAGGTAGGTCTTGCGCATTTTGTTGGCCGGGTTGTCAGCCATGATCATGGAGGTGATCTTGGACTTGCCCAAGGATGCGAGTTCGCCATTGATTTTGTCCTTTTCCCTGGCAAGTGCCTGATAGGGCTTGTCGATTGAATTGAGGTAATGATCGAAGAGTGTTTTCGTTTGCTCGGGCGTGCGCTCGGAGGCCGCCAGTGCCAAGAGGGGGGAGATCAGGTCGGAACCAAATAACGACTGGACTTCGACTGAGGTCAATTCGCGATCGTAGAAACGGAAGTCGTCGATTTCCACGCCGTTGGTTATGGAAGTGCTGAACCGGCGGCCAAGCCGCAGCGGTTTGTCCGTCGCGATGGTAGCGGTGAGTCCGTCGGCCTCCACGGTATGGTCGAGTTTCTCACCGTTGAGAAAAACCCGAGTGCCTGCGGCTCTTCCCGACCCGTCATAGGTGATGAAAACGTGTTGCCATTTTTTGGCCGCGATTTTCTTTTTCCCCACTACCTTGACCGCGTTGTCCTGCCACTTGTGGATGATGTGGGCTCCGGGTTTGCCGCTCTGAAGCCAAAGGTCGAAGCCCCGGTATGCATTGCCTTCGTCCATCTTTGCAAATACGGCCCCGTTTTGATTGCCGTTGGAGGTCTTGACCCAACAACCATAGCTGAAGGGCTTGTTCCAAGTAGGATCCTTGAATCCCTTGACTTCGACGAACCCGTTGCCCTCGATCTTCAAGCCACCGTTGAACTTGGCGTTGCCGATTGGTTTTGCTTTGCCGTGGAGCTGACAGTCGGTGGTATTCCTGGCTATGTCCGGGGTGAGGTTTTTTTCGAAGTTGTCGAGGGGCAGATGGGAGACCAAACCGGAGGGCGCAATCGGAGTCTTTTCATCGCCCGCGGTAAGGAACTGTTCTTCGGTCCACTCGTCGAAAGCCTTTTGAGCGTCTTTCCTGCGCCCGTCCTGTTTCTTTGAAATTCCCTCGGTCTTTTTTTCCAATTCCGCTTTTTTCTTTTTTTGATCGGAGCTTTCCACGTTCACCACGGGAGCTTGGTTTCCACGGCGGGTCTGCATGCCGGGGTCGGCGTTGTTGTTGTAGAAGGCGTAGAAACTGAAGTACTCCTCTTGCGAAATGGGGTCGTACTTATGGGAATGGCATTGAGCGCATTCCATGGTCAGACCCATCCATACGTTGGCCGTGGTCTTGACCCGGTCGACTACGTATTCGACCCGGAATTCCTCGGCAATAACACCTCCTTCGTCCGTGGTTGCATGGTTGCGGTTAAATCCGGATGCAATCTTTTGCTCAACGGTGGATTCGGGAAGAAGGTCGCCGGCTAGTTGTTCGATGGTGAATTGGTCGAATGGCATATTGTTCTTATAGGCATTGAGAACCCAATCCCTCCAGGGCCACATGGTTCTTGGCCCGTCGTCATGAAAGACGGAGGTGTCCCCATAGCGGGCGGCGTCCATCCATACGAGAGTCATGCGTTCGGCGTATCCATCCGAGCCAAGCAGTCGGTCGACCAGGCGCTCGAGGGCGTCGGGAGACTTGTCGTCCACGAAGCCTTTCACCTCGGCAGGGGAGGGAGGGAGACCGGTGAGGTCTAGAAATAGGCGTCGGGCGAGGGTTCGACGGTCGGCTTCAGGAGATGGTTTGAGTCCGCGCTGATCAAGGGTTCTGAGCACGAACCGGTCGATCGGGTTGCGACACCAATCGGAGTTGCTCACTTTCGGAAGGGTCGGCTGCTGGATGGCGGTGAAGGACCAGTGGTCTTCCCATTGGGCTCCCTCGGCGATCCAACTCTTGAAGAGGGAAATCTCCTCTTTGCTCATGGGCTTCTTGCTTTCGGGAGGAGGCATCATTTCTTCCGGGTCGTCGGAAAGGATGCGGTGCCACAGTTCGCTCTCATCAAGCTTCCGGGGGACGATGGCCCGAATGCCGTCGCGCTCGGAAAGGGCGGATTCCTCTAAGTCTAGGCGGAGCTTCGCTTTTCTGGATTTCTCGGAGGGACCATGGCAATGAAAGCACTTGCTCGAGAGAATGGGCCGAATGTCCCGGTTGAAACTAACGGTTTGCTTTCCTTCTCCTGCGAGTTGCAGGCAACAGGAAAGAAGAGAGATGAGAGAGAAGATGCTTAGGCTTTTACCCATGATTGGTACTGATGTGCATTGAAAGGTAATGATCGTCAAGGTATGGAGCGTTTGGGTGGGAGGCAAGTTTTCATGGCTGGGAATGATCAAATTTATTTCAGGGTATGGAATGGGATTCTTCTGCTGAATGGAGGGCGTGGGAATTTGGAGTATGGGCTAAACCTAATCCGACAACGGAGAATGCGGACGGTTCGCAAAAGATTTGCCTGTGCGATTGATTGGCGTTGAGTTTGCCTCCGTTTTCTCCATGAATGTTTCTTTATGACTACCGAAACTGAAACTACGGACGACCAACAGGATGATGAGCCTCAAGCCCCTTCCTTTGATGCGGTCGACTTGATGCTGGAGGGCAACCTCAAGGCGCAGATCAGCTATTCCATGGTCAAAGCCTTTGCCTCGGCGCTTGATGAGAAGGCTCAAATCCTCATTCAGGCAGAGCAGGGTTTCGAGCCGCAAGAGGGGGAGAGCTTCGCCGAAGTGGCCATGCCGGAAATCGAGGCTATGGCTCAGGCCATAACGGAGGGGTGCGTTGATTTTTCAAAGGTCCGTTTCTGGGAAGCCTGTGAAACCGCAGAGGTTGCATGGGAAGAAAGCAAGGATGAAGAGGGCAAGGTCGTTGGCCGGATGCCTTATGGGAACCCTCATGACGAACCTAAGGAAGGGAACCGGATATTGGCTAATTTGGAACAGATTTCGGGATGGCTCGGGCAGGTGCACAAGTTGCACGAGGAAAATGGCATGGGGTGGGTTTCTCCCTACGGTTGCCCGGAGGATGGACAGCAGGCTTACGACGATCGAAGCAAGTGTTTTGAAAAGTTGAAGTCAATCGTCGAGGGGATCAAGACCAACTTGGAATTTTAGGGTCTGGCTTTTGCTATTCCCGCTGGGTCTTGTAGATTCTGGGCACTCGCTTTGTGATTGAGCAGAGAAGTTCCCAGGGAATGGTTTCCGCGTCTTCGGCAAGGGTGGAGAGCAAAATCTCCTGCTTGTCCTGTCTCCCGACCAGGGTCACTTTTTCGCCCAGGCCGAATTCTGTGCTTGAGTCGGTCAGGTCAATCAGGGTCTGGTCCATGGTAACCCTTCCGACCAGCGGGTAGGACCGACCTTGGATCAGTCCGTTGGCCCGGTTGCCGCAATGAAGAGGAATGGCGTCACCGTATCCCGCGCTGATGATTCCTATCTTCGAGTCTCTCTCCAAAGTATACTGCCTGTCATAGCTGAGCGAGGTGCCTTTGGGCAACTCCTTGACCATGGCAAGTTTGGAATGGAAGGACAAAACCGGTTCGACCTCAAGGTCGGCAAGGAGGCTTCCGCGGGGAGAGGCGATGCCGAATTGCAGAAGTCCGATGCGAACGGCATTGAATACGGTGTTGTTCTCAAGGGAACGAAGGGAAGAGGAGTTGTCTGCGTGGACCAGAAAGGCCGAGTCACGGTCAATGTCCGCCTTTTCAATTATGTTGAGAAACCTCTTTCTTTGTTCCTTGGTAAAGCCCGCGTCGGAGGGTTGAGCGAAATGAGTCAGGATTCCGCAAAGCTTGATTTCAGGAGTTCGTTTGATTTCTTCGATCAGGGACAGAGCGTGTTCCCACCAAACGCCCAGTCGCCCCATGCCGGTATCAACCTTTAGGTGAACCGAAACGGTTTGTCCGTTCTTCTCGGCCAATTTCCGAAACCGTTCAAGCTCCAGAGAGCACGAAAGGGTTGCGATGAGGTCGTAGTCGACGAGAGCCTGATCCTCTTCGGCGAGAAGGGGACCGAGTACGAGGATGGGCCAACCCGATCCCATTTCGCGGATGTCCGCAGCCTCCTTTACGTTAGCCACGGCAAATAGGTCTACGCCCGTTTGCATAAGCCGGGTCGCGGTGGGATGAATCCCGTGCCCATAGGCATCGGCCTTTACCACCGAGAGCAAACGGACGCCCGAAGGGAGGGATGTCCGAATAAGGGTCAGGTTGCGCTCAAGCGCGGCCAAGTCGATCTCTGCCCAACAACGCATGCCCTTCATAACCTTATGGCGAACGGACTGGGTTTTCCTCTCCCGCTGGGTCTCTTTCGGCTTTCCATTTTTTGAAGGAGGGCGGGGAGGGTGAATATACTTCAGGGGATTCGACCGGCAGGGCAACGAGCTCCAGGTCAAGCAATCCCTTTGATCGGCTTAAGTCGTAGGTGAGCATTTTTGAAGCATCAATCGACTCCGCATTGCCTCTCGGGTCAGGCAGATGGTAGCTTTCAGGGAAATGCGAAAGGGCCTCCTCGCTCTCATGGATTTCCTTGGTCCCGATCGCTGAATCGCCATTTTGAAAACGGACGAAACGCCATCCTTTGCGGAAGGGCGCCTGCAAATGAAGAGGTGGACGTTCAAGCATCCGTGAAGCCAAATCCAAGGCGTTGTAGGAGTAGATGGGGACCTGGCCATTGCTCTCCCATAAAATGGTTTTTACGAATGCGGCTGAAATGCGAAGCCCCAAGGTCGAACCCGGACCTTGGCAAAAAAAAAGGGCGTCGACCTCACTTAGTTTCCGGCCGATTTTGTTCAAAACGTCGGAGGTTGCCAGAAACAGGCCCTCCAGAGCCGGCCGCTCCATGGATTCAATATGGCTCCATCCTTCGTTCTTCGGTATTCCGACCTGAATGGAATTTGTGGAGGCATCAACCACAAGCGGCGTGGAAAAGGTTTCCGACCCAAGGGCGTTTTTCATCGTCTCTTAAGCTAAACGAAGGGGCGGGTTCCTAGTAGCGTCGGCGTAAGTTGGTGGCGGGAATGCCGAGTTCTTCCCTGTATTTCGCAACCGTTCGGCGAGCGAGCGAAATGTCCTTTTCGGCCAGGATGTCTACAATCTTGCGATCGCTTAGGGGTTTGGTGGAGTCTTCCCCCTCGATGATCGATCCGATGATCTCCTTGACACTGGTGTTCGAAACGCTGTCTCCGTCTTTGCCTGAATAGCCCGGGGTGAAGAAGTACTTAAATGGGAAGGTCCCGTGCGGAGTCTTGAGATACTTGTTGGCAATGGCTCGTGAGACGGTGGTCTCGTGCACTTCTATTTCATCGGCAACTTCGGCCATGGTCATGGGCTTGAGCTTGGAACTGCCTTCGATAAAAAAGTCTTCCTGACGATCAAGAATCTTGCGGGTGATCCGTTCGATTGTGTTTTGGCGTTGATCGATCGAACTAATGAGAAACTTGCCTGCCCGCATCTGGTTGCGGACGTATTCCTTTTCCTTCGTGGAAAGGATACCCTTGGAAATGAGTTCCTTGTAGGTCCGGTTGATCTTGAGCTTGGGGATATAGTCATTGTTCAGGCTGATTTCCCAATCCCCTGCAAGCCGTTCTACGGTTGCATCGGCTGAGACGGATTGGTTCGTATCCTCAGAGAACCTCCTGCCTGGGGCCGGGTCAAGTTCGGCAACCCGTTCTATGGCCTCATGAATGACTTCCGTTGGCTGGGAAAGCTTTCTGGAAAGTTCGGGAACTCTTCGGCGAACCAAGAGCTTGAAGTGATCCTTTACAATTTGATAGGCATTGGTCTCTTCCCATCCACGGGCATCCATTTGCTTGAGAAGGCAGTCTTGCAAGTCAATTGAAGCAATTCCTATCGGCTCAAAGGACTGGAGCGTTTTCAGTCCGTTCTGGAGATCATCAAGGGCAATCCCGGAAAGCAATCCGATGTCCGAAAGGTCGGTGCTGAGGAATCCATTTTCATCCAGGCTGCCTATCAAATATTCGCACGCTTGCCGTTGGCCTTCCGTAACCTCGATCAGTTTGAGTTGGTCCAGGAGATGTTCCTGCAGGGACGTTTCGGCAACGAGGGAATCGAAAAAGAACTTCCGTTTTTCCTCGGCATCGGAGTTTCCCAGCTTTGCCTCTCCTTCGTACTCCCTTTCGTAGTGTTCGCGCAGGTCTTCCTCCATTTCCTTGAGGATGGCGAACTCGTCCGAGAAATCCATGTCTTGGATGTCCTCACCCACTCCATCTTCGAGGTCGGTTTCCAATTCATCCTGCTTTTCCTGGTCCTCGGAGGTTTCCTTCTCCGCTGATTGGACGTCTTCAGGAAAGTCTTCCGAGTCACTATGCTCTTCCTCGGGGGAGGGTTCCGTCTCGTTGGCATCCAGACTTTCGTCATTGCTTCCGACTTCCTCTAGCAGAGGGTTGGTCTGCAGTTCTTCGAGGATTGCGGACCTTAGCTCGAGAGCAGGTACCTGAAGGATTTTGAGAGATTGTCGTAGCTGTGGAGCCAGAACGAGGTTCTGGGTCTGTTTCTGGACTTGACGCAGGCCCTGAGATTGAATCGCCATCTAGCTGTCAGCTCTCAGGAAATGGGGTTTCTCCACGATGCCATCTTGCTGCGGCGTTGTCCCCATCCTCTCCGAAAAGATCATAAACGTAGGCGGCCAATTTCTCATTTGTCGGCCCGTATCCGGTTCCGTAAATGAAGCTTTCGAGTTCCGTCAGCATTTCTTCGGAAGATTGATACCTTTTCTCCCTCGGCCGTTGGAGGGCAGTATGGAGGATATCGTTAAGCTTGGGGTCGATGTCAGACCTGATTTCACTAAAATTGGGAATGGGAAGATTCAGAATGTTATCGATGGTCTTCTCGTGGTATGCCTCGATCGGGGCATCGCCGAGGTCTTCGAAAATATTGCGGTTAAGCATCAATTCGGACATCACTATGCCGCAACAGAACAAGTCCGCTCGATGATCCGTTATTTCGCACCGGGCTTGTTCGGGGGAAAGGTATTCGTCCTTGCCTGCGATTACCTCACCTTCCTGATTGTACATCAGGTCAAGAGCCTTTGCGATTCCGAAGTCGGTCAATTTCACGTCTCCCTCCTTGGCAATCATGATGTTCTTGGGGTTGACGTCACGGTGGACGATCCCCAACGGCGTGCCTTTGTCGTCCCTTTTGCGGTGAGCGTAACCAAGCCCGCGGCAGATCCGGGAGATAATGAATACGGCCAGGTCGGCGGGTACGTATTGCCCTGTTTCGATATGCCTGTCGAGAAATTCCTCCAAGTTCCAACCGGTGACGAATTCCATCGTCATGAAGTATTGTTCGCCGATCTTGCCCAAGTGATAGGTTTGAACGATATTCGTATGGATCAGGTCAGCCACGAGCTTGGCTTCCCCGATGAAGTTGTTCCTGAACTCCTCAATGGCTGAGTATTCCTCACGAATGAGTTTGATCGCCACGACCTTGCGGAAGCCTCCGATTCCCCGTTGCGTAGCTTCGTAAACCAAGCCCATCCCGCCTTCGGCAATTTTTCTGGTTAGTTCGTAATGAACTTCGTTAAAGATATGCTTCATTTATGTTTTTTGTGTTTCAACTATGGAAAACTACTTTGAAATAGTGATGGCTTCAAGAAAACATTTGATGAATATCACCATTTTTTCTTTTTTGGCATAAATTTCGCTGCAAAATCAACGGGTTGACTTCGGGTGTGCAGTACATAGCTTGGTAGGCATGATAAAGTTCACCGATTCTGCCTTGTCAAAGGTCAAGGAAATGAACGCCGCATCGGACGCCGGAAAGATCTTGCGAATCTTTGTAGAGCCCGGTGGTTGTTCCGGTTTCGAATATGGCATGAGCTTGGATGCACCCAAGCCCTCTGATGAAGTGGGGGAGTTTTCCGGGGTAAGCTTTGCGGTGGATGCGGATAGCTTGGATTACCTCAGGGGATCGGAAATCCATTTCGACGATGGATTGTCTGGTAAGGGGTTTGAAATCCGCAACCCGAATGCCGAATCCACTTGTGGTTGCGGGAAATCCTTTAGTTGACCGTGCCATACAAGCTCCTTTTTGCCCCGCTTTTGGCGGCGGTTTTGTTCCAGCCTTCCCTCTCTGCAATGCTAAAGCGCGGGCCGTTGTCCATGGAGTTGGTGAGCGAACAAAAAAACGTCGTGGATGGGCAGGCATTCTGGCTCGGTTGGCGGATTGTAAGGGAAAAGGGCTGGCATACCTACTGGAATCATCCTGGTGACGTTGGCGTTGCGCCCAAGATAGAGTGGGCGTTGCCCGATGGGGTCAGGGCGGGGGAATTGATCTACCCTTTGCCCCAGAAAGTAAGCATGGGGAAGGTCCGAGCCCATGGGAATTATGGCGAAACCCTTTACCTGTGCAGGTTTGAATCGAGCGTGCCCCTTGAATCGGGTAAACTTATGGAAATATCCGGCAAGGCATCCTGGCTGACTTGTTCGAGCCGATGCTTGCCTGGCTTTGCTGATCTTTCGATCAAGATTCCGGTAACGGAAAAAGTGGAATACGATCCGCTATGGAGACCCAGGTTCGAGGCTTTCCGCGAATCGATCCCTTCCGATGCTCCGCTCAGCTGGAAGTTTAAGGCAATGAGAACCGGTGACAAGATCGACCTCCTCCTTCCGCCATCCTTCAAGGAGTCAGATGGATACCCATATCTTTTTGCTCACGGTCGCTTGATCCGTTCTCATGCGGCCCAAATTCTGCGCAAAGGCAAAGATGGTTGGGTTCTTTCCCTCCGGCGAACCACATGGGGGACGGGTAAGGAAAGGGAGGTCAGTGGGCTGTTGTATCGCAAGGAAGGATGGGGGAAGGTTTCTTTTGGCAACTATTTGCAAATCCGCGTTCCGCTCCAGTAGCGTCGATCTGGTCTTTTCTCCTTTTGTCCAAAATTATAGACCAGCGGCAGAACTATATTGTAAATGACTGAGAAATGTCTTGTTTTTTTGACATTGAAAAAAAATATAACTTCAGCGAAAGTCCCCTTTATGAAAAACCTATGTATCTCTTTGGCTTTTCTCGCCACCTCTCTTTTGCAGGGTCAAGACCTCCCGGGTACTGCCACGACCTTGCCCGGGGCATCCACTACCGTTGCCCCGGAACCCAAACCAGCTGTCGAAACGCAGCCTGGGGACGTCCCGCCTCCGCCGCAAAAAGTCGAGTTGGATGCGGCCGCGATCAAGGAAATCGAGGATGTTGTAAAAACCAACGTCCACGCCATGTCCAAGCGTAACGTCAACCTCGTACTTGATACCATCCATCCGGAGTCTCCCCTTGTCGAGAGCAGCAAGGATATGCTTACCTACATTTTCGCCCGTCTTCAGTTGCGCTACACCTTGCAGCAGATAGAAGTCAAGGAGGTCGAGCCTGGCGAAGCGAAGGTAGAGGTGTTGCAAGTTACCCAAAAGTTGTCCGGCAATGCGGCCTTCCGAGATAATCGCATAAGGCTGCTTCACACCCTCAAGCGTGATGGGCAAAAGTGGAAGATCTTCAGCTCGGAAGCGCTCATGATCGAGTACCTGAGGTACTGATATTGCTTTCTTGCCCTAGCCCGAGGGCTCAAGGCCGTCTCGGGGAATGGAGCGCGACCTTTAGAAATAGTCTTGGGTTCGCGACTTGCGTTTACTACATTTCCTCCAAGGTTTCGATTCCCAGGATTTCCAAACCGAGGGAGAGGAAGGTCATTGTTCTGGCGCACAGCATAACCCTGAGGTTTTGTTCGGATTGATCATCTACCATTACTTTATCGTGGTTGTAGAACGAGCTGAATTCGGTCGCGAGTTCAAAAAGGTAGGTGCAGAGAAAATGGGGCTTTAATTCGCGCAGAGTTTGTTCCATTGCGAGGGGGAAGAAAATCAGTTTTCGGGCGAGCGATCTTTCGTGTTCCGTTTCGGGTGCCCGGGCATTTTCGATTCGCTCGGCAGGTTTTTTGCCTAGCTTCCTGAAGATACTGTTTACGCGTGCTACTGCATATTGCAGGTAGGGCGCGGTGTTTCCTTGCATGGCCAGCAACTTGTCCCAGGAAAAGACGTAGTCAAGGGTGCGGTCTTGTGAAAGGTCGGCATATTTTACAGCCCCGAGCCCAATGGCTTTCGCTCTTCTGCTCACTTCGTCCGGGCTCAAGTCCGGGTTTTTGTCTTTCACCATCTTGCTGGCCCGTTCGATCGCCTCGTTCAGAAGATCGGCCAATTTGAGCGGTTGTCCGTCCCTGGTCTTGATAGCCTTGTTATCCTCTCCCAAAATTGTGCCGAACCAAACGTGGGAAAGTTGCGGGCTCGCGCGGTTTTCCGCAGAAAACCATTTGCGTGTGGTCAGGAACAGTTGCTCGAAATGATCGCGCTGGCGACCGTCCGTAACGTAAATGATCTGCTCCGCTTCCCACTCTTCCTGCCTGAAGGATATGGTCGCCAGATCAGTCGTCGCGTAATTGCTCGCTCCATCCTTTTTGCGGATGATGAAGGGCTGCTTGGCGAATCTTTTGTGCTCGGGGTGAAACACCACGAGCGCGCCTTCGTCTTCCCGGCAAACTTCGTGTTTGAGCAAGGATTCGTATACTTCGTCTACGCGGTCACGGTAGAAACTTTCCCCATGGGCGAAGTCGAATTGCACGCCAAGCATATCGTAAATCGCATGGAAGGAATCCATGCTTATCTCCTTGATCTTTTTCCATAAATCGAGGCTTTCGGGGTTGCCTCCTTGCAACCCGACGAGTTCCTCGCGGGCTTTTTCAAGGGCGGCTTCGTCTTCTTTCGTCCAGGCGTTTCCTTTCCGGTAGAGATTCTCGAGCTCGGCGATCGGATCAGCGCCCAAGTTGTCGAGGGAAACGTTCTCTCTCTTGATGGCATAAAGAAGTATGCCGAACTGGGTGCCCCAGTCTCCCAGGTGATTGTCCCTTGTGACATCGTGCCCGCAGAAGGACAGGAGCCTGGACAAGCTTTCGCCGATGATGGTCGACCGGATATGCCCGACATGCATTTGCTTGGCTGTATTTGGGCCTGAATAGTCGATGACCGTCTTTTGGGATGGCTGACATCGGGATGCTTCCTCGAGTTTGTCGAGGCTGTCGAAAGCTTGAAGCCATCCGAGCATGAAACTCGGGGATAGCTTGAAATTTATGAATCCGGGACCTGCGAGCGAAGTTTCCCAATCCTCAGAGGGGGGGAGGCTGTCGATCAGGGTCTGAGCCATTTTCCTCGGGTTCTTCCCGTGCTTCTTGGCATGGGGGAGCACCCCGTTCGCTTGAAAATCTCCAAACCTCGCATCGGCAGTCCTGACCTGAGGTTCGAATCCTTCGTCGAAGTCGTCGAGCTTATGGGCCGCCTCGACAAGAAGGGACTCCAACCTCTGGGTGCAATCAAAATTGAATTTCATCGGACGCTATCCAACCATTTCACGCGACTGCGTCAAGAACCGTTGAAAATAAAAAAGGCTCGACTACATTATCTTATTTGCTTATAAATGAATGCTTTGCACTAACCCCAGTACCCCTAACCTAGCTTGAGGAGTCGCTAAAACTATGCCTACGGCCAAATCATCCAAAGATAACAAGCCCTCATTTTCATACCTGATAGAAAAGAAAAGGGACGGTGGCGAGTTTACCGACGAGGAAATTCGTTTTATTGTAGATTCCATCCTAGACGAGGAAATGCCAGAGTTCCAGCAAGCCGCTTGGGTAATGGCTACCTATTTTCAAGGAATGTCTGCTCAGGAAACGGCATCTTTTGCCGAGGAAATGATGCTTTCCGGAGAAGTGATCGAGATGATGGACGTATCGCGTCCCAAAATCGAAAAATATTCCACTGGGGGCGTGGGAGACAAAACCTCTCTTGTCTTGGGCCCTTTGGCTGCCGCGGCTGGTGTTGCCATGCCTTTGATGAATGGGGATGACGAAGAGTTTCTAACCTCGAATGCCGAGAAGTTGGCCGCGATTCCAAAGATCAAGACGGCCATCGGCTTGGAAGATTTTGCAACCCAAGTACGCAAGGTGGGTTGCGCTTTTGCCGATTTGCATGAGGAAATTTCCCCCGTGGAATCGATCCTTTACGAGTTGCGCAAAAAGATCGGGGCCATTCCTTCCATACCTTTCATCACTGCAGGAACTTTAAGCAGAAAGCTGGCGGCCGGAGCCGAAGGCGTGGTCGTTGACGTCAAGTGGGGCAAGGGCTCCTTTATCAAAACCGCGGAAGATGCCAAGCAGTTGGCCCGTTCCCTTACCCGCGTGGGCAGAACGCTCAAGAGGCGTTGCGTCGCTTTGGTGACTGACGTCAATCAGCCTTTGGGCAGTTGCGTTGGCGCATCTTTGGAAATCAAGGAAGCAATCGAACTTCTCAAGGGCGAAGGGCCCGAAGATCTTCAGGACCTGGTGATGAAGCTGGGAATGGAAATCGTTCGTCTTGCCGGGGTTGCCGGATCGACCCTTTCCGCCAAGCAAACCGTACGCAAGCATTTGGAGGATGGAACTGCGTTGCAGAAATTCAAGGAAGTCATCGAATACCAAGGTGGTAACAGCAAGGTGATTGATGACCCGGACAAGCTTCCCACTGCCAAGCACACGAAAAAGCTTCCCGCCCCGAAGCGTGGTTACGTCCACACAATCGATGCGGGCCAACTGGCTAGAGGCGTGCAGATTCTCGCGCATGGAGATGGCAAGAAATTCGATCCGGCCTCCGGTGTCGCAGAACTTTGCAAAGTGGGGACTCAAATGAAGCAGGGCGAGCCCTTGATGATGATCCATTACAACGACGAGAAGCGCTTGAACGCGGCAATGGAATATTTCAAGGCATCTTACCGCTTGGCTCCCAAGCGACCCAATCCTG
>Ga0315321_10002340_pt1 | contig 14701 bp, 8 predicted proteins | sample M180m21515metaG_FD_203464 | JGI IMG/M metagenome (GOLD analysis project Ga0315321, IMG submission 203464) | Ammonia-oxidizing marine archaeal communities from Monterey Bay, California, United States - M1 80m 21515 | ecosystem: Environmental > Aquatic > Marine > Intertidal zone | place: USA... | reverse complement strand
CAGCCACTCACCCGAAGCGCGATAGTTTCTTGAGGGCCATTTGAGCGCATCAGGGTGCAACGCGAGCAGCGGACCCGTGGTTTTGGAGAGGACCTGATAGAAGCTGTAAAGGACCGACAAAGCGGCTCCACCGAGCGCTATGTAAAGGACCAATCGTCGGTGCTTATCGTTGAGTTGACTGCTGAGCGCACCGACGATGAGCAAGACCAACACCTGACGCATCTGAGTCGCATAACCCCAGGCAGAGATCGGGTCATGTCCGACGAGTGCGTGCGCTAAACTGATCACAAAGAGCAGCGTCGAGGCGATCAAGAGCGGCTTGGGCGCCCGTATCGACGAATGGTTCCAAACTGCAAAGGCGACCAAAGCGAGGATCGCTCCATTCAACACGGCAGCACCCAGTTGCGCTGCGACCGCCAAGGCGGCGACCAGACCGATCACCCAGGCTGAGCTCATCAGGTGGCCTCGCTCGCTTGTTGAGTTGACGCCAAACGGCGTAAAAACCACCCCCCAGCGAGCGCAAGGGCGATGGCAGGAACCCACCCCCCCGTGAGCATAGCCACCGTGATGCTGCGCGAGCTCAAGAAGAACACCTGCAGGCAAACAATCGCGTGCAAGGTCACCTTAAACGCATCCTTTGACCCATAGCTAATCGCCAACTCACTCAAGGCGATGAAGGCGCCGACAAACAGAGGACCCGCAACCAAACCAATATATGAAAAGTTAGCCCACATGGTGCCGATAAAGGATGCGTTGGAGAGCCCGGTTTCGATGCCATCAGGATGAATGATGTGAAAAATATAGTTGGCGATCGGGAACGGTGCGCTGTCATCCAACGAACGCGCTAATAAATTGATCGAGCGGCCGTTCAAGAAGGGGTGCTCTGCGTCAAAGGCTTCGAAGTAAAAGACCAAGGCCTCGGCGGGGACAAAGAAGAGCCTTCTTATCAAGCCCATCATCGTTGCCACGGGTCCTGCGTCAGAGATCATCGATACCAGGACGGCAGGAATCATAAGGACCACCAGCCCGCCGAAGAACATCGTCAAGACCGGCACCCGTACCCCTCGGACTGCGAAGTACACAATGAACAACATACCGATCAGCATCGCAGCAGGCGCTTTAGCGAGCGTAAAAGTCGCATAGGCGAGCGCAGTACCAAGCGTCGGAATAAAAATCAGTTTCCAGCGCCATCCCTGAATCAAAATGGCGCGACTCGCCGCCCAGATCACGGCGAAGGGAAAGAGCACGGACATCAACCAACTCAGCAGGTATTTGATACCGGGCAAAGGCAGGGTTTTGAAGCTCGCCTCACGCATCAACGCAAGCTCCATAGACGATGCACCTGCAATCAATGCTTTGAGCGGGTTGACGGGAGCGACCGAGACGTGAAGCCCCGCCAGGCCGATACAAAGGCCTACTAAAGCGAGCCAAAGCGTCACCCCCACTCTACCCTGTAAAGGGTCGGTTGGTGCTTCAAAGTAGTCGCTGAATTGCGCTCGCGGCACACCGAGTCCGCGCATCACAACCCACCAACCGATGATTGATAAAGGGATCACGCCCAGGACCGCAGGAAAGAAAGCAGCTCCGCCAATTTCAGGGAATGCCATTCGAATGTGCAAAGAAGGCAGCACAATCATCAAGGTATGCGTCGTCAAAAACACGCTCATCGGTGCAAATCGAGTGAGCGAAAAAGATGCAGGATAACGAACCGCGACCACGACCCAGGCTAGAAAACCAATGCTCGCTAAGAGCAGCTCAAAGCCAATGGGTCGCAGCCAAGGGATCAAGATGCCGAAGGCGCTGCCCAAACTCAGGATGAGTGGAATGAGCCAGCTCAACTTTTAAGCCTCTCAAGCGCGTTCAGGACTCCAGCGATGATCGGCGATTCAGTGCGCTTGAGCACGACCAGGTGGAGCATCACAGCAACCAGCCAGACCACGAAGGCTAAGCCGTTCAAACCCAAAGCCAGTGCGCAGATTGCGCCCAGGGCTAAGGGTAGCGTCTGAATCATCACCCGGCCGACAGGAACCACTAGCTTGAGTTGATGAATCCTAAAGCAAAGGATCCCGGCGACGATTCCAGCGATGGTATGCGCGGCAAAGAAGGCGAGCCCAAGCATCCAAACCGTTCGACCTTGATCAGCCTGCCAAACGACTCCCGAGGCGACCACGAGGCCTGCGACTTGTGCGGTCACGGCATGAGGGACGATGGCTCGAGCGTCGAGGGCTGGTCGCATAAACAGAAACATTGAGACCGCAGGGATACTGGCAACCATCCAAAGACCGGCGAGGGTAAAGCTCGGCAAACGAAAGCCAAGCCAGAGCTCGAGCAAGGGCTCAAGGAACAACACCAAGGTCAGGGTTACCGGCCATTGGAGCTCCCATATCGAGCGCAGGCCTCGCCGTAAAAAGTCTTCAACCTCTTGGTCTTGACCCTCTATTTGAGCCAGCGACAGCCGGGGCAACAAGACAAATGCGAGCGGCGACAAAATCAACAGGGGTATGTTGGTCAGACTCGTCACTGCGTTCGCAACACCCGCCTCCTCAAGCGCCCCCCATTGCGCTAAAATCATGGGCAAGCCAGTCCACAACACAAAGCCTAATGCCCCTGCGGGAAGACGCACCGAGCTGTAGATAAGCCAACCGCTAAAACGCTCATTTTTCGATTCTGTCGGCGCAATTGCCGGTCGAGGGGCGATGAGCAACACCAACAAACTCAGCAGAGCGAGCGCAACCTGACCTTGCCCAATCCGCTCGATCAAGACCTCTAAGGGGCCATCGATGCTCACAAAGGTCACACCCAAAGGCCAAAGAGCATACCCAGTGACTTGAAGCACCGCCGCTAATCGAAACCGTTGCAAGCCGCGAAGCAAGGCGAAGGGCATCACCAAAATTCCGAGCCCTAAGAGTTGCCACAAGAAGGCGCTCGCTAGCTCGGAGCGCTCACCAATGACCGGCTGCAGCACACCACCCCTCAGCAAGGGGTCCCAGGCTACAACATGGGCGAACATCACGACCGCCACGACACCCAACGCCTGGATCGTGCGCAGGCGGATTAAGCTGGGATCTGCTAATCGAGGGACATAGCGGCCAAGCGCAAGCGCTAAACCCACGGATGCAAGCGGCACCCACATGCCACTCACCCGGCGAATCTGAGAGAAATACCCGAGCGATTCAGGGTCGAGGCTTCGACCGATCCATGCATACAAAACCAAGCCGACGACGGCGATCGAGGCCGAGGCAGAAATTGCGACCAAATAGTCGGCTTTGAGACCGGAAAATGCGCTGCGTTGCTGTGCTGCCATTTTGTCGTCCACCGAAGCACGGTCCAAGCCGAAGTGCGCGACCAACGAAAAACCCTAGCCGAGCAGGCTTCGCTCTAATACGCAGGGCACCATGAATGCGAGCAAAACTAACAACGCCCTTGCGCCTTTAATCAATCGTCGAACGCTGCGCATGATCGTGATCGGCGCAGTTTTGGGCATTGGTTTGGCGTTGATCAGTAATCTACTGCGTGAACCGCTGTACATGTCGACGCTCGTTCTAAGAGTTGGTGAGGTGGGCTACGTGACCAACGCCGGCTTGGTGCAGCGTTCCGTAGAGCGACCCCATGAGATGGTGGAACGCCTGCGCTATGAGCACCGGCTCAAAGGCAACGCCAAGGCAAGCGCACAGTTGCCCCTATTGAGCCGGGCGCGCCTCTCGCGCACCGACAAAAATCTGGTGATCCTTGAGGCGGTCGGACAAACCAAGGAATCGGCGAACACCTACCTCTCGGGTGTGGGAGAAAAGCTGATCAATGACCACAAAGTTCACTTTTCAGATGCTGGTGACCTTTGGGAAAAGCGTCACGAACAGCTTCGAAAGCATGTCACCATCATCGATGGCGTGATCGATAAGCAGCTGGTGGCGCTCAAGGGAGCGCCGACCGAATCAGACCAAGTGCACGCGGTTCGGCTGATGCAGATGGGTATTTTGACCTCGCATCGAGCCAAAGCGGACGAGGATCTCCACCTGCTTAATGTGTCACGTTCGCGGATTTACACTCGCCCAACGGTGATGCTGCAAAAGCCAGTCAATGCAGCGCGAGTCGGGCTTAGCCTGACCGCGACGATGAGCGTGGCGAGCATCGCCGGTGCTGGCTTGGGGTGCATCCTAGGTCTGATTCCGATCGGTCGGATTCGCGAGTCCTAACGCTATGCCATCACCAATCGAGCCTTGAACGGGCCGTCACCGAGGCGGGGCCTGACCGCATTGCGGGTATCGACCACTAAGCTCGAATGTTCCATCACTTGCGCGTAATCGACCTCGTTGTGATCGGTGGCGATCAGGATCGCATCCGCCTCAGCTAAGATGGTGTCGGTCAACTCTTTCGAGCCTCCCAAACGCAGGTCATGTTTACGCATTTGCGGCAGCTCAGGCACGAACGGGTCGTGATAGCGGACATCAGCCTGACCTTGGATCAGTAACTCAATGACGTCCAAAGCGGGGCTCTCGCGCATGTCCTCAACGCCAGGCTTATAGGCGACACCGAGCACCAAAACCTTGGCGTCGCGCAGCGCCTTACCGTCCTCACTAAGAGCGACCCGAAGTCGGTCGATCACGTACTGAGGCATCCCGCTGTTGATCTGACCTGCGAGCTCAATAAAGCGAGTGGTCAAGCCATGTTCCCGAGCTTTCCAAGTCAGATAAAACGGATCGACAGGGATGCAGTGACCACCGATGCCCGGCCCCGGAGTGAACTTCATGAAGCCAAAGGGTTTGGTGGCTGCCGCCTCGATGACCGACCAGACATCAATGTCCATCCGGTCACAGACCATCTTAAGCTCGTTGACTAAGGCGATATTAACCGCCCGAAAGATGTTCTCAAAAAGCTTCGCGAGCTCAGCAACTTCCATGGAGTCGACAGCGATCACACGATCGAGTGCACGCTCATACAAAGAGACCGCCCGCGCCGTCGTTGCAGCCGTGTAGCCACCAACTAGCTTTGGAATCGTTTGCGTCCCAAAGTCTGCATTGCCTGGGTCTTCGCGCTCTGGTGAGTAGGCTAAGTCGAGCGTCTCACCGACGATCAGTGAGCTGCCCTGTTCAAGAATCGGCTTCATGACTTCGGCGCTGGTACCCGGGAAGGTCGTGCTCTCAAGAATCACCAAAGCCCCTTCGCGCAGATGCGGAGCGATGCGCTCGCACGTTGACGTCACGTAGCTAAGGTCTGGGTCACGATATTTGGTCAAAGGCGTGGGCACGGCGATGATCACGGCGTCGGCATCGGCACATCGAGCAAAGTCGGTGGTCGCCTCAAACCGCCCGGTCGCCACTGCCTTTGAGATGTCTTCATCGCTGATGTGGCCAAGATAACTGCGCCCACCGTTGAGTGCATCGACCTTGCTTTGATCGATATCGAGACCAAGCACGGTCACTCCGCCTCGGATGAAACTCAGTGCTAGGGGCAAACCGACATAACCCATGCCGACAATCAGAACGCGTTCATCAGAAGCCATGCTTTCCTCCGGGTGGAAGCGCCCATAGCGCGCTTATCCCCTAGGTTCCAGAACTTGCGTCTCGGCTCAGCAAGTCGCAGCCTAAGGTATGGTTGAACGCTCTGGTCTACTTCAAAATATTGGCTGGCTCAGTGGAGCCCAGGTTTTTACGCGCCTTTTGCAGTTTGCTGCGTATGCGAGTTTAGCGCGACGGCTCGGTGAAATAGGCTTTGGCCGGTTCGCCTATGCCTTCTCGCTGCTGGATATGGTCGCATTTACGGCGACTCTCGGTCTGCCCATTTTATACACGCGGCACCTCGCAGCCGGTCGAATGGCGCACGCCAGCGCCACCGTCATCAGCAAACACCGAATGACACTAATCGTCGCGTTCATCGGCGGACTGTGGCTGTTCTTGGCCCCTCCCGACCTTGCGCTCGACCTGTTGGTGATGATGTTTCTGGCCATGCTTTTGCGCGGCTATCATCACTTTGGCGCCTCAGGCTTGCGGGGCAAAGAGCAGATGCGCGGAGAGGCGCTCGCTTCGGTTGGCGGTCGGCTGGTCTTTACACTCCTCGCCGGAGGCGGCGTTTGGCTGGTTGATGACCTGGGGGGTATGCTTCGTATCACCTTCGTTGGCTTCCTTGTGGGTGAGATGGTCAACCTGCTCTTGATCAATCGAGCGATGAAATCACTCGGACTGAGCTGGACCCCCACTCCCCCAAGCCCGCACCAGCAAAAACAGGTGTGGCGAGAGATGGTCCCCTTCGCCGCAGCGGGTCTGTTCGGTCTGATCGCTTTTCGGGTCGACCTGGTGATGATTCGTGAGCTCTCAACCCCTCTGATGGCGGATCACCGAGCGGGTAACTATGGCGCTGCCTACCGGATTCTAGAAGCCGGGTTGTTTCTGCCGGGCGCCATCGCAGCCGCCCTTTTTCCGGCTTTAGTGCGTCGCAGACAAGGTGACGAGCTGCCCCGAAACCTGTTTCGACGGGCGGTTCTGATTCTCTTGGGGTTAGGGCTGCTTGGAGGCGCTGTTTTGTACCTCGGCGCCCCCTATCTCATCCGAGCTTTTGCCGGTGAAGGGTATGAGCTCGCCGTCCCGGCGCTGGCAGCTTTAGGCTTAGCCGTACCCTTCTTGTTCGTTAACTTCATCTTGGGTACCGGTGTCTTTGCGCTGGGCAAAGAATGGTGGGGATTCCTGGGGTTATTCGTGAGTTTGATATTAAACATAGTTGGTAACTATTACGTGATCACTCGCTACCCAAACGAAGCCCTGATCGGCGCTGCCCTGTTTACCGCAGCATCCGAAGCCGTGCTGACGTGTTCCCAACTTGTCATTCTTAAACTCGCCAAACGAGCTAACGACTAACCGCAATCATTTCGGCGGGTCCGTTTTGGGTGGTTGCGGTCAAGCCGTGCCCCGTTCGACCGAGCGATGGGTCTCCCCAGCAAGCGACCCGCCCGTTTTGTCCAAGCGCGCAGTTTTGGCGCTCATTACCTACCGTCATTTGGACCCGGTCGCCCAAAACACTCTGGGGATCGAGCGCAACGGGTAAACGCTGTCCGTCGAGTCGGCCGTTGCCGAGTTGTCCCCAAAATCCATGCCCCCAGCAGTAGTTCCCCTGCGTGCCGTCCTGACGATCGCTCGTTGCGCAGGTCCCGTAGCCGAAGCGCCAAGCGGAGACACTTGAGATGTTGAGCAGCGCTCCCATTCGCTCAGGCTGAGCCCGAGTCGAACCGGATCCATCACCGAGTTGGCCCGACGTATTCAGACCCCAACACCACAACCCATCGGCAGCAGTCAAAGCGCAGGTGTGCTGGCGCCCAACGGCCACCGAGAGCACACTAGGGATCATCACCTGCGTCGGACTCGTCACCCTTGAGGTGCCTCGGTCGACCGCATTTTGCCCCTCATTGTTCCGCCCCCAACAAAACAAGTTGCCGGTTCCCGTCACTGCGCAAACGTGACGGTAGCCTAATGAGAGATCTTGAATAGCGGGGAGGCTTGCCACGAACACAGGGCGAGTCGAGCTGTTGCGATTACCTTGTCCAAGGACCCCCTCACTGCCGTAACCCCAACAGTGAACGCCCCCGCTACGATCCAGACCACAGGCGTAGGCATTTCCACCGCGAATCAGCTGCATAGGCGGTAGATTCAATACCTGCGGCTCGGTCTGATCGTCGGTGTTCCCAAGCCCGAGCTGGCCGTTACGGTTATACCCCCAGCAGTATGCGGTTCCATCCACGACCACGGCGCATGAAAAGCTCTCCGCTGCTGTGATTTGAGCGACTTGATTGAGCACCGTGACCGGCTGCGGGCTGGCAGCCGTTTGAGTCGTTCCATCGCCCAACTGACCGTAGCCATTGCTACCCCAGCATTTCGCTAGACCCTGCTGGTCCAACGAGCAGATGTGACCGTCGCCGGCGCTCAACTGGATGACTTGTTCTAAATCCTCAACCCGCCGAGGGGTTCGGATCGGCAAATCAGCAGCTCGATTCCCCCCCAACTGTCCAAAGTTGTTCGCACCCCAACAAAAGCGCCGACCATCGGCTCGCCAAGCGCAGCCATGATGAGAGCCGACCATCACACCGACAGCGCCGGTGACGCCCTCAACAGCACGCAATCCATCATCGACTCGATGCGTCGATGGGTCACCCGCCTGCCCCAAGTGGTTCCATCCAAAGCAGTAAACCTGAGCGTCCTCGCCAGCGATCAAACAGCTCGTGGAATTCTCCATCGCCAATGCGCGTGCGCTGGACACATCAGGAAGGAGGATAGGCTCATGAGGAGAGCGGACAGGCAATCCAGACTGACCTGACCAATTGCTACCCCAGCAGCTCACGGTCCCGTCCGCCAAAATTGCGCAGGCTCCATAAGCAGCGACGTCGACATCAACAGCCCCCTCTAGATTAAGAACTTGGACGGGTACGGGCTGGCTGCCCGTCACTTGGTTGGTTCCAAATCGCCAGTTATTCGCATTTCCCCAGCACCAAACCTGACCTGAGCTCAAAGCGGCGCACGCGTGAGCGCCCTCAATATCGAGGTCCACAACCTGCTCAAGCCCTTGAACACGAACAGGTGCTGCGGACTCATCGGTGCTGCCATCGCCTAGCTCACCCCAACGGTTACGACCCCAACAATAAGCCTGCTGTTCGGCGTTAATAAAACAAGCAGCGTGGGTGCCGACCGATAAACTGAGAGCACCGGTCACACCCGAAATTCGAGTTGGTGTTTCCATCGTCGCGCTGCCTGGGCCACGCCCATACGAGCCAAACCCCCAACAACTGATCTCGCCACCTTGATGCAAAGCGCACACCCAATCGCGCCCACCGTCGAGATCGATCACATCATCGTCTAAGCCGCGTGGTCGGCGCCAGCCGTCGACATAACGGGTGCGAGCAGCCTCGCCTAACCCTAAGGATCGATCGGCGTTATAACCGCGGCAAAAGACCTTGCCGTTCCCCAGCAAAACACAGGTAGAGTAGTTCATCGTCGCGATCCGGCGGATGCTGTGACGACAGATGTTAGTGCAGCCGTCGTCCTCGACTTCGTTGGCGTCATCACACTCTTCGAAATCCAAATCCGTCGGATGCCCGGACGAGCGAACGCGCCCATCACCGCAACGCTCTGGACCGGCATCGACAAGGGGACCAGTGTCCTGAATTCCCGCGTCGGAATCCACAACGCCCGCGTCCTCAGATAATCCTGCATCACCACCAACCGAAGCGTCAGCGACGACAAGCGTTCCCGCATCTAAAACCGGATCATTAGCTGCTGCACAAGCAGCACATACTAGCAGCAGACCCAGCGCTAAAAGATCAGAAGAACGCATACAGACTCCTAAGCCTTAATAGCCGAGCTTGTCCTATTCAAACAACCCGACCGCTCAATTGACCCCAGCGCGCAGCGAAGCAGCGTTTGCCTCAGCCGGACAATCTAGGATGCGCCACTGCACTGCAGCTTGCAGGAAACACAAATCAGCTCTTCGAGCTTCATCGTTTTTACTGGCGATTTCACCAGCTATTTCAAACACCTGAGCCAGGTCTCGATCCGAAAATCTAAGCAGTTCAAGACGCTCTGTCGCTTCGGTCAAATAGTGATCGAAATCAGTCCAGTCGCCATGATGAGCGCAGCCAGGTAGGGCAAAGGCGTAGGCGATCGCTAACCAGCTCTCATGACCCTCACCTTGGAAGCTCTGCAGACACGAAAGCACCTCGGTATGAGCTTCCTCAAAGTGATCATCGAGCATCATAACTATCGCCAGATTCAAGCGCACAATATTAGCTTGCCAGGCGCCGATGCTGTCGTAGACTTTTTTAGCCCGTCGATACCAATCCATTGCGCGATCCATGCGTCCTTGACCACGCGCTACATCTGCGAGTGCGTTAGCGACCGTCGCCATACCGCGCTGACCACCGCACTTTTCCCAATGCTGAAGCGACTTGATAAACAAAGGCAACGCTTTGGCTAAGACACCACGCTCATGATGAACCATACCTAAGTGGAACAAGCACTCGCCCTGCAACTCATGATGCCCAGGGCAGGACTTGTTGATGCGCGCCAGCGCCGCCTCATAAAATGAGATCGCCTGATCCCAATTCGACTGAGCTCCGAAGATCAAACCGAGCAAAAGTTCGCAGCGTATCGCTTCCTCTAAATCGCTCGAGTCCTGAGCGGCAACCTGGGCACGAAGAGCAAAGTCAGAAGCTTCTGGATAGTGACCATGTTCAAAGGCGCACTCCGCTTGGATTCTCAAAGCGAGCACTAAGGCTTCGGCGTTGTCTGCCATAAGAGCGGAAGCCTCTAACTCGACCGCTGCCTTGTGAGCATTATCCCACTCTCCCCGCAGACGCATCAGATCGGCTTTGCGCTGCTGCAAGTTCAGCTCGTGCACGGCGAGGCGCTCGTTCGAGATGCCTGCAGAGGCCCGATCAGCTAACTCGAGCGCTCGCTCAGCGACCAAATCGTTACCCGACTTGCGCGCTGAAGCCTCGGCCTTGAGCAACAACTCAAAAGCAACATCGTGATCCCCAGCGGCTAGTAAGTGTTCACCACAGCGAAGATCCCTGCTCAGGTCTTGGTCAGTTTCGCTGCTCAAGAATGCAGCGATCGCTCGATGCAAGTTGCGCAAGCGCTGTTCGCTTTCAGACTCAAGCAATAACGCATCACGCAAGGTCCCATGCTGGAAGCGCCAGCCCCCAGAAACCGGAGCGATCAACCCCGCAGCAACCCCTAACTCAAGCACCGCCACAGGCGGTTCGAATCCAAGCTGTCGACACATACCCGACCACTCGTCGCGGTCGACACTGCGACCGAGCAACGCGCCAGCCTCTAAGGCCCAGCGTGCGATGTGCTTGGTCCCGTCACTCATCGCCTCAAAGACTTGGTCGAGGCGCTGGGTCCAAAGCCGGGCAAAGTCAGAGGGAAGAGCGATCTCCGCGATGTTGCGGTGCGTGATGCCCTGATGACCTCCAATGAGCGCCCCCTCAGTATGCCAGGACTCGACCAGCTGGTGCGCCATCATCGGCGAACCCGCGCACCATTCGGTGGCTCGCTCCGCCAAATCACTCACCATGCCCATCCGGTCGCACAGCATATGATTCATATCTTCACTGCGTAATCGCTCTAACGGCAAATGCGTGGTGCGGCGCTCACTAAGGAGCTCATTAAGCTGGCGCTTTTCAACGGCGCTGCTGTCGTTCGCTTCGTGATCTCGCGTCCCAATTGCGAAAAACAGCTTGAGATCACGTTGACCGTCAGTTGCGAGCAAATGGCGGAAGACCGAGAGCGCTCCAACAGCCCATTGAGCATCGTCAACCAATACGACCAAGCCGCGCTGTCGCGAGAGCCGCCGAAGCAATCGGGCGACCACAGCGAAGCGATCTTCGCTGCGCTCAAAGCGTATGCTCGGCCAGTCCGCCCAGCCCATGGGCTGGGCAACAATCGAGGCTAAGGCGTCTTGTTCATACCTGTTCGTCATCCCCACCCGGCTCAGGGCGTGGAGAAACTCCGTCAATTCCGTGTCCACTCCATCGAGACCTAGCGCACCGAGCACCAAACTGCTCGTGGTCAGTCCAGGCGTCTCCGCCGGATTGCACCGGACGCGAACGACCTGCGCAGCCCCCGTCTCCATGGCGCGATGTTTGATCCAGCCCAAAAGACGTGACTTTCCAACCCCAGGGGCGCCGCTCACGACGCAGCCGCACACGTTCTTTCCCTCTAAAGCCTCGTGTAAAACAGCCCAGAGCCGATCTCTTTCTTGGTTTCTTGCGACCAGAGGAAGTGGTCTCAAACCGATCAAGTTTAGCCCAAGCCCCTGATCAAGCTTACTGACCTTTGACGACCAACTGCGCTGCCAGCTCGTCGGTATACTGGCTTGGACTGGCTGCCACCGCTGAGCACCACGCAGGCGATCGACTTCGAGCAACGATGCGCGACAATCAGCGACCGAAGCGTAGCGAGCATGGGGGTCTGGCGAGCGCATCATAGCCAGCCAATTCCGAAAACCTTTGGGCAGATTGAACGCTGCAGGGAGGGTCGTCGGATCACCCTGTTTTTGAAGCTCTACCAAGTCGTGGACGCCGCGAGCCGCGCCGTGAGGAATCTCGCCGCTGATCATGAACCAAAAGAGGCTACCGAGCGCGTAGAGGTCCTCTTGAATCGAAGGTGCTCTGCCCCAATCGGCGTTTCGCTCTGGCGCTTGAAAGCACGCGCCCACCAGGTCGGGGACCAGCAGTGTATCGAGCTCATCGGCAGCGATGAGGTGCGAGAGCGCAATCTGCCTTTGATCGCTCGAGGCGAGCACCTGAGCCGGCAACGCACGGATTAAGAAAGCACCGTGGGCGTGGGCGTAGGCAGCAGCCTCTAAAAGCGTAAGAATCGATTCTAAAAGCGGTTTCCAAGCGTGCGCTGTGTAGGCTGACAGATCCGAGTCATAAATGGATGGAAGGACCATCCAGCGCATATCCTGCTCAAACTGGCCATCGCTTTCAAAAGCTGTGACCTCATCAATCTGGCCACGGTCATAAATGGACAAGATTCCTGGATGAAGCAGCCGGGCCAGCATCCGAGTCCTCGCCTCCATGTGGTGAGCGACCTCGGGACCACCGAGCATCGCGCGCACCTGCACAGGCTCATCGAGACCGACATGATGGGCAGACCAAGCGAGCTCCGGGCCCACCAAATCGATGCTTTGTTGCAGCTCATAGTGCTCGAGACAGACCGCCAGGACCGGCAACTCATAAGCCGATAAATACCGGTAACCACCGTCTACAAAGCGAATTGGAGCGCCTAAGTCGCTTCGAAGATGGCGAATATCAGCGACGACGGTCGACCGATCAGCGCTTGCCGCCTGGATCAAGTTTTCAAGGGAAACCGGAAGCCCTTCGCTAAGGGCTTGATGAAGTCTTTTTAATCGCGCGCTGCGTGTCGCCCTCATCATGCTGATGGTCTAACCGGATTGGAGACAAACGACCACCACCTCTAGCGCCTCTTGCATCGTTAAGTTCCAGCCACTATGCGCGGCAGGTCAGGGGGAACCATGTCCAGGCCACGCGTCTTGATTATTCATACCGGCGGAACCCTAGGGATGCAGCTTCCCGAGGGCAGAAGACTTGAGCTCGGTGAAGAGGAGCATCTTGCGCGGCTCACTGAGCGGGTTCCCGAACTCTCAGAGATCGCAGAGATCGATCTGCTCGCCCCTTGGAATCAAGATAGTTCGGATGTTGGACCAGAGCATTGGGATGCGCTGGCTACCTTGATCGTTGAGCAAGGTGGCGTCGGGTCTGCCCAGGGTTACTCGGGTATTGTGGTGATTCACGGCACGGATACCTTGGCGTACACCGCTTCGATGATGGCGTATATGCTGCGTCAGCTTGACCGCCCCGTGGTCTTTACCGGTAGCCAAAGGCCGCTCGACGCTTGGCGAACCGATGCCCGCGCGAACTTGGCGGCGGCCGTCGAGTGCGCCACGCGGGATCTCCCCGAAGTCTGCATTGTCTTTGGCGACTCAATTCTACGCGCCTGTCGCTCCTCAAAAATCGACGCACGGAGCTACAACGCTTTTGCTGCGCCAAGCTACGGAACCTTGGGAAAAATAGGGACTGAACTGAGTTTAGTGAGGCACTCAATCCGGCGCCCTTCAAGCCCATTCGAGCTGAAAAGGGCTGTGGACTCACGAGTCCTTGCGCTGACCTTATTTCCAGGTGTCGACACCGCCATGGTGGTGAAAAATGTAACGGCATCGGCCGATGCGGGTTTGCTGCGCGCATTGTTGATTCGAGGTTTTGGTGTCGGCAATGTGCCGATCGCAGGGCTGTCGGATCTTCGACCGCTCTTGGCCAATGCCTCGGGGCGTAACTTCGAGGTCGTGATCTCGAGTCAGTGCTACCGAGGACACACTGATTTAGCGATGTATCCGGGCGGAAGAGCGCTGGTCGAGGCGGGGGCGATCGCTGCCGCCGACATGACCTTTGAGGCAGCGATTACCAAAACCATGTGGGCGCTTGCTCAGAGTGAGCACGATCTGAGAACTTGGTTCGAAACCGACCTAGCCGGCGAGGTCAGCTTCAGCTGACTCAACCGCCGAGGCGACCCTTTAGGCAAACATACATCGGATCCATCTCGCATCCGATCGTCTCACCGCAGCGATGCAGTGCGTCACCGCTGATCACTCCGGTGCGTACGCCCGAGAGCATGCAAAAGATCTCAACCATCGCGCTCGATTCGTGTCGCCATGACGGACAACGGCGCCCCGTTTGTTGCCAGAAGCCCTGACAAATCTGTCCAACCTCCGGCAAAATCTGACGTCCGCATTCCGCTAGCTGGTGCGGTAAGCTGCAGGTGTTTTGGGCTACACATTCACCAAACCGCGCTGCGTCATCGACGCTCATGCTGCGCTCAGTCCAGTTGCACAGCCTAGCGCACTGCTCGCCCCAGTCACCTTGACCGCAGCCTGAGCAGGCATCGCGGCAGCTCTGACTCAGCGCCATCTCCTCAAAGTTCCAGTCAACGCAGCGCTCAAGGGCGTTGCAGTCACTACCCGCCGCAGCGATACACTCAGCCATCAACTGGACCTGTCGATTGCCCATCATAGGCGTCATCCCAGCGGCCATCGCCCGGCAACCGAACACATTGTCGTCGGGGCATTGCGCGAGCGGCGCGCAGAGTTCTTGGATGGCGGCGGAGCGGCCGCTGGCTTGCTCGGCTTGGGTCAGGCACTC
>Ga0315321_10002336_pt1 | contig 14709 bp, 13 predicted proteins | sample M180m21515metaG_FD_203464 | JGI IMG/M metagenome (GOLD analysis project Ga0315321, IMG submission 203464) | Ammonia-oxidizing marine archaeal communities from Monterey Bay, California, United States - M1 80m 21515 | ecosystem: Environmental > Aquatic > Marine > Intertidal zone | place: USA... | reverse complement strand
CCTCTGAGGCGGGCCACTAGATCTACGAGCTCGGCGAGAGGTTCCATCTACGGCGCGTAACCGGGGTGCATCGAATGCTTGTCATACAGGGAGCATCCAGAGTGGCAGAACAGCCCTCAATGGGGCATAATCGCGACCCAAAGACCTTGCTAGCACGCCCCCCGGAGCGCCCGATGCGTCAGCCCATTCTCGCTGCCACCCTTCTGCTCGTCGGGGTTGGCTGCCGCAACGACTACAACATCAAGACCCAGACTGGAGACCAGGAGCCCCTTGAGCTCGATGTCACCGGACCCGACTACGGCGTGTTCCTCGGCGACGAGGCGGCCACGGTCGTGGGCACAGTCAGCCCCACCCATGCGGTGGTGATGGTCGAAGGCGAGCGCGTCTACCCCGCCAGCGATGGCAGCTTCTCGGTCGATGTGCCCATCAACTACGCCTACCGAAACCTTGATGTCCACGCATCTTTGGGCGACCAGGAGGCCCGCTGGCGCACCCCGGTCTTCCGCGGCGAGGACCCCAGCCTCACCTGGCCCGATGGTGTGTCTTTGCGACTGCTTCCGCAGGGCATGGACCGCATGGGCGCCTTCGTCGGACAGATCATCGACGGCACCGGCTGGGACACTCAGATTGCGGCCATCCTGCCCGCCTACGAAAGCAGCCTGTTCCAGATTCGTCCCGTGGGCGTCTTCCACGAGCCCACCGACGTCATTCTTTACCCGCTCGAGGGCCTCATCGGCGCCAGCGTGAGTCTCCGCGACCTCAAGCTCGAGTACGAGGTGGCGGTCGACGCCATCGGCGTATCCATCGAGCTGTCCATCGCATTTTCCGAGATTTCCATCGACGCCACCCTTGAGCCCTGGCTCGACAGCGATGGCATCCTCTGGCTGGGCTTGGCCGACCCCGACCTCACCTTGGGCGAAGCCGACATCGTGCTGGGTCCGATCGACGGATGGCTCGGCGAGCTCATCATCGATGCCGTCAACGACTGGGTGCTGGAGCCGCTGGCCGACCTCCTGCTCGGCTTCGTCATCGACCAATTCGCCGAGCTTGAGGTCGGAGGACCGCTGGCCGGTGAATTCGACCTCCTGGGCACTCCCCTGTCCTTCGCCTTGGCGGAGCTCTACACCCAGGAGCTTGGCCTGGGTGCCGACCTGGGCATCGGCATCGGCAGCCCCGCGCCCACCTCGGGCCTCGGAATCGCCATCCCCGATGAGACCACCCCCGGTACCGAAGACGCCGACGCAGCAGTCGCGCTCCACGAGGGTCTCCTCCAGGTGGCGATCGGCGACCTGCTCTACGACCTCTTCGACACCCAGCTCGACGCCATTCTCGGCATAGCTGGTCCACTACTTGGCAACCTCGTCGTCGCGCTTCCCGGCGGCGACCAGGCTCCCGCGGGTGTCACATGGTGCTTCGAGTTTGCGCCCGGTGAAGCCTACGTCGCGCGCATGCATGAGGGCGTCGCGCCGCTTGGGTCCATCTATCTGCCCGACTTCGGCGTCACCGCTGGCTTCGAGTCCGGCGCGGTCTGCGAGCCCTGGCTCGAAGTCTCGATGGCCACCGAAATCGACTTGGTGGTGGAAGACGGCAGCAAGCTTGGCTTCGACCTCTCGATGCCCGAAGGCGCAGTGCTCTACTACGGCGCCGAAGACGTCGACGAAGACGAGGTGGTCTCGGCCTTCGGAGCCAGCTTGGCCGGCACCTTGAGTCCCCTGCTCGGCAGCTTCGCCATCGATCTGGGTGACCTCCTCGGCGCAGCCGGCGAAGTCGACCCCGCCGACCCACTCTCCGGCATCATGGGCAACCTCGACATCCAGATTCAGGACTCTCGCCGCTTCACAGAGGGGCCCGGCGCAAACGACGAGAGCCTCTACGCGGTCTCGATTGGCCTCTTCCCGGCCGAGTAGGCGAGACGACGGTCGGCGGCCCGGCTCAAGCCAGCGCGCGGTCGACGGCCTCTGCCAGATCTGGCGGCAGAGGCACCAATTCGACAGGCTGCGAGCTAAGCGCTGTGTAGACCGCCCCATCGAGGTGGACGGTGTTCAGCGGCAGTCCTCCAGCCTGACGTGTCGCGTACACCGGCAGTCCAAGCGCCTGAACGGCAGCCACCAAGCGCTCATCGCGCACTGCGGCGGGCGGCAACACGACCACGTCGCAGCCATCGGCGGAAAGCAGCTGGGCGTGAGCGGCCTCGAGCCAGCGCCGGATGCCGTGCTCCAACGCTGCGGGCTCGTCGCACCACCGCGCAGTCGCATCGTGGAGAACCCACACTCTCAAGCGCGGGAGCCCCTCCATTCCCATCAACCTGGGAACGAGAGCGTCGAACACGGAGGCGTCTTCCACCTCCGACGGACTCGCCGAGCGAAGGTCGATGACGAGGTCACCGGGGGGCAGGCGCAGCAATTCGGTCATGCGCAATGGTAGCCCGCGCGACCGACCGCCGCGATGCTCTCAAGCAGCTGAGCGAATCAGCACACCGATGGGGGTGCCGTCGTCCATGAAGTAGGCGTGGCGCACCTCGCCATACTCACACGGGCGAATCTTGCCCTGGCCGGTCTCAGGCAGCCCGACTTGGACGGAGGCATTTTCGTCCAACACCGCGAGGAGCTGGCCCGCGACCGCATTGACGAACTCCGCCATCAGAGCCTTCGCCGAGTCTTCATTGGCCTCGATCTCACCGGCCCAGACCACATCGGTCAGCTCGATCGCAGCTTCGCGAGGCGCGACCATCCAGAAGCCGCCTTCAACAGGCGCGATGAGGTCCACGCGGGCCCACACCATGTCAGCGCCGTCCCAATCGAACTCCTCTTCTTCTACGCGCTCGACCCCCGCAAAGGTCATCGCTTCCATGATCTCGGATAGCACCGGGTCCAAGACACCACCCTTCAGACTGTGCGCAGCGTTGCTCATGCGGCTTGACCGAGCTGCGCCACGTACTCAAGCGCATCGGCCATCCGGGCCGGGCTGAGGGGCTTTCGAAGCACCACCGTCGCACCCATCTTCTTGAGCGCCTCCGCAGTACTCTGGTTCACCAAGCTGCTGACCACCACGACCGGGATTTCGTTGAGACGCGGACTGCTCCGCATGAACCGGATGAGCGTCTGTCCGTCCATCACAGGCATGTTCAAGTCGGCGATGACCAGCTTGACCACGTTGTGCTTCATGACGTCCAGAGCCGCACGTCCGTGCTCAGCCTCCAGAAACTCCTTCCCCTCCATTCCAGCGATCTTCAGACAACGACGCGCGATCATACGCGCCGCCGACGAGTCATCGACGATCAGGATTTTCTCCATGATCTCTGCTCCTCATTCTGCCGTTCCATCGGCAGTCCGGTGGCAGGACAAGACCCGCCAGACCTTCCAATCGGACCGTCGACCCTCGACAAGAGGTGAAGATCCCCGGCGCTTCTTTCCAGACCGAGTGGGCAGACCCCACTCATCACACCCGCCAATCTGGACGCCCCGGCGAGGACACCCGCATGCTCGTCTCTCCAACCTCAATGCGAACAGTCCGGCTGAAGTTGCCGCCAACATCCTCGGCAAGCGGGCCCAAGCCGAACCGCCAGAGTGCCCGCTTGATGGCGAGAACATTGCGCTTTCCAATGTTGAAGCTCCCCATCGCATCCAGGATGGTCGCCCCCCCCACGATCTTTATGCGCAGACCGATTCCGCGGCGTGGACCGCCCGCCACCTCGAGCTTGCGAATCAGCTCGGGCACCGCCGAGTCGGCGTAGTACCCGCGAGGCTGGGAGCGTTTCTTGTCACGGGGGTTTCCGGGCAGAGCGACATGGGCCATGCCGGTCACCCCTGTCGATGGATCGTGCGCCACAATCGCAACACACGACCCCAAGGCCATCGTCACGAGGGTGTCGCCGAGATTGCGCGAAGTTCCAATACCGCCAATTCCGACGAGAATCTCAGGCATGGTCAGCTCACCGATAGGCGTTCAACAAGGTGAGCCGCAACGTTCCCGATGGGCTGGAGCGTCTCCACTCCTCCGCGATACCACGCCTCGCGCGGCATTCCAAATACAACAGAGGTCGCTTCGTCCTGGGCCACGGTCGGACCACCGGCTTGCCGAATCGCAAGCATGCCCCGAGCCCCATCAGCCCCCATGCCCGTCAACAGGACCCCAAAGCAATTCTTCCCGCAGGCCCGCGCCGCTGACCCCATCATCACGTCGACGCTCGGACAGTGACCGCTGACTCGCGTGGAGCCCGCATCTTCGATGATGGTCTTGCTCCCACGGCACACCACGCGAATCTGTCGACCACCCGGAGCCACCAGCGCACGTCCGCTCAGGAGCTCGTCTCCGGGCTGGGCCTCCCGCACCTGCATCGCAGACGCATCGTTCAGCAGGCCCGCGAAGGTGCGTGTGAACCCGGATGGCATGTGTTGCACAATCACGATGGGCGGGAAGTCGGCAGGCAGATCTTTCAGCACCGAGCGGATGGCTTCGGTTCCGCCAGTGGACGCACCCAGCGCCACCATCGCATCCCGACAAAACCGACTGGAAGCACCCACTCGATCGGGGCGCTTGAATTTCCAGTGCGACACGTTCGCCGTGCTGGCGATCTTCACCTTGGTGCGCAGCTCGGCCATCATCTGCGCGACGCCCTGCGACATCCGGCGGCTGGGCTTGGCCACGACGTCGACCGCACCAGCTTCGAGCGCCGCCAGCGTGAGCGCATTTCCTTTGTGCGTAGCCGAGCTCACCATCACGACCGGCAGCGGGTACTGAGGCATAAGACGACGGAGGAAGTCGACGCCGTCCATGCGGGGCATGTCGACGTCCAGCGTCATGACGTCCGGCTTGAGACGGACAATCTGGTCCCGAGCTTCGTAGGCATCGCGGGCCGTCCCGACGACCACGATGCGTGGGTCAGCAGACAGGCCCTCACGAAGCACGGTGCGAACAACAGCAGAGTCGTCGACCACCAACACTCGTATGTTGCTTCGCCGAGACATCAGACCTTCCGGTACACGCCAGGACAAACCGCCCTGAATCCGGTGCCCAGTCCTGAGATGGTCTCAGCCATGCCGACAAACAGGTAGCCACCCGGCGCGGTCACATCGTAGATACGCTCCACCACCTTCTTCTTGGTGTCCTCCTCGAAGTAGATCATCACGTTGCGACAGAACACCGCGTGGAAGGGCTGCTTGAAGGGGTAACGCTGGTTCATCAGGTTGAATCGGCGGAAGGTGACCTCGCTCTTGATCTCAGGCACCACCTCGGACATTCCGTCACCAACACTTCGGAAGAACTTGCGGTAGTAGCTTTCCGGAAGCTCCATCGCCCCGTCGCTCGGGTAGATTCCCTTGCGTGCCTTGCCGAGTGCATTCTTGGAGATGTCGGTGGCCAGCAGGCCCCCCTGGAAGTTGCCCGCGCTAGAGCCCAACGCATCGCGAATCACCATCGCGAGAGTGTAGGGCTCTTCGCCAGACGACGAGGCCGCACACCAGACCCGGATGTCCCTGCGGCCCACCCGCTGCTGGTGGCGAATGAGCTCAGGAAGCACCTCATCGCGGAAGAACCAGAAGTGGCTGTCTTCACGGTTGAAGTAGGTGTGGTTGGTGGACAGGGCGTTGGCCAAATTGGACAGCGCCTCGTGAGTAGGGTTGGTCAGATGCTTCCTGTAGAACTCAGCGAAGCTGCCACAGCCAGCCGCACGCACCACTTTGTACATGCGGCAGCTCATCATGGCCCGCTTGGTCTCCGGAAGATGAATCCCGAAGGTCTTCTGGACAAGCGATGCGACCGAGCGAAACTCGGCTACCGAGACCTCCATGTTCAGTCCATCCGCGCGCGTCGCTGGAGCCCGTTGTTCAACTGCATGCATAGTTGGCCTCCTACACCTTGGGAACTGCCCTCGACGTCCCCCTCTCCAGACGAAGACCACGCTGGCTCGTCTGAGGGATGGGGCCCGCCTGTGGGGAACTTGCTTCCGCGGTCATCACTCCCACTGGATCGGAATTCGGACTTCTGCACACAAGTGGTGTGGACCAGAAAGTGAACTTCAAGCGCCCGCACAGATGCCCCCAAGACGACGACATCCCACTCCAAGCCAGGAGCAGGCTGCGGGGCCCACGTAGTGTGTGGGCTTTGCCATAGGTGTTCAGTGAGTGTTCAGTACCGACCGAACTCCGCATCGTCGAGGCTGATGACCTCACTTGGCTCTTCGGACCGCGATCTGGAGCGCCGTGAGGATGGCGCCCGAGCTGCGGGCATGCCGCCGCCCATTCCAGCGCCCGCCATGTAGGCCTGGAGTGCGGCCATGAGCTCTGGCGTGATCTCCATGCCGACGGGAGGGGGCACCTGGCGCAGCTGGAACTCGGCGATGACACCCCGGAGCGCCCCCGCCTGACCGGACAGCTCTTCACTTGCCGCAGCACCTTCTTCGGCGCCCGCAGTGGACTGCTGCGTGACCTGATCAACCTGACGCAAGCCCTGATTGACCTGAACGATGCCCTCGGCCTGGTCGCTTGAGGCCCTCGCAATCTGCGCCACAAGGTCCCTGACCTCGTTGACACTGCCAACAATCTGGCCGAGGGCGCCTGCCGTCTCATTGGCGATTTCCATGCCCTGAGAGACCTTCTTGACCGTGCCCTCGATGAGAGTCGTGGTCTCTTTGGCGGCGTTGGCGGACCGAGCTGCCAGGTTGCGGACCTCTTCAGCGACGACCGCAAAGCCCTTTCCGTGCACACCGGCTCGCGCTGCTTCAACCGCAGCATTGAGGGCGAGAAGGTTGGTCTGGAAGGCGATCTCGTCGATAACCTTGATAATCTTGGAGATGCTCCGACTGGCCTCTTCGATCTCCTGCATCGCACCCAGCATGGCCTGCATCTGCTGGTCACCGCTGGATGCGAGGCCGCCCGCTTGCACCGCCAGCCGGTTGGCCTTGGTCGCGTTTTCAGCGTTCTGCGTAGTCTGGGTAGTCATCTCGCCCATCGACGCAGTGATCTGCTCGATGGCCGCGGCCTGACGGGTGGCGCCTTCCGCAAGGGACTGCGACGCCGAGGCCACCTGTCCACTGCCGCTCGCAATCTCATCGGTCGCGGCATGCACGCGAGACAAGGTACCGCTCAAGGAGGACAATGCCGCGTCGAGCTGCCCTTCAATCGCACCCACCTCACCAGGCTTGCTGGCATCGAGAGACGAGGTGAGGTCGCCCTGTTGCAGACATCGCACCGCCTCGGAGATGGCGCTCAAGTCCGGCTGACTGGCATCCAAGGCGCTGTTGATGGCGCTGTACAGCTCATTGTTCTGGCCGCCGCCGACGGGCAGTCGCGCCTGGCTGTCGCCCGACTGTAGTGACCGCGTAAGGGCCTGAATCTCGGACACTGCACCGAGGCTGTTCCCCGCTCTCGACTTACCATAGTGGCTGGACATCGGACTCTCCTTAGTGCTCGCCTCGAAGGGACTGGAGCCTCCTCAGGAGCGACTTCAGCCAAGTTTCAGGCGCGCCCGGTGTTGGAGGGCTCGCCACATCGGTGTTCTGTTCAAGTGGTGACAGCCGCGCTCAGACCGCCTCGGACCGAGCTCAAGTCTCAACCGATGGTGCGGCGGGGGTCGCGTGCCCCAGGAGCTTCCGCGCGTCGATGAGCATGCGGACTTCGTCGCCCACCTTGCCCATGCCTGCGATGAAGTGGTCCTGTCGACGCCCAAAGGCCTCGGGCGGGGGCTCGATGTCTGCCTCGGGGATGTCGAGAACCTCGCTGACCGTGTCGACCACAAGGCCGACGAGCCAATCTCCAACGTGGATGACGATGATGCATGTGCGGTCATCATACGGACGACTCGCCATCTTGAACCGCTTGCGCACATCCATGACCGGTATCACCTTGCCCCGGAGGTTGATCACTCCCTTGATAAAGGGAGGCACATCAGGAACGACGGTGATGTCCTGCATCCCGATGATTTCACGGACGAACTGGATGTCGAGACCGTAGTAGACGCTGCCCAGCACAAAGGTCAGGTACTTGTGGAGCTCGACCTGGTCCAGGTCGTCCGTCTGGTCGCTGGCGAAATGATCGGCCATGGCTTCTCCGGTTGGCTTTCATGTCCGTTCGCTTCGAGTGGCGCGTCTGGACAACACACTGGGGTGGGGTGGGGAGCAGTTCCATCCGGAGGTCACCGACCCCAACAACCCGGACAGATAGACTGGGTCAGGCCGCAGCGACGCGGGTGTCCTGGATGAGCTTGGCCACATCGATGATGAGGCTGATGGAGCCATCGCCAAGCACAGTGCAGCCGGCGAGTCCCCGAACATTGCCGAGGTAGCCGCTGAGCGCCTTGATGACGGTCTGGCGCTGACCCACAAGCTCGTCGACGAGCAGGCAGAGGCGATCCTTTCCATCTTCAACAACGACCAGCAGGCCTTCGTCGATACGCTTCGAGTCGGGTTCGATCTCGTAGAACTGGTGGACGCGGAACACCGGCAGCAGCTGACCGCGGATTCGCGCGACCTCGAGTCCGGTGGTGAGTCGCGTGACGTCCTTGTTGCGGACCACGACCGTCTCGAGGATGGACAGCATCGGGATGGTGAACCGCGTTTCGCCGACCCGAATCAACATGCCTTCGATGATGGCCAGGGTGAGCGGGATGCGCAGGGTGATGGTGGTGCCGACCCCCAGGGTGCTGTCGATGTGGACACGCCCCTTCACACTGTCGATGTTCTGCTTAACGACGTCCATGCCCACGCCACGGCCCGAGATGTCGGTGACGGCGGCGGCAGTCGAGAACCCAGCCTCGAAGATCAGACGGAAGACCTCGCTGTCGGACATATCCACGCCGTCACCGCGCACGAGGCCGCGCTCCTGGGCCTTCTTAAGAATCTTGTTGCGGCACAAGCCCTTTCCGTCGTCGCGCACGATGATGCGAATCTCACCGGCCTGCTGGCGGGCCGAGAGCGTGACCCTGCCTTCGCGCGGCTTGCCGGCAGCCACGCGGGCGTCCTCGCACTCAATACCGTGGTCGATGGAGTTGCGGATGAGATGTACAAGCGGGTCGGAGATGGCCTCCACCACGCTCTTGTCCACCTCGGTATCCTCACCGCTGATGTCGAGGATGACCGACTTGCCCTGCCGCTTCGAGAGGTCGCGCACCAAGCGCTTCATCTTCTTGAAGGTGGGCGCGATGGGCACCATGCGCAGAGACATTGCGACATCTTGCAGCCCGCGGGTGACCCGATTGAGCTGCGTAGCCGCCTTGCTCTGTCCTTCGAGATCGCTGGTGGCACCCGGGCCGTGGGTCACGGCGGTCTCGGCGATGATCAGCTCGCCGATGAGATCCATCAGAGTGTCGAGCTTGCGCACGTCCACCCGAAGGTACTCGGCACGGCGTCGCTGCCGCGTGGGGTCTTGCGCGTTTTTCTTGGCGGAAAGCGGCATCGCGATGGCCTCGCCTTCCCGACGCTTTTCCTGCACGCCGAGCGCGGTGCGCACCGTGTCCGGGTCGATGGCGCCAGACTGAACGAGCTTTTGACCCACGGGGAGCCGCTTGTCCTGGAGCGCGCTGTCGAGCTGCGACTGCTCGACGTAGCCACCGTCGAGCAGAATCTGGCCCAGCCGACTGGCGAAGTCCGCCTGGCTCTCTTCGTCATGCTCCGGCACATCCGCGAAGACGGCGACCATGCCGCTGTTTGACGTCGGCTCGCTGGCCTCGGCGGCCAGGACCTCGTCTTCTGGCATCAACGGAGGGATCTCGAAGACTAACATCGGCTCGGAAGCCGGGGGCGCAGCAGCTGGAGGGGTGGCCTCACCGCCTCCCGCCACCACCTTCATCCGCTCAATCATCTGCCCTGCGCTCTCTGCAAGCTCGGAGTCGGACTGAGTCGCCTCAATGCTGTCGAGCGCTTCGTTGGTGAAGTCGAGGGCGCGGCACAGCACGTCCACCACTTCCACATTGAAGGCAAGCTGACTTGTGCGAACGAGATCCAGCAGCGTCTCCGCGTGGTGGGTCACACCTTCGACGTGGCCAAACTCAAGGAAACCAGCACTCCCCTTCATGCTGTGGAACAGCCGAAAGATGGTGTCGATGGTCGCCTTGTCGGGCTGCCCTCCTTCCTCTTCGAGCTCGATGAGGAGAGGCTCAACCTCTGCCACCGACTCCCGACTCTCGGTGAGGAAGTAGTCGATGATTTCCTGGGTTTCGCTGTCCATCCGACACGCCCGGTCCGTGAGTGAATCATCCAGAGGTTCGGGCGGGCTCCGTCCCGCTTTAGCGAGAGTCGATCATCCAGCTCCACTGATCTACGAACTGGGTCAGTCCCCTACACCTCATATGGGTCAAAGCCGATGTCCGACTGTGAAGAGACACCTGGCAAGGAGGCACCATGTCTGACCACCGCACCCCGCGACAGCTTCTGCTGATCGCCCTGGGTTCCATGTCACTAGCAACCGGCGTGGTCGGTATTTTCGTGCCTCTGCTGCCCACCACATGCTTTGTGTTGTTGGCCGGCGCCTGCTACGCAAAGTCGTCGCCCCGTCTCCACAATTGGCTGCGCCGACACCGTCTGTTCGGTCCCATGATTCGCTCCTGGGAGGACGACCGCAGCATCCCGCTTCGCGCCAAGTTCACCGCCGTGGGGGTCACCGTCCTCAGCTGCGGAGCCAGCGCCATGGTCGTCGACAAGGACTTCGTGCAGGTCATTCTCGCATGCGTAGTACTCTTTGTATCCTTCATCATGTGGCGGATCCCCACAAAGGTCGAAGCCCCCGCGGCAGTGGTCGCAGCCTGACCCGACCAAGTCAGTCCTCCGACGCAGAAGACCCCCACCGCCGGAACGCCGTGGGGGTCTCACACGTGAGCAGTAGACTCAGCCTTCGCGCTCGAAGACCGCCGCCGCCCCCATGCCGCCACCGATACACATCGAGACCACGCCATAGCGGGCTCCCCGACGCTTCATCTCATGGAGCAGAGTCGCGGTGAGCTTGGCGCCGGTGCAGCCCAGCGGGTGACCCAGAGCAATCGCGCCACCATTGGGGTTGACGCGCTCCGGGTCGATGCCGAGCTCGCGCACGCAGTACACAGCCTGACTGGCGAAGGCTTCGTTGATCTCGAAGACCTCCACATCGTCGAGCGAGATGCCCGCTTTCTCCACCGCTTTCGGAATAGCCACGGCGGGCCCGATGCCCATGACCGAGGGGTCGACCCCCACCACCACGAAGCTGCGGAGCACACCAAGCTGCTCAAGGCCCAGCTCATCAGCTTTTTCACGGGCCATCACGAGCGTGGCAGCAGCACCATCCGACATCTGCGAAGCGTTGCCAGCGGTCGTAGAACCGTTCTTGGCGAACACGGCGCGGAGCCGACCGAGTGCAGCCACGTTGGAGTCGCCACGCACACCGTCGTCCATGGCAATCGTGACGTCCTTCCACACACCGTTCTTCCAGATGCGGGTGTCGACGGGGATCACCTCATCGTCGAACTTGCCCTCAGCAATCGCTGCCGCAGCGCGCTGGTGGGACCGCACCGCAAAGGCATCCTGATCTTCGCGAGACACATCGTAGCGAGTACTGACGTTTTCGGACGTCGTGCCCATCGTGATGAAGATCTCCGGGTGCTCTTCGATGAGGACCGGGTTGGGCGCGGGCTTCTGGCCACCCATCGGGATGCGCGTCATCGACTCCACACCGCCGGTCAGAGCCACATCAATCCAGCCCGCCTGCACTTGGGCCGCGGCCTGAGCGAGCGACTGCAGGCCACTGGAGCAGTACCGATTGATGGTGAGCCCAGGCACAGTGACGGGGAGACCGGCGCCGAGCGCAACGGTGCGGGCGATGTTGAGACCCTGCTCCGCCTCGGGGAAGGCGGTGCCGATGACGACGTCGTCGACGAGCGCGGGGTCGAAGTCGGGCACCTTTTCAAGAAGACCGCGGATTGCGGCCATCATCAAGTCGTCGGGCCGGGTGTCCTTGAATCCACCCTTCTTGGCCTTGGTCACCGGGGTGCGGACCGCGGCGACAACGACGGGATCACGGGGACTGTGAGTCATGGTTGTTTCCCTTGAGATTCGTGGTGGTGGCGGTCAGTTGCGGAGGGGCTTGCCGTTCTGGATGAAGTACATCAGGCGGGCCTGGGTCTTCTCAGTGCCGAGCAGCGACAGGAAGCCTTCGCGCTCGAGGTCGAGGATGTGCTGCTCGGAGACCTCCGTGCCGTAGGGCACATCGCCGCCGCAAAGCACGTGGGCAATCTTCAGAGCAACATGGGCATCATGCTCCGAGGCCATGCCACCCGACACGAAGTCGTTGAGCTGCATCTGGATGGGACCCACGCCATCGCGACCGGGCACCCTGAAGGTGAGCGAAGTCGGGGCTTCATAGGCGCTATTGGCCAGGCCGAGGGCAGTCTGCTTGGCGACCGCGAGGATGCGGTCGGGGTCCATCACCACCTTGTCCTCGGGGCGCAGGTACAGCATGTTCTTCGCTTCGGCCGATGAGGTCGAGACCTTGGCCAAGCCCATGTTGAGGAAGGCCGCCTGGATGAAGGGGTTGGGGTCGACTTGGACCGCCTTGGGGATGGGGCCCAGGTAGCGGCGCAGCATCTCTTTGCAGCCACCGCCGGCGGGAAGCAGTCCCATGCCGGCTTCCACGAGGCCCATAAAGACCTCACCGGTGGCAACCGTGGCCGCCGACTGCATCGAGACTTCGAGACCACCGCCGAGCACAAGCGCGTAGGGCGCGGTGACCACCGGCTTGGAGCTGTACTGGGCACGACGCAGGATGTCCTGCATGCCCTTGATCATCGCATCCAGTCCGTCCCAGTCGCCCTGCATGGCCATCATGCCGACCATCATCAGGTTTGCCCCCGCGCAGAAGGCCTGCCCGTTGGGGCCTGCACTCGGGCGGAAGGTGCCGTAAGGGGACTGCTGCGAGCCCACGACCAGCGCTTCGAACTGGTTGGCGTCGAGCATGTCGAGCGCTTCGCTGTAGAGCTCGAACATGCCCTGCTCAAGAGCGTTGAAGCTGTCGGGCTTGACGAATTCGAGCAGCAGCGCGCCGTCACCGATGTCCACAAGCTGGGCGGCGTCGTTGCGCTTGAGCACGCCGTTGCTGGACTTGACGGTGTGGAGGTTGAGCCACTGCTCGCTCATCGGAACGGGCTTGGCCTCGCCCGTGACGCCGTCCCAGTAGGTCTGCACGCCGTTGTCGAGCTTGTAGAAGCTGTCGCGACCCGACGCGAGCATAGCCTTGACCCACGCAGGCACGGTGCGGCCCTCACCTTCCATCCGCTCTACAGTCGCAGCCACACCAGCGGCGTCCCACGACTCGAAGGGACCGAGGTCCCAGTTGAAGCCCCAGCGCATGCCCCGGTCGATGTTGACGATGTCGTCGGCAATCTCGGGCACACGGTTGGCGGTGTAGATCCAGGCATCGGCCGAGACCGACCACGCGAGCTGTGCCGCCTTGTCGTCGCCCCGGAGCAGCGCGCGTAGAGCGGCAGCGGGGTCGTCCTTGAAGGCCATGGCCTGCTTGACGGAGTCGAAGCGCGGCCGCTGCTTGGGCGCGTACTCTCCGGTCTTCCAATTGCGGGCAAGCGTGATGCGGCGCCCCTTTTCGTCGCGCTGCTTTGTGCGCTGGTAGAAGCCCTTCTTCGTCTTGTTGCCGAGCGCGCCTTCTTCGAGCAGCGCCTTGTACCAGCTGGGCGACACGTGAGCTTCGCGCTCTTCGTCGTCGGGGCAGCCGCGGAACACGTTGCCGAGCACGTGGTCGATGGTGTCGAGACCCACGAGGTCGCCGAGACCAAACACGCCGAGCTTCGGACGACCTGCGGGCTTGCCGAGGGCGGTGTCGACCTCCTCGATGGTCATGTCGAGGCGCTCCATGTGGCGGAAGACGCTGACGATGCCGTAGGTCCCGACGCGGTTGGCGACGAAGTTGGGGGTGTCCTTGGCGTAGACCGTGCCCTTGCCGAGCTTGTCTTCGGCGAAGGCCGCGATGGTGTCGATCACCTCGGGCTTGGTCTCAGGACCGGCCACCAGCTCGAGGAGCCGCATGTACCGCACGGGATTGAAGAAGTGCATGATGACGAAGTGCTGACGCATCTCGTCGCCCATCGCCTTCGCCATATCCGCCAGCGGAAGGCCCGAGGTGTTCGAGGCCACGATGCTGCCGGGCCGCCGGTTCTCTTCGACCCAGTCGTACACGATGTTCTTGATGTCGAGTCGCTCGACGACCACCTCAATGATGAGATCGCACTCTGCGAGAAGGCCCGCGTCGTCTTCGTAATTGGCGGGCGTGACCATGCTGGCCAGGCTCTTGTCGAAGAAGGCGGCCGGCCGAAGCTTGGTGGCGTTCTTCAGGCCGGCGATGGAGAGCTTGCTGCGCGGCTCACCATCGGAAAGCCCTTTGGGCACGATGTCGTAGAGCACGGACTCCACGCCGGCGTTGGCGAGGTGGGCGGCGATACCCTGCCCCATCACGCCTGCGCCAAGCACGGCGACCTTGCGAATCTCGATGGTCATGTGGACGGACTCCGGATGAAATTGTCGGGCGGGTGCGGGCTCGTGAGGACAGTCGCATCCCATCCTGAATGAATCCTCATTCAGCGGCCGATGACTATCGGAGTCCGAGGCCGGGCGCATGGATCTGTCACAGGGAGGGCGGGTGTTCCAGGAGACCGCTTCGAGGGCTGCGGGCAGCGGACTGCCTCGACAGGGGGGCCACCCGCTGGTCTGAGTTGGGCTTGGGCGGCGGCATCGCGGCCAAA
>Ga0315321_10002330_pt1 | contig 14731 bp, 5 predicted proteins | sample M180m21515metaG_FD_203464 | JGI IMG/M metagenome (GOLD analysis project Ga0315321, IMG submission 203464) | Ammonia-oxidizing marine archaeal communities from Monterey Bay, California, United States - M1 80m 21515 | ecosystem: Environmental > Aquatic > Marine > Intertidal zone | place: USA... | reverse complement strand
CTTCCGGTATACGCATTTGCGAACACCTGCCGGGCATAGCGGCCCAAATGGATCAATGTTCGATCATCCGCTCGATCGCCGATACGATGAATGGCCACACTTCGTACCATTGCATGACGGGTCGTCCACAGCGTGGCCCTCAGCCTGTCGGCGGCTGGCCATCCATAGGTTCCGTTGTCTCGAAGTTGCAGGGATCCAATTTGGGAACTCCGTCCTACGTCGACCTGGGTGGCGGAATTCCCGGAGGCGGATTTCTCGGCACTGCTCATTCCGGATTCAAGACGAATGGGAAAGGGCGTTACGACATGGCCAAGCAGAGCCGTTTCGACAAGCGGTACGCTTCTCGTGAAGGCTTGCTCAAAAGCTTCGATTCTCTTCGCAGGGACTGTGACCAGTCGGGATCGATGGAGGGGCTTGACGCCTTCAATAGGCAGGCTTTCGATCTCATCAGTTCCGAGCGTTTGGCCAAGGCGTTGGATCTCAAGAATGAGAAACCCGAAGCCATCGAGAGGTACGGCAAGAAGGGGCAGAACTTCCTGCTTGCCCGCCGGATTGTTGAAGCCGGAGCCCGTTTCGTTACCGTCAGTTCAGGTGGCTGGGATACGCACGGCAATAATTTCAAAAGCCTTCGGTCAGGTCGGTTGCCCGAGCTCGACCGGGGGGTTTCCAATCTTATTCAGGATTTGCGCGACCGAGCCATGCTGGACGACGTGACGGTGATCGTTTGGGGAGAATTCGGACGGACCCCAAAAATTAACTCCAAGGCCGGACGGGACCATTGGAGTCGCGTGATGTCCGTCCTTCTCGCAGGCGGGGGCATGAAAAACGGTCAAGTTATCGGTGCCACCGATCCAAAGGGTGGCGAGCCTGCCGATCGTCCCGTTTATTTCGGGGAGGTCATGGCTACACTCTACAAAAACCTTGGCATCGACGTCTCCAAGCAGCAACTGACCGATCTGTCTGGGAGACCCCAGTATCTCGTCGACGGCAACTTTGGCCCGATCTCCGAATTGGTCGGGTAACGAACTTTTACGAAAACGAAAAAACCTTGGAACGCCCAAATATGATCAAGACAAACTGTTTCCTCTCGTTACTTCTTTGTAATGCAGCCCTTGGGGCGAACTTTGACGAACCCAAGGAAATCGAGGTCAGGTTTTCGGCCTTTGCGGAGGATGAACTTTCCCTCCGGGGAATCGGGGCAAGAAGGCAGATCGTGGTTACCGGCAAGTATCACGATGGGGACGAGCGCGACTTGACCCGCAAGGTCAGGATGGAGGCCCAACCTGCTGGGGTCGTCGAGATATCGAAGGACGGTTGGATCAAGCCCTTGGCGGATGGGGAAGCCACCGTCACGATTCATGCCGCTGGCAACCTGAAGAGTTCGGTCAAGGTCAGGACTGCGGAGTCGGGCAAGATCCAACGGGTCAATTTCCCCAACGAAATTACCCCCCTTTTCACCAAGTACGGATGCAATGGGGGAGGGTGCCATGGCAAGTCGGGCGGGCAAAACGGATTCCGGCTTTCCTTGCTTGGGTTCGAACCGGACGAGGATTACGAGTATATTGTCAAAGAGGGCCGTGGTCGAAGAATTTTTCCCGCCGCTCCCGACCGGAGTTTGCTCTTGACCAAGGCGACCAACGAGACGCCCCATGGCGGAGGAACGAAGATTTCCAAAGGTTCCCTCGATTACAACCTGATTCATTCTTGGATTGCTCAAGGTATGCCTTACGGCGAGAAGGATGATCCGGTCTTGGAGGAGGTCGCTGTCTTTCCGGCCCAGCGGGTGATGGACATGAATGGCGAGCAACAGCTCGTGGTAACTGCGAAATATTCGGACGGTAGCTTGAAAGATGTCACGCGTTCCTCAATCTTCGAGGTGAACGACGAGGAAGTCGGAGAGGTGGACCTCAACGGGCACGTAACGGCTTTCGAGCAACCGGGCGATCTCGGTATCATGATCCGCTTTCAGAGCAAGGTAACCGTTTTCCGGGCCATCGTGCCCTTGGGTGCTCCGGTCGATCATTTGCCCCCTCCTGCGAATTACGTCGACAAGCATATTTTCACCAAGCTCAAGGCGGTGGGCATGCCACCCTCCGAGATTTGTTCGGACTCCACTTTTATCCGTCGGGTCTCCCTCGATATCACGGGGCGCTTGCCAACGGTCGAGGCAACCAAGGCCTTTCTTGCCGACAAAGATCCGGTCAAGCGTGACAAATTGGTCGATCAACTGCTCGCCAGCTCCGAATATGCAGAGTTTTTCGCCAACAAGTGGTCCGCCTTGCTCCGTAACAAGAGGACCAAGACCTCGTACCAACGTGGAAATTTTGCCTTTCACGGATGGATTCGGGACAGCTTGGATCAAAACAAGCCCTACGATCAATTCGTCCGCGAAGTGGTTGCTGCTTCCGGTGAAGTCGAGCAACACCCCCCGGTCGCCTGGTATCGTGAGGTCAAGACCGTGCAGAATCAATTGGAGGACGTCTCCCAATTGTTTCTCGGTACCCGTATCCAGTGTGCTCAATGCCACCACCATCCCTTCGAGAAATGGAGCCAGGAGGACTATTACAAACTCTCTGCCTTCTTCTCCCAAGTCGGTCGCGAAAAGACCCGTTTTCCCGATGAGGAGATGATTTTTCACAAGCGGGGCGCCGCAAAGGCAACCAACAAGAAAAACAATCAACCGGTTCAGCCTGCCGGACTGGGAGCCGATTCGCCCGAGCTCACGGTGGATGACGATCCCAGGCATGCCTTGGTCGACTGGATGTCCAAGCAGAACAATCCGTTCTTCGCCCATACTCTGGTCAACCGATACTGGAAGCATTTTTTCGGGCGTGGTCTGGTCGATCCAGAGGATGACATGCGGGAGACCAATCCTTCGGTCAACCCTGAGCTTCTTGAGGAACTCGCATCTTCGTTCGTTGCCAACAAGTTCGACATGAAGCAATTGATCCGGGATATCTGCCGGTCGAAAACCTACCAGTTCAGCTCCATCCCCAACGACTACAACGTCAAGGACAAGCATAATTTCGCCCGGCACTATCCCCAGCGCCTCCAAGCGGAAGTTCTGCTCGACTCGATTGACGATCTGACTCAAGTCAGGACCGGTTTTAGCGGTTTGCCTCCCGGAACCCGGGCAACCATGCTCCCCGATAACAGTTACAACAACGGGAGTTATTTCCTCTCCGTTTTTGGCCGTCCGGACAATGCCAGTGCCTGCGAGTGCGAACGCTCGGGTGACGCCAGCCTTGCCCAAAGCCTTCACTTGATCAATTCCAAGGACATCCAGAGCAAGCTTTCCAACGGGGCGGGACGGGCTCAGAAGCTGGCCAAGGACAAGGACCGTACGGACGCCGAGAAAATCGAGGAGCTTTATTACGTCGCATTCGCCCGGTCACCCAAGAAGGAGGAACTCAAGCTTGCCTTGAACTACCTGGTCCGCGAGGTCGAAAATGAAAAGGGCGAAAAGACACCTGCGGACAAGGGCAAGTCCTACGAGGATATTGTCTGGGCCCTTTTCAATACCAAGGAATTTCTTTTCAACCTGTAAGGCCGGTCACCACGTCCATCGAATTCCAATGAGCCAGGCGAACCGATTCGGTTGCAGGGAATTCAGAAGAAACTTAATCGGTGACCGCCGGGGATTCGTCAAGGCGGGTGCCCTCGGGTTGGCCGGGCTTAGCTACGGTGACTTGCTTCGGGCGGAATCATTCTTGAAACCGGGCGAGCGAAAAAAGGCCAAGTCAGTCATCATTCTTTGGCAACGGGGAGGTCCCAGTCAGCACGAAACTTGGGATCCCAAGCCCGATGCCCCCCAGGAATACAGGGGAGCGTTCGGCTCCATGCCCACCAATGTTCCGGGCATTCATATTTGCGACTTGCTCCCGAAGTGCGCCGGGGCAATGGACAAATTCTCCATCATCCGCAGCCTTTATCATGGAGACGCCGGGCATTCCGCAGGTGACCAGATCATGTTCACGGGTTACCCCCCGAACAAGGGAAACCCGAATGAGAACGTTTACCCGAGTTGCGGATCTTACGTAGCCGAGCAACTCGGGCACCTCGACCGGGATTTGCCACCTTACGTCATGATCCCACGTACGCTTCCGGGCGTGGATCCGGCCTATCTGGGTAAGAAATTCGCGCCATTCGAAACACAAGCGGACCCCGCGAACGAAGGTCCTTTCGAGATGCCCAACTTTTCCCTCGGAGACTCGCTTTCCCTCAATCGCTTGAATTCGCGCAAGGACTTGCTCGGATCCTTCGACCGCTTGCGCCGGGAGATTGATTCCTCTGGGGCAATGGAAGCTGCAGACGGCTTTACCCAGCAAGCCTTTGACGTATTGACCAGTTCCAGGGCCCGCGATGCCTTCGACTTGGATGCCGAACCGCGGGCCATTCGTGAGCGCTACGGGTTCATGCCCGAGTACAAGGCCCCGACTCCGGACCGTTGCGGGGTTCCCGCATGGAGCCAACGGATGCTCCTGGCCCGGAGACTGGTCGAGGCCGGAGTGCGCTTGGTGACGGTAGACTTGCGTTGGTGGGACACTCACGTAAAGGGGTACGAGTCGATGCGGGACGGTTTTCTTCCGCGCTGGGACCAAGCCTACTCCGCCTTGCTCGAGGATCTCGAGCAGCGGGGCTTGGACGAGGACGTCATGGTGATCGCCTGGGGCGAATTCGGGCGTACGCCGAAGGTGAATTCCACCGGTGGTCGCGATCATTACCCGAACGTATTCAGCGCATCAATTTCCGGTGGTGGGATCGTAGGTGGTCAGGTAGTGGGCGAGTCCGATTCCAAGGGAGCGGAACCGAAAGAGCGGCCCGTTCGTCCTCAGGATGTTCTTGCCACTATGTACCGTCACCTCGGAATCGACGTTACCCGCCATTACGTTGACCATGGTGGTCGTCCCCATCCCGTTCTTCCCTTCGGTTCACCCATTGACGAACTTTTCAGCTAATCTATCCCTACCATTCAAATGAACATGCGTTTGCTTCCCATCAAATTCCTCTGCATCCTGGCTTTTTCACTCGGGCTGTGCCAAGCCAATCAATTGCCTTCGGCTTTGATTGATTCCATTTATCCGCCCTCGGGCACACGGGGAACCGAGCTCGAGTTGACGGTCAAGGGGAAGTACCTTGATGATGCCGGTCTGCTCTTCAGCGATTCTTCCCTAAAAGCGAAACCGAAGAAGGGCGGGGATGGAGAGATCGTTCCGAACGTCTTCCTCGTTCAAGTGCCGGGCAACTTGGCGACCGGCCGTTACACGGTTTCAGTCGGGGGAGGAAAGTTCGGGGTTTCCAACGAAAAATCCTTCGTAGTCAACGACCTCCCGGAAATCGAGTTGGGCGAGATTGGAGATACCATGGAAACCGCCGACGAAATCAAGTTTGGTCACACCGCTGTCGGTTATCCCAAAGCCTCCCGTTACGGATGGATGCGGGTTCCCTTGAAAGCGAATCAAAAAATAGTGATCGAGTCGGAAGGAGATCAGATTGACTCGAAGTTTTCCCCTTGCCTGGCCATCTTCGATCAAGATGGACGGAAATTGAAATCCTCCACCCGAACGGGCTTTTTGGTTTTTCAGGCTAAGCAGGACGGAGAGATATTTCTACGCCTACACGATTTCCTTTTCAATGGCGGAGCGGAATACCTTTTCCGGGTGAGCGTGACCGAGCGTCCGCGCATACAATTCGTGGATCCGCCACTTGCCCGTATCGGGACGCCCCAAAAAATGGTGGTCTATGGCTGGAATTTGCCTGGAGGGCAACCTGCCGGGTTGAAAGTTCCCGGGATGGATAGGTTGGAACGCAAGGACGTGAACTTGCACCTTCCCAGCGAGAAGGAAATCAAAGACCCTTTGCAAACCCGCAACCCGATCGAATCGATCCAAAGAAGGCATGACTACCGCATTTCTTCCCCTGCAGGGAACTCCTTGCCCTTTTCTCTTGCCGTCTCTCCTGCCGAATGGATCAAGGAGCAACCGGGAAGCGAGGAGATCGTCAAACTTTCTCCCCCGTGCGAATTCGTGGGAAGTTTTTTCCCTGCCCGTGACCGGGACAATTTCCGTTTCGAAGCGAAGAAAGGAGATGCTTACAAGATTGAAATTCATTGCGAACGCCTTGGGTTTGCATCCCATGCCTACTTGCTGGTCGAACAAGTTACCCCGAAGGATGATGGATCCGAGACGCGCAAGACCATTGCCCAGTCGGACAAGACCGATCATCCTTCGAGCAACTCCTTTCTCCACTTGTCCTCGCGTGACCCATCGTTGCGCTTTACCGCCCCAACGGACGGAACCTTCGAAATCCTTGCCTACGACATGTTCAGCTTGAGCGGAGACCCCTTCAAGAGCTATCGCCTGTCCATTCGCAAAGAATCGCCCGATTTCGACTTGATCGCCTATCCCTTGCTCGCTCCGCCCGCCAGCAATAACCAGAGCCCGATCTATGTGAAGTCTCCGACCTTGCGGGCTCGGGAAAGCTTTCCGGTCCGGGTCGCGGTTGATCGAAAGGACGGCTTTGAGGGCGAAGTAAAACTTGAGTTCGAAGGACTGCCTGCCGGGATCGATTATTTTCCCCGGCGCATTCCCGAAGGGGCGAATTCAGCGGTGGTTCTTCTGCGCACCGATGCGTTTCCCGAAAACAAGCCATGGCACGGAAAATATTCGATTACCGGAACCGCCAAGGTGGGCGACCGACCGGTTGTACGATCCTGCAAAATCGCAAAGCTGTGCTGGAGTGACTATAATAATCAGTCCAAGCTCGCTCTTTCCAAAATCCGAATGAGCGAGGCGGGAAACTTGGCTGTCTTGCCCAAGGCGGAAGCTCCGCTCGACTTGACCGTAAACTGGAATAAGATGTCGGACCAAGTCGGGGAACTTATTGAGAAAACGGATAAGACGATCAAGGCATTGAAGGATTCCGAGGCCAAGGCCCTCAAGAAGAAAACGGACAGCGAGGCGAAAATGGCCGAACTTGCCAAGTCCATGGAAGCATTCGTCAAGGAGAAGGAAGACAAGGAAAAGAGACAGAAAGTCTTGAACGAGACTGAAGTTCCCAAGGCCAAGGAAGTTCTTGAACTGGCGGAGGCGGAGCTCAAGGCAGCCAAGGCCAAGAAGGCGGAGAAAGGACTTTCTCCCGAGCAACTTTCCGCCGTCGAGGATTCCCTCAAGAAGGCGACCGAGAAGGTGACCCAGGCCACCGCCGGGGTGAACCCCTTGGAAAAAGAAGCCAAGGCGCTGGTCACTTCCCTCAAGTCGACCTACTCCGCAACCGAGATCAAGAAGCGGGAACTGGCATTGGCCAAGGCCAAGTTGGAATCGGAAACCAACTCTTTCGCCTGGCAAAAGGAAAAAGCAAAGTTGGCCAATCGAGCGAAGATCTTGGCCCGGGCCAAGAAAAAATCGGACGAGCTTGCCGGGAGGATCAAGACCCCGAGTTCCGATCCTCTGATCTTGGAGACCGTGTTGGGTGGCACCCTGAATTTGCCGGTGTCCTTGGAAGCGAAGGACAAGAGTTTCGCCACCCCGACCAAGGTGAGCGTAATGGGAGCGGTCGCCGCCTCAAAAATCAAGGAGATCACCATTGATCCGAAGAAAAAGAAGGAAGGGGATCTTGCGATCAACCTGACACAGGCAAAATTTCCGGCCGGGGAATTCAATTTGGTCTGTTTGGCCCGGGGAAAAGGAAAATACAGGTTGTACGACGAGCTTGAGAAAAACGCTACCGAGCAAAGAGCCAAGGTGGTGACTGATTCCTTTGCTGCCCTGAAAAAGGAGACGGATGATGCCAAGAAGAAATTGGATACCGACAAGAAGGTACTTGCGACCAAGGAAGCCGAGTTGAAGAAGTCGGACGCGGCGCTCCTTCTTGCGGAGAAGGAGTCGGGCAAACTGTCGGGAGAACTGAAGGCGGCGGAGGCAAAGTTGATCAAGGCCCGGGAGACTCTGAAGAAACAAGAGGCAGTCGAGTCGCCCGAGGAGGCCAAGCTTGCGGCCTTGAAAAAATCCTTGAGCGATGCCGAGAAATCGGTCGCCTCGCTCAGGGGAAAATCACAAGTCCAGACCCGGGACAAGGTGGAGCCCGCGAAAGGAAAAAAGGAAGAATTGACTAAGGAATCGAAGGTTTTGCGGGATCGAATCGCTCTGGCCGAGACCAGTCAATCGGGCCTCGCCGAAAAGCTCAAGGTCATGGAGGGAAAAAAGAAAAAGAGCGATGCCCGCCTCAAGGTCGTAAAGGATGCCTTTGCGAAACCCATGGACTTGAACTTGGCTCACTTTGACCTGCCTTTCGTCTTGCGGGTCAAGAAAGCTCCCTTTGTCTTCGAGGAATTGCCCTCGCTTGAACTCAAGCCTGGCGAACCCGCTCTTTTGCCCGTCCAGATTGACCGGGAACATGATTTCGAAGATGCCATCACGTTGAAATTGATTCTACCCAAGGAGGCCAAGGGCATAACCTTGAAAAGCCAGAACATCGACAAGAGCGAGAGCTTGGGCGAAATCAAACTAACCCCTCAAGCCCAAGCCTCTTCCGGAAAGCATAGCTGTACCTTGGAAGCAAGCTTTCGATACAAGAATCAAAACCTCAAGCTCAGCCAGTCGTTCGAATTGACCGTCCTTCCCGCCCTCAAAAAACCAAGCTGATTTACCCATGATGACTTTACGCATATCTGTTTTGCTCCCCCTTCTGGTTCTCTTTCCCCTTGGCTTATGGGCGAAACTCGAGATTGCCGAGGTGAAGAGAGACAAGCCGGTCGATTTTCAGGAGGAAATCCTCCCCATTCTCCGGGCCAATTGCTTGGCCTGCCATAACCGGACTCGTTCGAAGGGGGAGGTCATCATGGAAACCCCGGATGACATTCGAAAGGGAAACGAGGGAGGGCCTTTCGTTGAACCAGGCAATGCGGAGGACAGTTTTCTTTTCCAAGTTGCCGCTCATTTGGAAGATCCGATCATGCCCCCGGCCAAGAACAAGGTCGATGCCAAGAACCTGAGCCCAGCCGAACTTGGCTTGCTGAAGCTTTGGATCGATCAGGGAGCGAAGGGGACCTTGCGGGCGAGTTTGCCCGTTACCTGGCAACAGTATCAGCACTCCAATCCTCCCATTTATGCCAGTGCAATCGATGACGTCGGCAGGTTCGCAGCTGCCGGGCGGGGGAATCGCATTCATGTTTACGACTTGGCCACGGGTGAAAAGGAACCCTTGAATCTGACTGATCCTTCCCTTGCGAAATTCGGGTTTTACGGCAAGGAGGATGCTGCCCATCTGGATGTCGTGAATTCGCTCGCCTTCTCCCCGGACGGAAAAATTCTCGCCTCGGGCGGATACCGTTCGATCAAGCTTTGGAAAAGGACGCCCGTGGTCAACCAAAAGGGCCCGAAGATCCCTCTCTCGTTCGATGCTCAATTGAGAATCAGTCCGACGGGGAGCCTAGTCGCAAGTTTTGGGGAAGGGAATGGTTCCGTTCTGTGGAGCGTGCCCGCGTGGAAGAAGGTTAGGGAAATCGGCAAGGAAATCGGCTTGGTCAATGCAGTTGCCTTTGACCCCAAAGCCAGCCGCATGGTCCTTGGGGGAAAGAACGGAAAACTTTCGGTTTACTCATTGGACGATGGCAAGCTCCTGACCGAGGGGAATTCGACCAACCTGACCCCGGTCACCTCACTCGCTTTTTCGGGTGGAGAAATCCCGGACTTGGCCGTGGCCCGGGAAAGCAAGGTGATCGAGGCCTGGCCGACTCCACCGGTCGAGGACTCTGTGGCTTGGAAGCCTCTGCGCGAACTGAAGGGGCACAGCTCCGTCATCCGTCACCTGGCCTTTCATCCCACCGACTCGAACATTTTCTTTTCCGGAGGGGACGACTCGACCGTGCGTGTCTGGAAGTTCAAGGAGGGTAACGCGGTCAAGTCAATGAGCGTGGGGACGCCTGTCAAACGCTTTGCTCTTTCCCCCGATGGGGCTCATTTTGCAGTGAGTGGGGCCTTGCCGGGGGCAAGCCTGTGGGATTATGCCACGGGTAAGAAAATCGCTGATCTCAAGGGTAACCCGGCGAACGTTCTATCTTCCGGGCAAAAGGATCGGAAACTTGCTTTTGCCAAGACGGAGCAAACTTACTACAAGGCCGAATTAAAGAAGCGCGATGCCGAAAAGAAGAAGGTCGCGGATCGTCAGAAGGCCGTCGAGAAATCCCTCAATGATGCGGAAGCCAAGCCAATCGCGGAAAAGAAAAAAGCCATGGAAAAGGCGCAGGCCGAAAGTGACGGGGCAAAGAGGGCCGTGGACAAACAAGAAGAAAGCTTGGTTGTTTTGGAAAAGAAAGTTTCGGAACAAGATGCCCTGACGAAGACTCGGACCGAGGAATTGAAAAAAAGGACCACGGCGCTTGTGGAACTGGAAAAGAAGGAGAAGGCAGCTTTGGCGGAAACCGCGCGGTTGGAAAAGGCGCGCAAGCAAAAGGAAGCCGTTCTTGCTCCCGTTGCGCAGAAAATCGAGCAGAACGACAAGCAGACGAATCCGTCGAAAGCCCAACTTGTCGAGGTTGAGAAGATGATCAAGCAATCGGAAGGCATGCCCGAGCAGCTCAAGCAGGCCAATCAAAAGAAGGACGGACTGGTCGCCAAGTTGAAGCCCTTGCAAGAACAGCGCGTAGTCTTGGACAAGCAGGCTGCGGATTTGCGCAAGCAGGTGGCCGAATCGAAAAAGGCTTTCGATCAAGCCAAGGCCAAATCCGACCTTTCGGTTAAGGAGGGCGACCGGTTGCGGAAGGAGAAAAAGGGTGCCGATGATTCATTGGCCCAGGCCAAGACAAAGCTTGCGGAAAGCCAGAAGGAAGTGGCTGAGCTCAAGAAGGGTTTGACTGCCGGGAAGGCCGACCTGAAGAAAAAAGAAGATGCCTTGGCCAAGGCGGAAAAGGAATATCAGGACTTGGAAAACCCACGCCTGCAATTTGTCCGCGATCTCGAGCGGGCCAAGGAAGACTTGGTCAAGGCGGATGCCAAGATCAAGGAGTATCAGGCGTTCGACGTCGCTGCGGATGCAGATTTTAATCAGTCCGAGGAGGCGAGCAAGCAAGCGAAGGAGGAGGTTGCGGCGGATGCCAAGCGCCTCCTTGCGTCAATCGAGTTCTCCGGGGATGGCAAAGCCGTCGTCACCTTGGATCAGTCCGGTTTGATTAACCTCTGGTCGGTCGGAAACCAGGGAAAGTGGATCGAGTCTCATCAGCTCACCGGAAAGCCCGGACGTTTCTTCGGCCTGGTCGATCAGAAGCTAGGTTTTGTCGATCAAGACGGAATTCCCTCGGTTATCGACTTGAAGAGGGAATGGTCGCTCGACCACCAGATCGGAGGCGATCTTGTCCAAACCCCGATCGTGCACCGGGTGACCGCATTGGCCTTTGATCCCGCCGGGAAACTCCTCGCGAGCGGCGGGGGAGATCCCAGTCGGACAGGGGAAATCATAGTCTGGGACTTGGCCAAGAAATCGTTGCTCAAGCATTTTCCCGACATCCACAGCGACATGGTCAATTCGGTCGAGTTCTCCCGTGACGGAAAGCTCCTGGTCTCCGGGGGAGCGGACAAGTTCGCCCGGATCACGGACCGGGAGACGGGCAAGCAACTTCATGCCTTCGAGGGGCATACCAGCTTGGTGCTTGGAGCCAGTTTGCAAGCCAATGGCAGAATCCTGGCCAGCGTGGGTGCGGATGGGGAGGTCAAGGTCTGGAATTTGGTAAGCGGGGACCGGGCAGGGAAACAGTCGGGCTACAAGAAGGAGATTACGTCCATCCGTTTCATTGGATTGACCGATCAGGCATTCGTTACGACAGGAGAAAAAAAGGCCAGGATCTTGCGTGTTCCTGTGGGGAACCCATCCAACGTCCGTGAATTGGCGGGGGCCGTTGATGTTCTTCACACGGGTAGCGTTTCAGCAGGTGGCGGTCTTGTCGCTGCCGGAGGCGAATCCGGGGTCTTCCGGATCTGGAAGGTTTCCGATGGCAAGCTTTTAGGCAGCTTCGATCCGCCGGTTAAGGAGGAAGTCGCCAAGCTTGCCGAATAAGCCTTTTCGCGAGCTTTCCGTTTCGGGGTTGATGTTTCAGGTCATCATGTTCGAGAATTGATTTTATGAAAACCGTTCCTTTTCGATTCTTTGCCCTTGGGTCATTGCTTCCCTTTTTCGCATTGGGCAATCAAGGGGACGAAATGCTCGCGAAATACCTCGAGCAACGGACCGTTCAAGTTGAAGAATCCTTTCTTGAGAAAGTCGAGAACAAGGAAGAGTGGAACAAGCACAAGGATGAATACAGGAAACGTCTCGGGTATATGCTCGGGCTTTCCCCCGACCGTCCGCGCACTGATCTCAAGGCTACGATCACAGGCACGCTCGAAGGGGATGGGTTTATTGTGGAGAAACTTCATTACCAGTCCAGTCCCGGGCTTTATGTAACGGGCAATCTCTACCTGCCGGTCGACAGAAAGAAGGGGGCGAAGTTCCCTGCGGTGCTCTACGTTTGCGGACATGGTCGGGTGAAAAAGGGAGGGGTCAGTTTCGGCAACAAGGTACATTATCATCACCATGGGGCATGGTTTGCCCGGAACGGATACGTGTGCCTGACCATCGATACCATCCAACTCGGTGAGATCGAGGGTATCCATCACGGGACTTATTCCAAGAACATGTGGTGGTGGGTTTCGCGTGGCTACACGCCGGCCGGGGTGGAAGCTTGGAATGGAATGCGTGGAATTGATTACTTGCAGGGCCGGCCCGAGGTCGACCCCGACAGGATCGGGGTGACCGGGCGTTCCGGGGGCGGGGCCTATAGCTGGTGGGTGGCGGCTCTTGACGAGCGGATAAAAGCCGCCGTGCCGGTAGCCGGAATCACAAGCATGCGCAATCACGTCATCGACGGGTGCGTGGAGGGCCATTGCGATTGCATGTATCAGGTGAATTCCGAGCGCTGGGATTTCGCGATGATCTCGAGCCTGGTGGCCCCCCGGGCCCTTCTCCTTTCCAACACCGACAAAGATCGGATCTTCCCTCTCGACGGCGTGCTCGAGGTGCATTCCAAGACGAGGAAACTGTACGGCCTCCTTGGGGCGGAGGGCAAACTCGGGCTCCATATCACGGAGGGTCCGCACAAGGACACTCAGGATCTACGCGTCCATGCATTCTCCTGGTTCAATCGTTTTCTAAAGGATCAAAACCCGCCCCCGCTCATTGACAAACCGGCGGTCAAGTACTTCGAACCCGAACAACTCAAGGTTTTCAAAAGCATCCCTGCTGACGAGAAGACCTCGAGCATACACGAGACTTTCGTACCCGTTGCTCCCGTTCCCCCGATTCCGAAAGACCGGAGCGATTGGAAGAAATACCGTGACAAGGTCCGGACGGAAATCGTTGAGAACGTTTTCGGGGCTTGGCCAAAGAAAAGCCCAAAGGCAAAGGGAGAAACCTTCGCTGATCTTTCGTCCGGGGGTATTCGGTTTTCAGTCCATCCGTTCGTATCCCAGGAACCTTGGGAGCTTTCCCTGTATCTCGTTCACCGGGCAGGTCTGGAAAGGGAAGACCTCGACCTAGTCGTACTTAACGTCCTGGACGAAAAAGGATGGAATGATTTCGCGGGCACCTACGGAAAAACCTTTGCCAAGGGATTTCCAAAGGGCCTGAAGCTTCCTGCCCATGATGCCGAGGCCTTCGATTCCGAGAAGCGCATGTTCAAGAACCAAAAGTGGGCAATGGCTTACGTCGCTCCCCGCGGAATCGGTCCGACCGCATGGTCCGGGGATACCCGCAAGCGCAACCAGATTATGCGCAGGTTCTATCTGCTTGGGGAGACTTTGGACGGCATGCGCGCCTACGACATCGTTCGTTGCGCCGGTACCCTGCGTTCGGTCGAAGGCATGGGCAAGGTTCCTCTCTGGATGCAGGCCAATGGACAAATGGCGGCCAACCTTCTCTACGCATCCCTCTACGTGCCTGGCGTTACCCGACTGGATCTTCATGACTTGCCCCGATCTCACCGGGAAGGCCCGGCTTACCTGAACGTTCTTCGGGTGCTGGATCTTCCCCAAGCGGTTGCTTTGGCAGGTGAGCGGACCCGGGTCGTGCTTTACCAACCGGGTGCGAAGTATGATGATTTTCCCTTGCAGGTGGCCGAGGCCATGGGTTTTGGTCCAAAGGCAATCACCGTTCGCAAGAGCCTGTCGGAAGATTGAACCCCGCCTTCAGGTCAGTCCTGGGATGGGCTTGCCCGAGTGGAGAACTTGTGAGACTTCCGCGGGGATGCCTGCCATCGAGCGGATGGCTCCCAAGTCGAGCAGGCGGTCCATGATGGTGGCATACAGATCGGGTACGTGAACGGGCAAATCCTTGGGCTGTTCTCCGTTCTTGTCCGAGGTTCCGATGACTTTTCCCATCTTCAGTCCACCCCCGTAAATGAGCAAGGGACTGGATCCGGCCCAGTGGTCACGTCCGCCTTTCTTGTTGATTCGAGGAGCTCTACCCATCTCTCCACAGCAAACGAGGAGAACCTTGTCCTGAAGTCCGCGCGCTTCCAAATCCTGGATAAGCACGCTCACGGCGTGATCGAAAGGCTTGCCGACGTAATCCATGCCCTCGGTCATGGTGGCGTTGTTGTTGTCGGCATGCATGTCCCAGACGAAATTGGTGGTCACGCTTATGAATCCCGCGCCCCTTTCGGCCAAGCGACGTGCGAGCAGGAGTAGCTTGCCCAACGTGTTGA
>Ga0315321_10002329_pt1 | contig 14732 bp, 12 predicted proteins | sample M180m21515metaG_FD_203464 | JGI IMG/M metagenome (GOLD analysis project Ga0315321, IMG submission 203464) | Ammonia-oxidizing marine archaeal communities from Monterey Bay, California, United States - M1 80m 21515 | ecosystem: Environmental > Aquatic > Marine > Intertidal zone | place: USA... | reverse complement strand
TGGATCAACTCATCGGAAATAAACAAAAAGGGTCCGATGCTGGAGCGGGCGACACCAACGCTCGATCCGGACTATAGCAACTCAACTGATAGTTGCGTCTTTATACAAAGCTTATGTCGCCGGTAATTTTTCAGGCGCCGTACATTGATAGAAGCCGTAGTGATTGACTGGTTAATCAGCATGGCTACGCGGACTTGGATTAAAGTCCGACTCCCTGGCAATCGATCTCGAAGGCATCCAAAGTATCCAGGTACTCGCGTTTGCTCTTGGGCATGGGTACCCTGACGCCGGCCATGTAGGAAATGAGATCAGCGCCGTCACTGAGTAGCTCACAACCCCGGTGCAGTTGGGCCCGGGCTAGGGCGCCTAGATCTGCAGGGGGCGTCGGCTGGAACGCCTTGATCTGCTCCTGGAGGGTCACAAACTCGGGCCAGTTGCCAAAGAAGTCCGGATCGCTCTTCATCATCTCGCACTCGACTCGCCCAGCCCGCGCGAACAGCAGGACTGTTGTGTCGATCCCATGAAAACTCGACATCTCCCCATAAATCTTAACAATGCGTTTGGTGATCTCGTCAATCGCCTTCATTGTCTGAGAGATTTTGACGTATCGGCTTTCATAGTAGCTGGCAATTGAGTGGGTAAATACGTTGAAAGGCTCCCCCCACAACTCGTCTATGCCTTCATGCCCGCTCGGATGGCGAACCTGCTTGCCCAGTTCAAGCGCCTCCTCAAAACAAGCACTGCACTCGCGCATCAGTTCATTATCCGTACTGACTTCGATGCCTTTGCTTTCGAGGCTGACGATGCTGGTAAAAATATCTGTTGCGCGGTTAAAAAGAGCGCCGGCAAGCATGGCGGCATTGACGCGTTTGCGCGTCGGGTTTCGCTCTGCCTCGTAGCTGGAGCGCGCAGTTTCTACTTTATTTCCGGGGGTATTAATTCCGGGTTCAGTGTGATGGAAGGTCCGGCGTGTCAGCATCAACAGCAAGTCACGCTTGGCAGAAAGCGTTTCTGGTGGTGGGGCGTAGTAACGGATCCAGTAGCCGTCGTAATAGATATGCGGCCGGCTGTTGATATCCTTTCGTGAACCGTTATTGATACTGTCATTCATGGGTGATGCGGTTTAATCTTTCTGGTTGGTCAGATCCGCGCCGGATTGTACGCCTGTCGCTCCTTGGGGCAAAGGGAGTTCGCTCAGACCCATTGCGGGACGGCCACTGGCAATCGCGGTGACCCGCCCTTCAAAAAAGACTGTGGCTGGTGAATCCGGATCATCAACGATATCCTGATCGCGGGAAACGGTGATCTGGACTTCCTTAGCCCCTGCCATAAGGGCTTTCTTTCGGGCCAATTGGATTGCCTGGTTTTCGGCATCCGACAAGGCATCGTCGAGATGACTATGATCTATGGGCCCCTTGGGACCAAATACCCTGAAGATTCCCTGCACGGGCTGGGTCACAGTGACCTGTGCACGTTGGGTAATACTACCGGCGACTGCGCCAATGGCATTGGCAACCTCTGCATGTTCAGGCAGGGCCAAAATGATATTGAGCCGCTGGGCCGCCTCCGGGTAGTAGACCGGTGCGGGAGCGCCTACTGCCACCAGGGTACGCCCACGGTCCAATTGCAACGAGAACAGATCGCCGTCAATACGACTCATCCCGGTGATCCACTCGCTGAAAAGCCGCGCGGTATGCTCTCTCTCCAAACTGTTGCGTTGATTCGGGTCGGTTGCCAGGCAGGCTGACACCAGGGTTTGGCAGATCACGTTGACGACATAGTCCTGTACCGTCTGACTTGGGCCTACAGGGTCTCGTTCCTTGAATTGCCCCCAGCCGTAGACCTCGCGCATCTGCCGAGCCCAAATGATGGCGCCGAGTCGGGCAGCCGGGGTAGACCAGTGGCCCATGTTCCCGAGCACATGAGCCGCATCCGTCGGGGTGAACCCACTGTATATGGCGACACCCTCACGCACCAACCTGGCAATCGCCCGCATCAACTCACGGTCGTTTTCGGCTGCAGCCTCTAGATCCAGCGGGCCATCGGCGAGTCGCGCCCAGGCGTCGGCCTCGGCTTCAGAGAACCGTTTACGTTGACTGGCTTCAGCGAACAGTCGAACAACGTAGCGACCGCTTCGGGCGCTGGTAGAGGATCTGCTACGGCGCTCCATGGATTCGAGTATCTGAGGGAACCAGTGTGCCAGTAGGCTCATAGGGATAACCCGGCGCGGACCAATTGCCAACCCGACGCCGCCCTGGAAGCGGACTTCACTGTCCCCGCCCAGACCTACGGAAAATACCCGTACTGCGTCAATCATAGGGCGCCAATCGCCAATAATTGCGGCGTTAGCGCTCACCACCGGTTGACCGTTACTGATGATTGCGATATCAGTGGTGGTGCCACCCATATCTGCAATGATGGCGTTGTCTTGTTGTTCGAGCAAAGCTGCACCCATAACGCTGGCGGCTGGTCCGGACAGGATAGTTTCTACCGGGCGGGACAACGCAAGTTCGACACTGATCAGTGAACCATCCCCTTTAACCATCATCAGTGGGGCAGTAATCCGGTATTCGTGCAGGGTGATTTGCATCGCTCGGATCAGTTCATCGATATAAGGTATCAACGACGCGTTAAAGGCTACGGTCAGGGCCCGACGTGGCGCATCCAGTTGAGAGGCCAGTTCGTGCCCGCAGGTTACCGGCTTATCGGTCAGTGAATGAACGAGCTCACGTAGACGCAATTCGTGTTCGGCGTTTCGAACCCCAAACAATCCGGAGATCCCGAAAGCGGCAACCTCATCACGTTGAGACTCGATGATCTGATGTGCCTTTCTTATATCCAGCGGTTCGCGTTCGACACCGCCTGCATCGTGACCACCGCAGATCAGTGCGCAATGACCCCCACGGACAATTTGATCCAGTTGCGCCTGATTTACCTGTTGAGCGCTATAGCCTGCCAGTAACAGGCACACAGGCGTGCCACGACCTTCCACAATCGCATTGGTAGCAAGCGTGGTTGATAGGGAAACCAGTCGGCTCTCGGTCAGTAATTCGCGGGGGAGTTGGGCTAACACCTCGTTGATTCCAACCGCCAACTGATGGTGAGTTGTCAGCGCCTTCGCTGTACTGACCACCGACCCGGCATGGTCGAGTAGTACCGCGTCAGTATAGGTGCCGCCGGTATCGATACCTAGTCGCAAGGGTGCTTCATAGCCTCCCGACTCAGCGCTTGGGGTGGTAACCAGCTTGGCTGCCTGCTGCCGGAAAGCTTACCGGCTGTAGTCGTGGAAGCCACGCCCGGTTTTACGCCCCAGGTAGCCCGCATCGACCTGCTGCTTGAGCAAAGGACATGGCCGGAATTTGGAGTCACCAAATTCCTGATGCAACACATCCATAACCCAAAGGCAGACATCCAAGCCGATCATATCGGCAAGAGCCAGTGGGCCCATGGGATGGGCCGCTCCGAGTTTCATTGCCGCATCGATATCCTCGGCGGTGGCGAGTCCCTCGTAGAGAATGAAAGCCGCTTCGTTAATCATTGGAACCAGCATCCGATTAACGACAAAGCCCGGGCTATCCTTGACACTGACCGGCGTCTTTCCCAGATCCCGGGCTAGCGCATCGACTGTTGCGTAGGTTTCGTCCGAGGTCTGCAAAGCCCGAATCACTTCGACCAGCGCCATCAGTGGTACCGGGTTGAAAAAATGCATGCCAATAACGCGCTCAGCGCGGCCACTGGCAGCTGCGATCCGGGTTAACGACAGTGATGAGGTATTTGAAGCGAGGATGGCACTGTCTTGGCAGATTGCGTGGAGCTTTGAGAAGATTGGTAATTTGACATCCATATTCTCACTTGCCGCCTCGACCACCAGGTCACGGTCCGCCATGGCTTCAATATCAGTGGTGGTCTGGATCCTTGCCAGCGCCTGGGTACAGGCCTCCTGGGTGATTTTATCTTTCTTTACCAACCGTTCCAGGCTTGAACCCAGAACATCCAGGCCTTTTTGCACCAGGTTGTCAGAGACATCCTGCATGATTACGTTATAGCCTCGGATCGCGCAGGTTTGGGCAATACCACTACCCATTGTGCCGGCACCAATTACGCCGATATTCTTAAGACTCATGTTTGTTGATAAGGTCCTGTGGCCAGTTAAAGTTACTTTGAGGGTCGCCAAGGCTACCGCAAACCATAGCTAACACCAAACCTGGCTCTAATCGAAGTCGCCAGGATTTCACAATCAGGCGCATTGGGAATAGACTGGCCCCTTATGGACAGCGTCACCATGATTAAAAAGCTCGTCGGGTTTGACACGGTCTCTCGTGAAAGCAACCTGCCGTTAATCGATTTCGTTCAGAATATTCTCTACGATCAGGGGATTGACTCGCGCCGGGTACCCAGTGCCGATGGGCAAAAGTCCAACCTGATTGCCACCGTTGGCCCCCAGGAGGCCGGTGGTGTCGTTCTTTCCGGTCATACCGATGTAGTTCCCGTCGATGGACAGGATTGGGACAGCGACCCTTTTACCCTGAAACGCTCGGGTAGCCGATTGTATGGCAGGGGCAGTTGTGACATGAAGGGATTTATTGGCATCGCTTTGGCCCTGGTGCCCAAGATGGTAAACCTGCGCCGACCAATCCACTTTGCGTTGTCATACGACGAGGAGGTAGGGTGTTTGGGTGCCCCAGATATGATAGAGGTGATTCGCCGTGAACTGCCCGAGCCCCAAGGGGTCATTGTCGGCGAACCAACTACTATGGGTGCGGTCATTGGACACAAGGGTCTGGTCGCGCTGCGTACAGTGGTACGTGGCTATGAAGCGCATTCCAGTCAGACCCACCGGGGCGTCAGCGCTGTGATGACAGCGGCACGATTGGTAAGTCACCTGGAATCAGTGGCCCAAGACCTGGCCAAAAAAACACCCAGCGATAATGGGTTTGAACCCCATTACACATCGGTGCATGTAGGGGTTATCCATGGCGGTACCGCCCTTAACATTATCTCCGGTGAATGCGAATTCATCTGGGACATTAGGAATATTCCAGAGGATGACCCACAATTTTTAATCGATGTTTTCGAGCAGTTCTGTCGAGACGAGGTTTTGCCGGGGATGCGCGCGCGCTATGAGCGTTGCGCTATTGACACCCAGGTGCTGGCAAGCAGCCCAGCCTTTGATGAATCGGCATCACCAATACTGAGTCTCGTGCAATCGCTGATGGGCAGTAACGATACGGCCCGGGTAGCCTACGGCACAGAGGCTGGGCAATACCAAGGGGCTGGATTTCCCACGGTTTTGTGTGGCCCCGGGTCGATTGACCAGGCGCACCAACCCAATGAGTTTATCGAGATGGCTGAGGTGGAATCAGGCGAGCGTTTTCTGAGCGCCCTGATCGCCGAGTTGTCTCGTTAATCTTTGGTTAGCTCGACTTAGAACATAGCGCTGATCAGGTTCGCGCACTCGCTTGCTCCGTCACCAACATTCCGCCGGTCAAACCGCTCCATGGCCAGTAACTGAGGTAGTCGGTCCAGCCATTGGCCGCCAACATACTCGGTGGCTTTAAAGTCAAAACCTGGTACCTGGGCGCGCAGGAAGGTGACCAGTGGCGCCATTTCTGGATAGTGTTCACGTACGAAGTAGCCGAAGGGAACTCCAGCTTCGAAAACCTCAGCGATAGTGCTGTATCCGACCTTGCCGATCACGATATCAGCGGCATGAATCAGGTCTGGGTGGTACAGCGTGCTTCGCGCTGGCAAGAAAGTGACATTGGCGTGAGTCTCAGCGTTTGTGCCGATACCTGCAACGACAAAATCGATCCCTGGAAAATCCGAGCAAAGGCGTTCATGAAAAGAAAAATCCTGCGCAGTCCCGCCCATGGTGATAAAGACCAGTTTCCGATCGCGTTGCAGTCCAAGCTTGCCGCGGGTAGTGGCACGGTCCTGGCGTTGTCGACGGGCGACCGGACGGGTGGTTTGAGCATGGGAATCCGGAACACAGACGGGAGTAGTTTGAATACGCAAGTCGGCGTGTGTGTATAGAGGTGCCAGCAATTCGCTGTAGTAGCGAAGGCTTGGCGCGCGCTCTGCGAGCCCGGCGTAGATCCAGTCCCAGGTGAAATTCTCTACCAGCACTGAGGGAATGCCAGCGACTTTTGCCGCAGCAAGCCCGAGTGGGGCAATATCACTGATTACCAACTGACACTTTAGTGCCTGGAATTGTGTCGCAAGCGATTTGATTTTTTTAGGATCTAGCGGCAGGCGTTTGTTAAGCTCGAGGATTGTTGCGCCAATATCCGTATTCAGGGAGTCGGTCTGTACCAGGCCGAGATCGCAGTCTGTTTTATGGTAATTGAAGTTTCCAATTCCCTGGGAAAAGTACCAACGAGGGACATGAGTGAATAACTCAACCACCAAAGCGGGGTCCCGATCGCGCATCGCTTCGATGATCGCGCTTGCCCGGGATGCGTGACCAAAACCGTGCGATGAAATTACAAAAGCAACCTTTCGAGTTCGACTACCAATATGGGCCATGGTGTTGCGCCGTCAGGGTTTAAAACACACAACTGGTCGTGGGTGCTACTGGCTGAAATAGTTATCCAGAAAGCTTTCGAAATCCAAAGTATCATCTTGCTCGGTTTGTCGTGCGCTTTGAAGAGAGTCCGCCGCTTCCTGGCGCAACAGGGCGCCTTCACTCGGACCCAAGGGGAGGTTCTTGAAGTAGGTCTCATGGCTCTCGGCCTGAGCCATGGCAAATGTGAAGAAAGCGTTGTTGTGCTCCGTCATGTGCTGGAGCACTTTTGCTGAAGGGGTATTGTCGGGATTCTCGAATGCCAAGCGGTAGTGCGATAACGACTGACAGTAGCCAGCATCGTCGTGTTGATCCATATAAACCGCCAGCGGTTCCAGCCACTCGATCAATTCAAGCCCACAACGCGATACGGGGCATTCATGCCCCATACCACTAGTGATTGTCAGTCCAGGGTCGCGGCCGAACTCTGCTACACGCGTTTGGGTGTCACGAAGTCTGGCAAAGTCACCCTCGCTCAGAGGTGGACTGGGCTCCAACAAGCATGCCAGCATCATCAGGTCCAGAAAGCGAATTTCGTGCTGGTCAATTCCAATGGGCAGAAAAGGGTTAAGGTCTAATGAGCGTAATTCGATGTACTCCACACCGTGTTCCTGCAGGGCATGGCTAGGCCGCTCACCGGAGAGGGCAACCCGTTTGGGTCGCATTGAAGCGTAATACTCATTTTCGATTTGCAGCAGCGAGTCATTCAATTGGCGATACTCACCATCCACCTTGACCCCGATCTCCTGGTAGGGTGGATAAGGCTCGGTAGTGGCGCTCACTAGTGACTCTGTGTATTCAGCCACGCTATTGAGGCTCATATGCACTGCCTTCTGGGCTTCACTTTGATAGCCAAGCCCTGAAAGGCGCAGGCTGGTAGCGTGTGGTAAATGAAAACTGGCGTTACCGAGTTTTTGCAGGTGATGTGAGCGACCTTCCAGAAAAGTAGGGCACACGGCAGGCGAGGCGCCAAACAGGTAGGGTATTGCCCAGTCATGGCGATAGAAATTACGCATCAGACCCAGGTACTGCTCTGACTTGAAATCGCGCAGCGGTAGGGTCGAGTTCTTGAACTTCCGATACGGGCGCCAGAAGTCGTCGCTGAGAGAGAAATTGAAATGGATTCCGGAAATAGTCTGCATCAACCTGCCGTAGCGGTGGGCAAGACCTGTCCGGTAGACTGTTTTCATGCGCCCTGCATTGGAATTACCATAACGGGCAATCGGGATGCTGTCTTCGCCATGCAGAATACAAGGCATACTGTTGACCCAGAGTTTTTCCTTGCCGATATTCTGGTAGGTGAACTGATGCAGCCTCGATAGAAACTCGAGCAATTCTGGCACCTTGTTGAAGATTGGGGTGATAAATTCCAGTAGCGCTTCGGAGTAATCGGTTGTGATGTAACGGTGGCTAAGCGCTGCCCCTAATGCTTCGGGGTGGGTATGTTGCGAGATGACACCGGAGGCGTCGATGCGCAGGCTTTCTTTTTCAAGCCCGCGTCGGACTGCGCCCGAGATTGGATCCATCCCTGCATGCTCGATCTTTTGCAGCGTTCGTGTTAGGTTGTTTCCCACTTAGAGCCCTCGACAGTATGGCGTCACGGTTGGTTAATTGAATGACGAAGTGGTTTCAGGAAGACCTGAGAGTACAAACCGCTGGCCGGGAGATCCGCGACATCACACCTTTGATTACGGAATTGACGGATCGTTCCGGGATTGTGACCGGATTGTCCAACATTTTTATCGCCCATACCAGTGCTTCCCTCATGGTAACCGAGAATGCCGATCCTGCTGTTCACCATGACCTGGAACGGTTTATGCGGCGTATTGCACCCGACGGCGACACACTTTACACGCATACCGATGAAGGTCCAGATGATATGTCCGCGCATGTGAGAAGCGTTCTGACAGAACCCAGTTTGAACGTGCCGGTCGTTAAAGGCCGGCTCGCGCTTGGCACCTGGCAGGGCGTGTACCTTTGGGAGCATCGCGTCCACCCCCACATTCGACATATTGTGGTGACAATATGGGGAGAGCAGTGATGCTAAGACAGATTCCGATATCGGACCATCACTTTTGTATCGCACCAATGATGGACTGGACCGATCGGCACGAACGTTATTTGCTGCGATTACTGACACGCCATGCCCGGTTGTATACCGAAATGGTGACCACCGGCGCTTTGTTGCACGGTGACAGCGCCCGGTTTCTGGCGCATGACCCGGTAGAGTACCCACTGGCCTTGCAACTGGGAGGCAGCGAGCCCGACGCCATGGCTATGTGTGCTCAAATGGGAGAGGACGCTGGCTACCATGAGATCAATATCAACATCGGGTGCCCCTCGGATCGGGTGCAGTCCGGGCGATTTGGCGCCTGTCTGATGCGTGAGCCCGACCGTGTAGCGGCGTGTGTCCAGGCGATGTCCAAGGCGATCTCGATTCCTGTCACGGTAAAATGCCGGATCGGCGTCGATTTTGACGACCGATTCGAGCAACTGGTCAATTTTGTCGAGGTGGTCTCTAGCGCAGGTTGTACGGTCTTTATTGTGCACGCACGCAAAGCATGGCTTTCGGGCTTGAGCCCTCGCCAGAATCGTGAAATTCCGCCTCTTGACTACCCACGGGTATACCAACTGAAAGCCCGGTTTCCTGAACTTACCATTGTTATTAATGGTGGTATTTCCGAATGGGATCAAGCCCAGACCCACCTCACACGAGTCGATGGAGTCATGGTAGGGCGTGAGGCTTACCAAAACCCGTATAGATTGGCTACCGTGGACCACGAGTTTTTTGGATTCACCGGTCCTGTTTTATCACGTTGGCAGGTATTAGATTTGTACAAGACATATATTCGCCGTGAACTCGAACGCGGTGTGCGCCTTAAGCATATGTCTCGCCATCTTCTGGGCCTGTTTCAAGGTCAACCAGGCGCGCGCAACTGGCGTCGGACTTTGAGCGAACGCGGAGCGCGTGCTGGCGCGGGAATAGAGGTAATCGATGCCGCTGAGGCCCAAGTCCGAAAGGACGGCGACCTGCACTTGGCAAGCCAGGTGACTCAATCGGCGCATTTTGCAGCATGAAAAGCGCGATCAAATTGTTATTGTGGCTGTTTGGGGCTGCGATTGTTCTGCTGGGGCTCAGTTTGGTTTGGCTCACCACGTTTTTTGAACCTTCAGATTACCGCGGCGAAATTGCGCGGTGGGTCGCAGAGCGTACCGGGTATCACTTTGTGATTGAAGGTGCGGTGTCGGTCGACTTTGAACATGAGCCGGGACGGGGCTTTTTTGTGGATATCGGGGTGCGCGATGCCAGCTTGACTCGGGCGAACGAAATCCTCGGCGAGCAGCAACTACACCTTAGTGCTTTGGATTTTTCTGCGGATCTAGGCGGTTTGTTTGCCAGCGCCCGTGGTGCGCCCCTTGCCGGCAAGGGGCGTTTTGATGTGGTTGATGCAGACTTACGCAAACTGTTGCCCAAATCTGGAGTGAATTGGGATGCGTTTACGGCGCACGCCTTGCGTTCGGTTAGTGCCACAAGTGAATTTAGGATATCAGGCGATACTTTGTCGCTGACAGACCTTGAACTGTCGATGGATGAAACCCAGGCGAGTGGTAATCTGGAAATTGAAAACCTGTCAGCGGATCCAACCTACCACTTCAATCTGAATGTGCCGTCACTGGATCTGGAAAATTTTCTCCACCTGAGCGCCACTGGTCCTTTTGACGGCCTGATGTTGCTGAACCTGCCGGCTATTCTGGTTGCGCAAAGCGAGGTCACGGGATTACTTAAAATCGGCACGCTACAATCCGACGGGGTGGCAATGAGTGATGTTGTCATGCCTCTTCGCGCGCACGGCGGCGTTATCGTTTCCTCACCAATCACTGGCCGCTTTTACGGTGGCGAAGTACGTATCGATACGGTATTGGGGGTAGATGGCGACCTTCTCGATTTTCGCACCCGACAGCAGATCAGCCAGTGCCGCTTCGGTGAATTGCTTGGTGATCTTGAACTCACTGAAGTGATCGAAGCGCGTGGCAGCCTCTCAGTGAATCTCGCTTTTTCGGGTGTGGACCAGGCCAGTCGAACTCAATCCGCACGGGGCGTGATTGAGTTCGCTGCGGATCAAGGACGCATCAAGGGCCTTGATCTGCCGACCCTGATAGCGCAATTGGGGGGTAATACGGCTGAGATCACCGATAGTTCGATAGGCGAAAGTGCATTTACATCAATTGAGGATATTCGAGCCACTTTGCGAGTCGAGGAAGGTCTGCTGATCAATGACGACCTCGCCTTCCAGGCTGGAGGGTTGGAGGTACGTGGACGTGGCGAACTGATGCTTGAGAGCGAGCGGCTTGATTACCGTATCTCGTTGGCCCTTAACAACCGTGAGCTGGTAAGTTTACTTCCGCCGCCATTCAATAGCGGTATGATTGTATTACCACTACGGATTAGTGGACAGTGGCATGCGCCATCGTTGATGATAGATATGCCCCGGTTGTTGCAACTCCAGTTTCAGGCAGCGATGGGAGGAGGCTCTGGACTAAAGACACCCTCGGTGGATGCCCGAGCTGCCCGCTTAGCAAAGGACCTGGACGCGGAGTTAGCCCAGGCTCTGCGTGGAGAGTCTGATGGGACAGCGCAGCAGTGAAGCTTGCGCATTACGGGCCTCGGCGAACACCACCAGCGCAGTTTACACTGTACGATGCTTAACAGCATCGGTGCGGTAAACGCGGTAATAGCGATTGTTAAAATTTTTGCCCGACCAGGCATTTACTGACAGACGGAGAGATTGATGAGCGACAAGTTGAATAAGGTTAGTTCACGGATTACCCAACCCCGTTCGCAGGGCGCTTCTCAGGCCATGCTTTACGCTACTGGAATGAGTCGAGCCGACATGGATAAGCCACAAGTAGGCATCGCCAGCATGTGGTGGGAAGGTAATCCTTGCAATATGCATCTGAATGATCTTGCAGCCCGTATTGGAGAGGGGGTCAACGACGCCGGCATGATCAGTATGCGGTTCAATACGATCGGGGTGAGCGACGGAATTTCTATGGGTACTGAGGGTATGAGTTACTCGTTACAATCACGTGATCTGATTGCAGATTCCATTGAAACAGTCATGGGCGGGCAATGGTATGACGGGCTTGTGACTGTACCGGGCTGTGATAAAAATATGCCCGGATGCTTGATTGCTATGGGTCGCGTCAACCGCCCATCACTGATGGTTTACGGTGGGACCATCAAGCCAGGCAAGGCCAGCAATCAGACCGTGGATATCGTCTCCGCATTTCAAAGTTATGGCCAGTACATCTCTGAGGCTATCAGTGATGACGAGCGTCAGGAAATTGTCACACGGGCGTGCCCAGGTGCTGGCGCCTGCGGTGGAATGTATACAGCAAATACCATGGCCAGCGCTATCGAGGCGATGGGTATGTCGTTGCCGTACAGTGCTTCGACCCCGGCCGTACTGCCGGAAAAAATGGAAGAATGTTTTAAGGCTGGCGCAGCGGTGCGCAAGTTGCTTGAGCTTGATCTACGCCCGCGCGATATTATGACCCGGGAAGCCTTCGAAAACGCGATGGTTATCGTAACGGTACTGGGTGGATCAACCAATGCCGTACTGCATCTGATCGCTATGGCGCGAGCAGTCGATGTTCCGTTGAGTATCGATGATTTCCAGAATGTCAGTGATCGCGTACCCTTCCTTGCAGACCTTAAGCCCAGCGGCCAGTATGTAATGGAAGACCTGCATAACGTCGGCGGTATCCCTGCTGTGATGCGTTATCTACTTGCGCAGGGACTCCTTAAGGGTGACTGTATGACTGTGACCGGCCAGACAATTAACCAAAACCTTGAGCAACTGGTAGATCTGGAAGAAGGGCAGCAGGTGTTTCACTTTCTGGATAATCCAATCAAGGAGACAGGCCATATCCGGATCCTCAAAGGGAATCTTGCACCCGGTGGGTCGGTAGCCAAGATTACCGGCAAAGAGGGGCGCCAGTTCAGCGGGCCTGCTCGTGTTTTTGATGGTGAAGAGGCAATGTTGAGCGCGCTGGAAGCAGACAAAATCAAAAAGGGTGATGTAATCGTAATTCGATATGAAGGCCCCAAAGGCGGGCCGGGCATGCCTGAGATGTTGACTCCGACCTCGGCCATTATGGGAGCCGGGTTGGGCCTAGATGTGGCACTGATTACGGATGGACGTTTCTCGGGTGGCTCACACGGTTTTATCATAGGCCACGTTGTGCCTGAGGCCCAGGAGGGAGGACCGATCGGGTTGATCAGAGATGGTGACATCATCTGCCTGGACGCGGACGCCAACACGATTGATGTGACCCTTTCCGATGCAGAGCTTGCTGAGCGAAAGGCAAACTGGAGCATGCCGGCGTACAAAACCACGCGTGGCACGCTTTATAAGTACATCAAAAACGTCAAGACGGCGAGCGAGGGGTGTGTTACAGACGAGTAGGGTACCTCGGACACAGACGTTAAGCATAGCTAAAAGCGTATCTGATCGGGTGGGGACGCTGGTAAGTCACCGATGGTGAGCATCAAATTTAAGAGCGATCTAATATTTGAGTGCATTACCGATGGAGCGTGATACTTACGGGGTTTGTCTCAAATGTGCCAGGGTCAATTGAGCGCCTACTAACGCGGATTTTCAGCGTGACAACGAAGATCAGTTCAAACTAATGCGCAATGCCGCGCTAGTTGCCAGCGGCGCTAACGAAAGTGCCAGGACTGCCATCGCGCCAAGAGCATAAAAATGTCCAGCCGTAGGCAGTCCGGCCTCGGCAGCCAGAACCACGCTGGAGCCGAAGATCAACACCGGGACATAAAGTGGAAGGACCAGCAAAGTCAGAAGCAGGCCACCACGTTTCACCCCGACGGTTAACGCCATCCCGACGGCACCAATCAGGCTAAGTGTTGGTGTACCCAGTGCCAGCGCGGCCAATAGCGTTAGTTGCCCGGTAACGCTCATATTGAGAAGTAGTCCGAGCAGCGGTGCCGCTATAAGGAGAGGTAGGCCGGTGGCACACCAATGGACGAAAACCTTACTTAACACCAGTGCCGAGAGGGGGTGAAGTCCAAGCGCCATCTGTTCCAGCGTGCCATCTTCAAAGTCGGAACGGAAAAGACCCTCAAGCGCTAACAGGGTAGCGAGCAGCGCCGCTACCCAGATGATTCCCGAGCCGATAAGGGCCAGTTGTGCGGGGTCTGATCCTACGCCAAAGGGAAATAGTGCAACCACGATGATGAAAAAAAGGACCGGGTTGGCAATTTCAAAGCGATGCCGAACAACCAGCCGGATGTCCCGGCGGACCAGGGCGACCAGAGCATTACCAAGCGTGGGCGCCATCATGAACTCAATTCGATGGTGGTGATTGGGTATTGTGCGATCTGAATAGCTTGGTGGCTGGTAAAAATGACCATTCCACCGGTATCGAGGTGGGTGCCGAGCAGGGTTTCGATGTCACTGACCCCTTGTGAGTCGATCGCAGAAAATGGCTCATCGAGAATCCACAAAAGGGCGCTGGCAAGGTGTAATCGGGCAATAGCGACACGCCGAAGTTGCCCGGCCGATAAATGACGGCATACAAGATTAGCCGACGCATCCAGTCCTAGGCGCTCGAGCACCACATCAATGTCCGCGTGTTCCTGGGTCTCCTGCAAAGAAAGCGCAAACAATAGGTTCTCTCGCGCGGTCAGATCGAGTTTCAATCCAGGGGCATGGCCTACGTACGCCAATTGCGCATGGTAGCGGGCGCGATCCTGGTCGATAGGTGCTCCGTCCCACAGTACCTCACCACGTTCCGGCAGGCTGAGGCCACATAAGATACGCAACAGGCTGGTTTTGCCTGCGCCGTTCGTGCCACGCACCTGGCGGATCTCACCAGGGCGGATCTGGAAGCTGATATCATCGAATAGCAGCCGGGTACCCCGCACGCAACCCAGAGAACGGGCTTCAAGCATATTCAATTGCATTACTCCCCATTCGTGGTATTGGTCTTTCGATATTGATCGGTAATGGTGTGAGATACGGGTTCACGGGCAGATTATGGGGCCAATCTCCTGCACATGCGCCAGCCCGGATTAGAATTGGTGTCGTCCACCGATCTATACTGCAATTGTAGCTACGCTCACAAAGTGAAGCACCGGCATTATCCG
>Ga0315321_10002328_pt1 | contig 14732 bp, 14 predicted proteins | sample M180m21515metaG_FD_203464 | JGI IMG/M metagenome (GOLD analysis project Ga0315321, IMG submission 203464) | Ammonia-oxidizing marine archaeal communities from Monterey Bay, California, United States - M1 80m 21515 | ecosystem: Environmental > Aquatic > Marine > Intertidal zone | place: USA... | reverse complement strand
ATTTATAGGGGCATCCTCCGTGCGTCCCGTGATAAAAAAGTTATTGAGTTCGCTACGCGGCACCTGGAAACAGAACAAAAGCATCTAAAATTGTTGGAATCAACATTAGATGCGTCTAACAGAACAAGACTATTGCCACTTTGGAGGCTCGCTGGATTCATAATCGGGGCTGTACCCGCGTTAATTGGTCCCTCTTTTGTTTGGGCAACCATTGAGGCAGTAGAAACATTTGTGGTGAACCACTACGAAAAGCAAATAGAGGCATTAATTGCATCTGGGGAACAAACAAATATCCTTGAGCTATTAAGAAAGTGTTCGGCTGACGAGGTAGAACATTGTCACGAAGCGCAGTCCCTCCAGAATGAGACACAGAATTTTGTAACCAAACTGTGGTGCAGAATGGTTAGCCTAGGGTCTTTACTTGCAGTAAAACTCTCTGCACGAGTTTAGATTTTAACCCTCTATAAATTTAGGAATAACATGATTTCCTCCAAACCTAGCCAACAAGACATTAGCAGAATAATTGAAATGGCATGGGAAGATAGAACCCCCTTCGAAGCGATATTTTCTGAATTTGGTCACACGGAGTCAGATGTCATTAAGGTAATGCGATCGAGTCTGAAACGGTCCTCCTTTCGATTATGGAGAAACCGCGTGAGTGGAAGAAAAACAAAACATGCGTCCATGCGTGGTTTTTCCGTGGGTCGTTTTAGGTGCCCAACACAAAATTCACGTTAGGCTAATCACAAAATGAACCTTTTTAAAATTGCAGATGATCAGTTAGCGGAATTCCTGTCCGAAAACGTCAAAACATATGAAAAGAATCGGAATTATGACTGGGGGCCCGAAAACAGAACTAATGTATCAAACTTATCTCATTTTATATCGCACCGCGCAGTGCTTGAATATGATGCCGTCCTACGAACGCTCAACAAACAAGGCTATAAAGCCGCCGAAAAATTTATCCAAGAAATATTTTGGCGGGTATACTGGAAGGGTTGGCTCGAAATGCGGCCAACTGTTTGGGAGGACTTTAAACGGTTTGAGATTGAGGATAGTGAACAGGATCTGTTAAACGCTTATAACGGAGACACTGGGATTGATTGCTTTGACGATTGGGTCCGAGAGCTGAGGGAAACAAACTATCTCCATAACCACACAAGAATGTGGTTCGCGAGCATCTGGATTTTTACATTAAAACTTTCATGGCAATCAGGCGCAGCATTTTTTTTGAAGCACTTAAATGATGGAGACGCAGCTTCTAATACCCTGGGATGGAGATGGGTTGCAGGGATACAAACGAAAGGTAAACATTATCTTGCCAAGTCTTGGAACATAGAAAAATTTACAAATGGACGGTACTCTAATATTCCTTTGAACGAATGTGCCGAGCCAATTTACGAACCGATTAACCATCCTCTCATCAAACCCACTTATAATCTAATCAGTCAAAAGAGAAACGATTCTTTGATTATTTTCGAAAATGACTTGAATCTTGCTGACAGAGAGGCCCTTTATTTAGAATACAAAAACGTCTACTTAGTTTGTTTGAACAACGATCAACGAAAATTTAAAATCGCAAAGCCTGTTCTAGAGTTTAAAAATAGTCTTCTCCGTTCTTTTCAAGAGAATGCCTCCCACCCTTCAGTGATTACGAACAATTTCAACTCGATAACGGAAAAAGAAAGGAGCTTCGATGTAGTCTACCCGTTTGTTGGTGAAAGTCTTGATTACCTCAATGCCCTTAAGAAAAAACTGGCTCTGGAAATCTCTTTCCTACACCGAAAACAGGACTTATTTTGCATAAGCTTTTGCAATAAAGGTTTTTTTAATTTCAAACAAAATATTCCGCAAATTATAGAAGAAATCAAGGCACTTAATTCTGGCAGGTAACTGCTCCATTTCGAATCGTTAGCTTATCCGCTCTCGCAAATTACGATAGGGCCGAAAGGATCAATGTCCTCAAACGGCCTTATCAAGTAACTAGATTTCTTTAGAAGCTATAAGATGCCGAAAACCGCCATCTTGTCGGCGCTCCAGGCTCAACCCATACGTCTGCGTAGGAGTTAGTGTAAAACTCCTCATCAAAAACGTTGTCGACATCGACCCTAACGGTCCATGAGTCGGACAACTCAACTTGACCGAAAAGGCGGGCCGAGGTGTAACTTGGAAGATAAAAATCGTACGCCGTCTACCCAACTCTCCCGCCTAACCTGAATCGAAGCAACTCAACTAGTGCTAGAAATATCTAAGCCATTCAACATGCTTATTGGCCTGCTTATATTCTGCAAACCAACGCGTGGGAGTATACAGAGCCGTTATCAAAATAGCGGAAGCCAGCCAAATGTACCCGACACTTGAAAACGAGAGATATATACCATCCGACGGACCGAAGATAGAGTAAGCAATCGTATAAATAATTTTTAGAACGGCTAGATGAAAAGCATAGAAAAACATTGGGGCAGCACCGAAGTTCGCCATGACCTGCGAAACCTTACGGTCTTGGAATTTCTCAAATAATACTAAGAGCAGTAACCCTAAACTTATCATCGATAAGTTAAACAAGAACGATGGCGGATACTTGGTCAAAGACAAAAAGCTCATTAGGGTGGTCGTAATCTCTTCGCCAGCAAACCATGGTGAGTCACCATAAAAATTAAGATAGCGAACTATAAAAAACAAAAATAGTCCCACTAGTCCGAAGGTAGTTAGCTTCCTCTGACGCTGAACGGGAGAGAACCCATTCGAAAACCAAGGTCCAGCCGTGTAACCTAACGTTATGACTCCAACCCAAGGCAGTAACGGGTAGCTTGTTCTGAAAACAATCGATCCAACTTCGAGGACCTCACGCTGGTATAAGATAGCCCACAACACATAAAAAGATTCACCCTCCTCCACCCTAAATTCGCTCAGGAGGTTGTGTCCGGCGACAAAACTCACAGCAAGCAGAACCAGCGCTGGCGAAGGGAGAAAAATAAGTCCAGCGAGCAAAATCATACATAACCCAATGCACCATATAACCTGGAGAAAAAACATATCGGGGGGATATTTGCCTGCCCACAAAAAAACAATTAGCGTTAACTCGAGAAATACTAAGAAAATTCCTCTCTTGAGAAGAAATTTTGACGTTTCAGTCTTCGAATGTTTCTGCGAATAAAGCCACGCAGAAAGCCCGGTCAGCCAAATAAAAACTGGCGCACAGATTGCAGAAGTTAACCGCGTATAAAAAAGCTCAGGACTCGTGGTAAGAACATCTACAGGGTCTGATACTTGGGCGTGCAGATAAAAAGTTTCTCTCATGTGATCAACCAACATGAGAATCATAACGAATCCACGCAATGCATCAATTGAGCCCAATCGTTCGCTCAAAACGGAGGACTGGATAAAGCCCGCCTCTCTAGAAATCATTAAATGCTCCAGCTAAATTCTTTTGAGAGCATCTTACACGTTGGCATTATCGATACTAGTGACTAAATGTCGCACCCACTCGAACTCGGTTTAAAACAACGAGCTCTCATTGGTTTGGTGTTGCAAAGCAAGCTAAAGAGGGAGATCCCGTGGTGCCTCCTTTATTAATTCGATATGGTGTACCAACAATTTGATAACGAGACAGTCCATTGCTTATGGGAAAAATTCATTTTAATATTGAACCAAAGTTTATAAGCCCTTTAATTTTTCAAAACGTATATGCAGGATATAAAAGATGATAAAACTTCTGGAAGCAGCATTAATCATTACCTCGGGCGTCCTACTCAGCAATGTCTCCGTCGGCCAAAATTTGAATATTGCAACTCACGTTCCAAAATCGGAAATCCTCGCCGCTTTGTCAGGAATTACAAATCTTCCTGACCAACAAGCTCGAGTTATAGACATCGGAAACGGCACAAATATCGCAATTGGAATACTACAGCGCGGAGCAGTGGAAACGGTTGAAAATGAGCCAATAACTGCACTCGCTCATCACAACGTTACAGAAGTCTACTATGTAATTTCAGGTTCAGGAGTACTCATAACTGGTGGTGAAATCGAAACGGAACGACAAATACCAGAGGCCACTGAGATTGTGAGGGAATTAGTTGGTCCAACCGCTTTTCGTACGGTTACGAAGAGCGATAAAATGAACATTTCAAATGGCGACTTAGTGGTTATTCCCGCCGGAGTAGCTCACGGATTCAGTAAAATACTCGACCAAATTACCTACCTAAGTATTCGTATAGACCCAGAGCAGGTGCTGCCAGCTGGCTATAAACACCCACTAATCGAAAACTAAATGAAAATATTTCTAGTCAGGGCGGAGCTTTAGGGGTTGCGCTTGTTTATAAGTAAGACTACGCCATAACCACTCGGCCGGCCCGTATAAAAATAGCTTAAGCCAAAAAACGCTGAAGATAATTTGAAAAATCCAGATGGCAACCACAATGGCGTAAATTTCCACGCGATTCATCTTACCAAACATTCCAAAGCCAAACCCAAGAAATATTATGTTGCAAATAATCGATTGCGCCAAATAATTTGTTAGGGCCATTTGACCGACGCAGGCTAAAGAATGAAGAAGTCTAGGTAAAATTTCGAGTTTACAGGCAGTCATGACTGCCCCGATATAGCCAATCGCCATACCCAATCGCCCTAAATCATATGTTGGTCTCAACGTTGCTACCCAAAAAGGCTTAAACCCTCCCTGCACGTAAGTAATAGCCTCCCAACAGTTAACCGAGAGACCAACCCCAAACCCATAGATCATGAATTTTACATAAAACCCTAGATCACGAGACGCATCAAATATCTTCCACTTCATGAACGCCATCCCCATGAGCATCATCGCAGCGGCATCCCAAAACGTATTAATTAAAAAATTCACAGTCTGGAAAAATATATTGATTTGAGCGGTAAACTTAAAATTATCAATATACCCTCGCCTTCGCAGCTCCGTTTCCATTTGTATTTGACCAGGTAGAGCAAGCTGCTGTTCCATATAGCTCTCCCAATCCCTTAAGATTTGATTTTGATCATCAGATTTTTCTATCTCGATAGGCAAAGCAGAAACGTCGGTGAACGCATTATAAAGGGACCGAGTAAATAAATATGAGCTTGTATGAATCAGACCAAGAAATAAAAAAAGACACAAAGAAGACAGGGCCAGTTTTTTAGCCGTCAGGTCTTTAAAAAAATACAACAATAACCCTGTCACTCCATACGCATAGAGAATGTCTCCAACCCACAGCAACAAGTAAGCATTAAAAAGACCAAATCCAATTAGCAGCCAAGTCCGCCGATAGTAAAGCGACCGTACGACCCCGCTAGCCGCTTCGGGCTTAGCAAAAAAAATAAGCACCCCGGCGCCGAACAACATTGAAAATATGGCTCTAAAAGCACCCTCAGACGAAACATCAACAAACATGGCAACTAAAAGATTAATACCTTCGATCGAGCCAACAGCCGAAGGATTGTAATAAGAAGCTAGGGGACCGGAAAAGGCAATGATGTTGAGTAATAAAATTCCAAGCAGAGCAATTCCTCGCAGCGTGTCGATCGACCTAATCCTATTTTTTCGCTCGACGGGTATGGCTTGCGTCATACTTTTATTTCCTGGAGTATCTAGATATCAAATCAGCGTCCTCATATTATAATAATCCTATTTCCAAGCGCATTACATTCATACTAAAAAGGCCTGCGCTTAATATTTAATAAAAAGGCTTATCATTAAGAAATCGGCTCGTGGAAAGTTCCACGACCTTCTTAAGAAAAGCCTTTTTTTCTAGATTTTAAAAAAGAACCACTACTCAGAAGTCCATGAGGCTATCTGAGCCCATATTGACGTAGACTCAATCTTTCGAATGTTACTGACCCTTTGAGAAAAACTCTCCCAACCCGCATAGTCCTGCGGCTGATTGTTCAGCAGCTCGTCAATTGAGTTAGCCCAGTTAACCACAATATGTGTGGCAGGATTAGTACCATCAGCTATTGATGAGGATAAAACAGACCAGCCCCTATCCGAATTCATCGCCGCTAGATCAGTAAACGCGCTCGCATACGCGGCAGGATCAGATACAGACATCTGATAGAACATGCCAACACGGTTAGGACTCGTTACGTTATTCTGGTCACCTCCGAAAGCCAACATCTCGCCCATTCCAGAAGCAATAATTTGAGAGACTTGACCTACCTCTGACTGAAATGTTGCCCAATCCGAAGAGCCTACATTCTGAGCCATATTTGCTGCCATTTCTTCAGGCGAGGGATGAAGAACCAAAACTGTATGTGTGGCAGGGCTTTCACCACTTGCCATAGATTGATACAGAAAAATATTAGCTGAGCCCCTTTGCCCTGTCGGGCTGGATGTAAATTTATCCATCGCTGCTACAACTGCTGGTGGGTTTGACACAGCTAATTGATATGACTGAAAAACAAACTGCGCAAACGATTGCTGGCAATAAATTAGTGAGGATAAAAATAGTACGGTTGAAAATTTCTTAATCATAAGTAAACTCCTGTTTGACTTGATTAGACATCTATTCCCCTAGCTCCAAACAGACGAAAAGTTATCATGACTAAAGCTAGAATTTATTCTTTTAGCACAGAAAAATAAAAGCTGCGAACTTTAAATCATCTCAGTTTAAAGCTGCAAAGCAATTGGGGCATGATAAGGAAACTTTCTTAAAGACCTACGCAGATTATTTACCGGAATATGATGGCGGTGATGACAGCTTAATGGAGTCGGATTTTGCAAATTTATGAATCGAAAGTGTCGCGAAAGTATCGCAAAACGCCCTTTTCGACCCTAGTGGAAAGTTATCTTATTGATTTTATTACTAAATAAATGGAGCGGGAAACGAGATTCGAACTCGCGACCCCGACCTTGGCAAGGTCGTGCTCTACCAGCTGAGCTATTCCCGCTAAATACATTTCTTAAGCTTAGTGAATTAGCCAATCGATCCAAGCCGGCACTAATACACGCCGACATTCTATCGACTGCCCCACGCAAGTCAAGCTTAATACTGGCTACAGTACATTATTATAACTTCATAGGTCATACAACGTTCAATCATCATTAAGTGTATGCCAAGCATCTTTAAAGTAGACACCCATAGAGATTAAGCTCAATAACGCAGCTGACCAAAGCAACACCATTCCAAACTGCAAAAATATAGCAGGGGAATTTGGACCGACCAGAAGTAGAACGGTTAAGGCAATCATCTGCACGGTGGTTTTAAGTTTCCCGATGAAACCAACCGCCACTAGAGAGCGGGACTTACGTTGCGCCATCCATTCTCGCAAAGCAGATACCACAATTTCACGTGTAACAATAATCAAACACGGAACAAGCATTAGTGGATAAACCGAAAGCATAAGAGTCACAACGGACACCACCAAAAGCTTATCAGCGACCGGATCTATAAACGCGCCATAATTACTTCCTTGATTGAGCCGTCTGGCAAGATAACCATCCAACCAATCAGTAACGCTGGCTACCAGAAAGACGACTGCCGCCAAGATATTTGCCATCTTGATTTCAGAAAGGTACACCATAATGATGAGCGGAATAAGTAAAACCCTTGTGTAAGTTGCAACGTTAGCCCAATTCATAGAATTTAAAATCTCTGTCACGACCTGATATTTATTATGTAAATTATTAATGAGCATTGCTCTGAAGTCGAGAAAAAGTTAGCTTAATCTAAATGCAAATCGGCATAGATAACTGCCGCCAATCGGGTACTAATTCCCTCGACTTTAGTCAATTCTTGCTGCGATGCGGCGTATACGCCTTGCCTCCCCCCAAAATGCTTCAACAAGGCTCTGCGTCGTTTAGGGCCAAGACCCGCGATCTGCTCAAAAGGAGAAACTTTTCTTGTTTTAGCCCTCTTGTATCGATGTGATGCTATTGCAAATCGATGAGCCTCATCCCGAATATTTTGAAGGAGGTGCAAGGCACCCGAGTCTTGGGGGAGTACCACCTCATCAAAGCCTTTTTGCTCAAAAATAAAAAGAGTCTCTTGTCCAGCTCGACGCGAAATTCCTTTCGCTATACCCAACAAACCGATGTGATCCAATGCAAGTTCACTTAAAATACGTCGCGCTTGGGTTAACTGCCCCTTCCCTCCATCAACTAGCAGCAAATCTGGCTCCTTCCCCTCTCCCCTTTTCAAACGATTAAACCGCCTGCTCAAGGCCTGCGACATTGCCCCATAATCGTCGCCACCAGTCACCCCCTCAATATTGAAACGTCTATAGTCATTTTTTATTGGCCCGTCTTTATCGAACACCACACACGAAGCGACCGCACTCTCACCAGAGGTATGACTTACATCAAAACACTCGACGCGATCAAATTTAGAAAAACCTAGCACCGCCTGTAGATCCGAAAACCGCTTATGACTGTTATTCTTACCACCAATGAAATTAAGAAGAGACTCCTCAGCATTTGTTACAGCCAAACGAACCCACTTTAATCGATGGCCGCGTACTTTAGTTGATATTTTTATTCTCCGATCTGCAAAAGATGATAACGCATCCTTAAGTGCTCCAAACGCAGATAAATCGATTGACGATATTATTTCGCCTGGAATATTATCTTTATCATTCTCGTCAGTGAGATAATATTGGGCTATACAGGCCGCCATGATTTCTGCGGGCTCCGCACCTAATTTTGATACAGGAAAAAAACTCTTACTCCCTACAACTCTACCACCGCGAATAAAAATTACTTGAACGCACACATAGATGCCCTCAATAGACAGCCCCATAACGTCGGCATCATCACCTTTATTGGTAACTATCTGATCTGATTGAATCAGCCTTACTCGCTCGATTTGATCTCGAAAAACTGCTGCTTTTTCGAATTCCTGGTTTAAAGCAGCGCTATCCATTTCTACCCTTAAGTCCTCTAAAAGCTGATCACTTTTCCCATTCAAAAACATAACCGATCTTTTTACGTCTTTTGCATAGTCATCCTTAGATATCAATCCAACGCAGGGTGCAGTGCAACGGTTAATCTGATACTGAAGGCACGGACGCGAACGATTCTTAAAATAACTTTCCTGACACTGCCGCACTTTAAAAACTTTTTGAAGAAGCTGAAGGGTTTCGCGAGTAGCCGGAGCACTGGGATAAGGACCAAAAAATTGACCGGCGCGTTTCCGCTTCCCGCGGAAGAACATTAATCGAGGATATTCAGAATGCTCAGTAAGGCGAATAAACGGATACGATTTATCATCGCGCATATAGATATTATAGTTTGGCTTATGTGCTTGAATAAGCGTCTGTTCTAACAGCAATGCCTCAACTTCAGTATTGGTTACCGTAATCTCAATATTAGAAATTTTGCTCACCATCGCCAGTGTTTTAGCAGTTAAACCTGAAGCACGAAAATAGCTTGAAACACGATTTCTAAGATTTTTTGCCTTGCCGACATAAATAATCTTACTGCTAGCATCAATCATTTGATACACGCCCGGGCGACGGGTAAGATTTTTTAAAAAGCCACGATAATCAAAAAGAGAAGGCGAAGTCATTACCAATTCAGTCCATCCATCTTTTAACAAGATTCATCTAAACTTTAAATTATCTGCACTTCTTCCGAAAGACGCACACCAAATTCGTTGTACACTTCAGACTTTATTTCTTGTCCAAGCAAATAAATATCCAAGCCGTTCGCATTATCTTCATTCACAAGCACCAACGAATGATCTTTGTATACTGCGGCACCCGCATTTCGTTTTCGCTTAGCTCCCACAAAATCAGTGAGCCAGGCAGCTGATATTTTCATTTTCTCAGGGTTTTCAGTTTTGAATCCAGGAAGCTCTGGATGCTTCTTTTTAATTGCAGAAAAATCTGTCAATGAAATAATAGGGTTCTTGAAATAAGAGCCTGCATTCCCGAGAGTTCCAGGATCCGGCAACTTTTTTCGACGCACTTCACACACCTTTTTATAAATTTTAAGAGAAATATTGTTAGATCCATCGCCGGGATCAGCATCATTTAAATCAGGGTAATCAAGGACAGGTCGCGGTTCTTCGTACAATTTAAGGCAAATCTTGGTGATAAGAAACTTACCTAGACCCTCTCTTTTAAAAAAACTATCTCGATATCCAAATTGACACTCAGATTGATCAAATTCAATTAGCTGTCTCTTTTCCAAATCATATGCTGAAAGACTGCAAAAGAAATCTTTAAATTCTACACCATACGCACCTATGTTTTGGACAGGTGCAGCGCCAACAGAACCCGGGATCAGTGCTAAATTTTCCAACCCATATAACGACTGACTTAATGTATATTTCACTAGGCGATGCCAATTCTCACCCGAGGAGACCTGCAATACACCTCGTGAAGAGTCATGAACGATTCCTTGGAATTTAACAACGATAACCAAACCTGAGAAGTCACTCTTAAACAGCGTATTACTTCCTTCTCCCAGAATTAAGAAGGGAACCTCAGCCTTCAAAGCAAAATCAAGGGCCGAGTCTAGATCCTCTAAATCATTCACTTGAATTAAATACTTTGCAATTTGCCTAGTACCGAAGGTATGGAACCGACTTAGATCAACCTTTTTCTGTAGATTAAATTTCATATTTTACAAATCAGCTTTGAGCGCTAACAAAATAATCACGTGCGTGGTCCAAATCTGCCTGCGTATCCACACCTTTTGGCAGATCGTGTTCCACAATGCCAACATGAATTTGAATTCCATTTTCTAACGCCCTCAATTGCTCAAGCCGCTCCACCCTTTCTAGGTCTCCGATAGGGTAACTGACAAATCTATTCAGCACCCCTAATCTATAGGCATAAATGCCAATGTGTTTGAATCCAACATCGACACTTTTAAAAGTTAATGACTGAGGTATTGGGGAACGACTAAAGTAAAGCGCGAACCCATTTTTATCTCTAACAACTTTTACAACGCTGGGGTTTTTAAACTCGGACTCTTTCGTCAGTACAGAAGCAAGCGTAGCTATGCCCGCAGGCGGTGTATTCTTTAAATTAATTGCAACCTGATCAATTAATTCTGATGGCAAAAGAGGTTCATCTCCTTGGACGTTTACCACAATCTGATCGGGTGAAAACCCAAGTTTTTGAACTACTTCTTGAACTCGATCGCTTCCCGAAGAATGGTCAATAGAGGTCATCTCTACATCAGCTCCAAAATCACGAACCGCCTGATAAATTCGTTGATCATCAGTCGCTACTATTACTGCATCAGCAGAACTCTGTTTAGCACCTTCCCAGGCTCTTTGAATCATTGACTTGCCGGCAATTTCAAGCAAAGGCTTTCCTGGAAGACGAGTAGAATGATATCTCGCTGGAATAACGACAACAAAACTCATGCAAAATCCTTCGACTCATCTGCAGATAGAGGAACCGCACGATCAATCAACAATACCGGAATACCATCCTTAATTGGATAAAATATGCGGCCCTCTTCGCAAACTAACCTTGATTCTTTCCCTTCGTAAACAAGCTCACCTCCGCACCGTGGACAAGACAAGAGGTTCAATAATTTTTCTTCGACAAAACTCATTACATATACTCTTTATTAAGTTGTTAATGTGATTTACTGGATGACCTTAAAAAGGCTTTTCATAAACGCACTTAAGAAGTTGGGATCAAGCTCGAGCTTTATTACCAAACTCCAGAAGTTCTTGTCGGCAAAGTTAACACACTTTACGGCATCCTTGTCTGTCATCACGATCGGTTGAAAAAAATCAACACCTGCCTTCTCCAAACCTTGTAGAGAAAATTGATGATGATCTGGAAACTCGAAAATTTTTAATCCGTAAGGCAGCCCTTCAAGAAGGCTGTAAAACCGCTGCGGATTGCCAATACCAGATACAACCTGTAACTCACTACCAATTTTAAATGGAGCACCTGCAAATGCTCGACGATCGCCACTCAACAAGTTTTCAAAAAAAAGTGGCGTAACTGAAGTACTGAAGAACGAGTTAGTGTTAAAATATTTAAAGCGTTTCGCTTCACACTTTACGATTTCCAATTCATCTTTCGATCCATTCGTTAAAACAAAATCAACTGTGTTTAAACGACCGACTGACTCTCGTAATGGCCCGGCCGGCAAGAGGAGCTTGTTTCCAAAAAGACGCGCTCCATCGACTACAACAATCTCCAAGGCTCTTTCCAACTGATAATGCTGAAGGCCATCATCACTCAGAACAACATCAATTGTATTTGAAGCGACCAAAGCTCGCAGTCCACGACGTCGATCAGGATCGACGACTATAGGCACATTAATAGATTTCGCTAACATTAGAGCCTCATCACCCACCTCCGCAACCTCGGAATCCGCCGACACAGAAACAGGATATGATGCCTTTTTCCCACCGTAACCACGACTTACGATGCCAACTTTTAATCCTTGAGAAATTACATAGTGAGCAAGCTCTAATAGGATTGGCGTTTTCCCTGTGCCCCCAACACTAATGTTTCCAATTATAATAACAGGCACTTTCGTCTCAGCCTTTACTGATGCACGAAGTAGATTCTTACGAACTATCGACAGCGACCAAAAAATTAAAGCAAAAGGCCAAAGCGGCATTGACGCGATAGGCTTTGAGTGCCAAATTTTCTCGATTGTTCGCATTAAAAGTCCGTTTTAAAAAGTTAGCTATCGCCGCGAAGCATAACAACAGGATTGCTCTTTGCTGCTCTAAATGCCGGCAGCATAGATGCAAAAACCGAAAGGAAGATCACTCCACAAATTATGAGAGCGATATCAAATATCCGAAGATCAATAGGCAAAAAATCTAGCGGATAAATCTCTTTGCTCATTATGCGACGCCCTAATTGGTTTTCCAAAAAAGATAAAAAAGTGTCGATATTCAATGCTCCAAGCACCCCTAAGCAGAGGCCCACGCCAGCACCAACAATCGCTATTCCCAACCCTTGTAATAAAAAGATCTTTGCAATAAGCCATTGAGAACCCCCCATCGCTTTTAGAATTGCGATATCCCCTCTTTTTTCCCTTACGACCATTCTAAGGCTGACCACCAAGTTAAACACAGCGATCATGACAAGAAACCAAAGCATTAATCCCACTATACTTCGAGATAAACGAATGTTTTCATAAATACTCCCAAGGGAAGACGTCCAGCTCACTACTGAAATTTCATCTGAAAGCGCTTTGCGCAAGTCTCGCGCAATCTCGTCTGCGTCTAATACATCCGCAATCCGAATATTTAAGTTAGTTGATCCTGATCGTAACCTGGTAAGCCGTCTCGCAGCATCTATGTTAATCATTACCATCTCTGAATCCAGAGTCTGTGTCCCAACATCATAAATTCCCACAACTGTGAATCTTTTAAACGTTGGCATTACTGCAACAGGATTTTGCGTTAGCCGCGATGAATAAATTTCGGTGCTCCCACCGACCCCAACTCCAAGGTCCTCTGCAAGAGTTCTACCCAAAACAATGCCCCACAAGTTTGAAGTCAGACTTGAAAGACCACCAGAAATCATAAATTTCTCTATTTCCGAGTTACGGACTTCAAACTCTGGGTCTATTCCACTGATTGCAATAGCCTTCACAGTGCTTGCGCTCGAAGCAACGCCAAAAGCCTCAATACTATAGCCTGCTGAAATAACACTTGATTCAGTCTCAACGCGTTTCTTTATGTTATCCCAGTCTTGCTGAGACGTATGATTAAGAGGTGAGACCGATATGTTAGGAATCACGCCTAATATGCTTTCGCGCATTTCACGATCAAAGCCATTCATTACTGAGAGAACCAAAATCAAAATAGCTGTACTGAATACAAGACCTAACACTGCAAGGCGTGACATAAATACTGAAAGATGACTGTGATTAGAAGCACCAAGATATCTCAAAGCGATGTGCAAGGGTAAGTTTTTCATAAGCCTATATTTGCAGCTTACCGTCATTTAAAGAAAAGCACTGATCCATCGAGGAAGCAAATACCTCGTCATGCGTTACGATTATAAAGCTTGTATTCAATGAAATACTTAGCTCATCTAACAAAGCATGAATTCCAATTGCGGTTTTTCTGTCGAGATTTCCGGTTGGCTCATCCATAAGAACACAAGAAGGTTTGCCAACTAGCGCTCGAGCAATCGCGACTCTTTGTCTTTCACCGCCAGACAACTGACTTGGTTTGTGCATTAGTCTGGAAGCTAGCCCGACATTTGCAAGAACCGCCCTGGCCTCGCTCTGCGCCTCCTCTTTCGACAACCCGCGTATCAAAAGCGGCATTGCAGCATTCTCTAAAGCAGTAAACTCACCAAGCAAGTGATGAAATTGATAGACAAATCCAAGCTCAAGATTCCGCAACCTATTGAGCTCAGACTCGTTGGCTTGGGAGAGATTCACTCCAGCCAGATGAACCGTGCCGGAAGTGGGACTATCTAGTCCACCAAGTAAATTAAGTAAAGTTGTTTTCCCGGAACCTGACGCCCCCATCACAGCAAGACGCTGTCCTTTTCGAACGCTAAAATGAACATCGCTTAGCACCTTGATTTCGGAGCCGGACTCACCGTATGTTTTGCTGAGACGATCGCAAACCAAAATGAAACCGTCTCCCTCAGGGCTATTCTTCATATTGCACACCATTTTTATCGTACGATCTTGCCTTATTCATAGCGGAGCACATCTACCGGCATGACTTTGCTCGCTGTAACTGCGGGGTATAAGGTTGCGAATATACTTACGGCAAGTGCGCTAACGACAACAAGCAAAGATTCGGACCAAATTAACTCCGCTTTTAAGTGTG
>Ga0315321_10002326_pt1 | contig 14750 bp, 10 predicted proteins | sample M180m21515metaG_FD_203464 | JGI IMG/M metagenome (GOLD analysis project Ga0315321, IMG submission 203464) | Ammonia-oxidizing marine archaeal communities from Monterey Bay, California, United States - M1 80m 21515 | ecosystem: Environmental > Aquatic > Marine > Intertidal zone | place: USA... | reverse complement strand
CGAGCGCTTGCCCTTTACCGAAGCGACCCGCTGAGAACCCAAGAGGCGCTCAGCGAGCTCAAGCGCTGCACCACGACCTGGCCAGACAAGGTCGAGCCACTGCGAAGTCTCGCCACCCTGCATCTAGAGCTTGGTCGTCGCGATGAGGCGGGGAATCTAGCCCGTCAAGCCCTTGAAATCAGCCCGGGTGACAGTGAAGCCAAGAGACTCCTCGATATCCTGGCTGGAAAAGCTACAGCGAGTAGTCCGCCTACCTCGGTAAAGGGTGACAAATCGACCGACGCGGCGAAGGGCAAAGAAGGCAAGAAATCAAAGAAGGCGAAAAGCTCTGACGGACGCGGCGGGTCAAAGGCCGCCAAAGACTCTTCTGGGGATTCGCTAGGCTTTATCAAAGTCGTTGCGGTGTGCGCTCTCGTCTTTGGCCTATTGTTTCAGATGGCGCACAAGACGCCCGACCCCTGCTTTCCTCAAGGTGATCAAGAATACTTCTTCGCCCCCGGTACCTATTTTGATTTCCGTGACCCGCAAGGCGAAGCGCTGCCGGGTGACCGATGTCCACCCAGTCTTCATCCACCTCAGGGCAGCGGCTACTTCATTCAGTTTGAAGCCCAGCTTTCATGCCAAGAAGAAGTTGAAGCGAATAACCCCTCGGTTAGCGACGAAGCCCTGGCCGCCGAATGCGCTTATGTCCCGGTCGAAAGTCCGGGTCATGCGCGAGCGGGCGAGTCGAGCTTCTTCTACGTTCGACGAGGTATCCTGCTGGTCATCGGGTTGTTGTGCATCGCCCTGCTTGGGAGCGGCGCGAGCATAGGCGAGCGCTTTAAAAATCTAGGATTTGAGCTCGACGGCTCGGTGGGTGCGGCCTTGGGCTTTGGCCTGCTCGTCGGCTTCTTCTCGCCCCTTCAGTTCACTCTTGCTCCGCTTGGTACGCTGCTGGCGATGACCGCACTACACGTCCTCTGCGAAGAGGTTTTTTTCCGCGGGTTCGTGACGCGTAAATTACTCGATAGCTTCAACTCGCCGCTCGCACCCGTTGTACTGTCCGGTATCTTATTCGGTATTTACCACATTACCTTCACCAGCTTTTGGTGGATCACCCCGATGGCAATTCCAGCCTGGGTCGGCATGGTCACGGTAGGTGCCGGCATCCCCTACGCAGCCCTTTATGCGAAAAGTGGCTCGATTTTCGTGCCGCTGATCGCCCACTTATGCGTCAATCTCTTGATGATGTTCCGTTCCCACGGGGCGGTCGCTGCGATGCTTGGCTGATTTGGGTCATTGTGTTGCGTCTCAAAACACGGCAACAGGCGGTTTAGTGGGCTGGTAACTCAGTGGTAGAGTGTCGCCTTTACACGGCGGTTGTCGCTGGTTCGATCCCTGCCCGGCCCACCATTTAGGTCACGCTTGGCGCTCTGCAAGGCGCCGAGCGATGACCGCCATGACGAAAACTGCGATCGCAAAGACGATATAACTGGGCAGGTCGTGCAACCAACCCTCCCAAGGCCCGCGGTCCACCCAGCGACTCAGCCAAACGGACATCGCAACACGCACCCCGTTGACGATCACCGCCAAAACCGGTGCGACTGCGATAAAAATAAGATCCTGGCGGTGCCGAAGCCCTTGACCCAACAGCAACAAAACAGCGCCCGTTAGAGCGAAGAGCCCTTCGACCTGATTCAAGCCTGCGCACTGGTCATTGATCCGAAAAGGCTCGTAAGCGATCTGCCCCACGTCAACGTTATGATGCGGAATTGAACAAAACGATGCGCAGGGAATGCGAAGATAAACGGTATCACCGTGAATCGGGTCGGCCATCTCGTACTGCGGCGAAATACCCGCCAACAAACCACCCAGTTCGGCGGTGACGACCTGCAAAGGCCACTGCAGGTCCGCAGCCAACCATGGGTCCCACGGCAAAATAAGCAGCGCCATCACGACGGCTGGCCATCGGCCCGAATGGCGCCAAGCCATCCATGCGATGCTTAGACCGCAAAGCGGCATCCAAAATATTCCGCCGATGACCGCCAGTGTACCAAAAACTGCAAAAACGCCTGCAGCTCGGTCTCCCGAGCTGTCTGGCGTTCTCAGCAGGATAACAAACAGCGCCATCAGCACCGCTGCACGAAAGACCTGCAACGGGTCCAAAGGCTCCAGCCAAATGTGCCGGAGCGCAGCGCTTAGTGCGACAAGCCACTCAAAAAGATGGCGTTGGCTCAGCGGCGGGCGGCCCAAAGGCTCATAGCGCCGACGCCCAGCAGCCAAAGAGCAGCAGGTTCGGCACCACCGCCGCCACCACCACCACCGCCGCCACCACCTGCGATTGCGGCTGCAGAAAAGAGCATAATTCCTAAGGCGAAGACAGGTGCGATGCAACGTGCCATGATAACTCCCATTCCAATCAGACCACTTTGAGGCCCGACGATTTTCAATGTTCGACACCTAAGACAGCGCAAGACCCATGCCAACCTAATAATAGCCATTAACAGTGGGATTTAATGCAGTAGCCGCCCATTATGGGCTCGCCCATTGACATAATTCGTCATCTCAGCGCTCACGCATCGACATGAGTTGACGCACAGGGATTGAGCGTCCCTGCCTCAAAGTCGATACAGATTGCGAGTTCGCTAAACGAGTTGATGGGAATCAGCTCAAGCGACCTTTTGATCGTATTGGGTAAGGCATCAACCTGATCCTGATTAGCGGCCGGATACACGACCCGCTTTAAGCCGTAACGCTGAGCAGCCAAGAACTTCTCGCGCAAACCACCCACCGGAAGCACTAAACCTGTGAGCGTTAATTCGCCGGTACAAGCCAAGTCCGCGGGCAGTGGCTTACCCGTCAAACAACTGAGCATCGCTAAGGCGACGGCTACCCCAGCGCTTGGCCCCTCTTTCGGCTGAGCTCCCTCTGGGAGATGCAAATGCAGATCATGGTCCGCAAGCCGATCACCTGCCTCGCCTAAACGACTGTGCTGGGAGCGCAAAAAGCTGAAGGCAAGTTCAGCAGATTCTTTCATCACATCGCCGAGATGTCCCGTACATCGCAGTCGTCCCTGACCAGGAATACAGACGGCTTCGATCCGGAGTACGTCTCCGCCGACTTGAGACCATGAAAGCCCAAGGCTCACTCCGGAGACTCCCGCCGCATGAACCGGGGAGCGCCCTGGCAAAGCCGGGCCCAAGAAACGTTTAAGACGCGACGCGCTGATCCGCTTGGAGCCCGCCTCGCTGACCACTTGGTCGGGCTGCTCCTCAAGGCATTCACGAGTCAAACGCCTGGCGCAGCGAGCCAGCACCCGATCAAGCCCGCGCACACCCGACTCACGAGTATACGAGCGAACAGCATGGACGAGAGCCGATTGAGTAAAGGTCACCTGACCGGGAGCAAAACCAGCGTCAAGCAGTCGCTTTGGCGCTAAAAACCGACGCGCAATCTCAACCTTTTCCTCTTCGGAATAACCCGACAATCTCAGCACCTCGAGTCGATCCAGCAAGGGCGTCGGCAAGCGATCCTCACGATTGGCGGTGCACAAGAAAAGGACCTGAGACAGATCGACACCAAGTTCCAAGTAATGATCCCTAAACGCGTGGTTCTGTTCGGGGTCGAGCACCTCGAGTAAAGCGGCAGCTGGGTCACCTCTCAGGTTGGCATCGAGTTTATCGAGTTCATCGAGCAACAACACAGGATTCATCGTCTGTGCGCGCTGCAGCGCTCCAATAATCCGACCAGGCATCGCGCCGACATACGTTCGACGATGACCTCGAATTTGAGACTCGTCTGCGACTCCCCCTAGAGCGACTCGTACGAACTCTCGCCCCATGGAACCGGCAACCGATCGAGCCAGTGAGGTTTTCCCTACCCCTGGAGGTCCCACCAAACACAGGACCGGGCCGGATGCTCGTGGGCTTTGAGAGCGCACAGCTAAATACTCTAAGATCCGATCTTTAGGGTCGGCCAACCCATGATGCTCAGCGTCAAGCAATTTAGCGGCGTGAGCGAGCACCAAACGGTCCTCGGTGAAACGCGACCAAGGCACCCGAAGCACTTGCTCGACCCAATTGCGCAACACATTGGCTTCTGCGCTCATCACATGCATCCGCTCAAGCCTAACGAGTTCTCGCTCCACGCGATCTCGAGCCTCATCAGATAACTCGGTCTCAGCGACCTGGGCGCGCAGTTCATCGACCTCATCGTCTTCAGAGCGGCTCGGCGATCCAGCGTCTGCTCGACGCGACTGATAGCGCGCCGACTCGGCACGCTGCATGCGCTGCCTATGCGTCGCTAGCTCAACCTCTAAGGCGAGCAAAACACCTTGGGCGCGTGCTTCAAGATCTAATTCTTCGAGCAGCTCTTGGCGCGCTAAAACATCCAGATCGATGAGACCAGCGACCTGATCTAAAAGCGTGCTGAAGTCCTGCTCAAGCAGTAGCTCTGCGGTCGGGTACCGGCCTCGATCAAAACGATTAATTTCGTTGAGCTTACTCAAGATCGACTGGCAAAGTTCACGAGAACGAGCGAGCGCGAGCCTGTCTTCGTCGACGTCCTCGATCCGACCGTAATAGCCGGCGTCTTTACAGCCCAAATCGAGCAGGCGCACACGACGGAGGATCTCCACTTCGATGCGATGAACTCTGCGGTTCGTCTTTCTCGAAAGACCTGAAGCTCGCACTTGGGCGAGCACGCCGATGGTGAATACATCCCCTGCGCCAGGGTCTTGCGTTCGGCGATCAACCTGGGAAACCAGAACCAAATTTTGAGCTGTGGAACCGAGCGCTACCTCGAGCGCTGCGAGCGAAGCTTCTCGCCCCACCCGAAGCTGAATCGTTTGACCCGGAAACACTACCAGTTCGCGCAAAGGCAAGACAGGTAAGGTTCGGGCTTTACTCATACAGCCTCAGCCAAATCACCTCGCTCTACCACCGGCGCTTCGCCGTCTCGGATAGCCTGGGGTGTTAAAATGAGCTTCGAGACGCTCGGATCTCCGGGGAGGTCAAACATCGACTGCATCAACGCTTCTTCTAAGATCGCTCTTAGGCCTCGAGCGCCTGTGCCCCGATCCAGCGCCTTTTCAGCGACAGCCTCACAGGCTTCATCATCAACAACCAGCTCTATGTCATCCATAGCAAAGAGCGCCTGATACTGTTTGAGCAACGCGTTGCGCGGCTCTCGCAAAATCCGCATCAACCCTTCTTTCTGAAGGGGCTCAAGAGCGGCGGCTACAGGTAAGCGCCCAACAAATTCAGGGATCAGTCCATACGCCAGCAAGTCCTCTTGAGTGACCTGCGAAAACAAATCAGTCGTTGCTTCGACTCGTTTGGCTTGGGCTCCGAAGCCGATCTTTGCCCCGCCAAGGCGACGGGCGATAATCTGCTCGAGACCCGAGAAGGCCCCGCCGCAGATGAAAAGAATCTGCGACGTATCGACGCGATAAAAGTCACCGTGAGGGTGCTTACGTCCGCCTTTGGTCGGTACTTGAGCCATCGTACCTTCCATGATCTTGAGCAACGCTTGCTGCACGCCTTCGCCGCTGACATCGCGAGTGATCGACGTGTTCTCTGATTTCCGAGCGACCTTATCGATCTCATCGATGTACACGATCCCACGCTCTGCGCGCGCCACATCGCCATCGGCAGCATGAACGAGCGCGCCAATGACGTTCTCAACATCATCACCGACGTATCCAGCTTCGGTCAGTGACGTTGCGTCAGCGATCGCAAAGGGTACATCTAAGAAGCGCGACATCGTACGCGCCAGGTGAGTTTTCCCCGTCCCGGTCGGCCCAACGAGTAAGATGTTACTCTTCTCGAGTTCGACCTCATCTTCATCGGGCTCTTGGAGCAGCTTTAAGCGCTGGTAATGGTTGTGTACTGCCACCGCCAGCACCTTCTTGGTCTGGTCTTGACCCACGACGTATTCATCGAGCGCTTTGGTGATCTGTGAGGGCGGCGGAAGATCACTTAGGATGTCGCTTTTGACCGCCGAATCTGATCCCGAGTCTTCGAGCAGATCGGCACACAGTTGGACACAAGAGTCGCAGATTTGAGCGCCGGGACCGGCGATGAGGTGGCGAACCTCTGCTTGCGCCTTCCGGCAAAAGCTACAGGTCTTAGGACGACGCTCATCAGCCACGTTTAGCTTTCCTCTTCTCGGTGCGTAATCACCTGATCGATAAGCCCATAATCAGCAGCCTCTTGGGCGCTCATATAGTTATCACGATCAGAGTCCTCGTGCACTTGATCCACAGACTTTCCGGTCGCCTCAGCGAGGATGCCTGCGAGCACTTGTTTGAGCTTTTGAATCTCTTGAGCCTGAATCTGGATGTCTGAAGCCTGGCCACGAGCACCACCGAGAGGCTGGTGAATCATGACTCGGCTATGCGGCAAAGAAGAGCGCTTACCCTTGGTTCCAGCGGCCAGCAGAACTGCGCCCATCGAGGCGGCTTTACCGTAGCAGATGGTCGCAACATCCGGCTTCACGTAGGTCATCGCATCAAGGATCGCCAAGCCGTCGTCCACGACGCCGCCTGGGCTGTTGATCATCAAGGTGATGTCAGCTTTAGGGTCCTGACTCTCCAAGAACAACAACTGTGCGACCACCGAATTCGCCACGTGCTCGTCGATCGCGCCGCCGATAAAGATCAGGCGATCTTTGAGCAGGCGCGACCAAATATCATAGCTACGCTCACCGCGGTGATCTTGCTCGATAACAATAGGTGTCAGCAGACTCATGCTTCTTCTTCCTCTTTCTCGCTGCCCTTGGCGGCATCGATGACAAACGCCAGCGCCTTACGTTGACGCAGCTCACCGACAATTTGTTCCATCACCTCGGGGCGGCGGAACTGAGACTGTACCTTTGCCAGCGGCTCGCCGCTTCGTTGCGCTAAAGCGACCATCTCGTTGGCGACGTCTTGAGGGCCGGGTGAGAGGTCTTCTGCGTCAGCGATCTCATCGAGCAATAAACCCGTCTGAATTGCCTTGAGCGCCTGGGGGCGCATCTGCTCGCGAAAGGAGCCCAGATCGACACCCATCTCGGTCAGCTGCTCTGGCGTGACGCCAGGCATCGCTCGAGCCAAGCTGCGGTCGAGCTGCATCTGAACCAAGCCCATGGGCACCTCAAAGGGGTTGGCTTCGATCAGCGCATCGAGCACCGCGTCCTCAAACTGGCGAGCGCTATTTTGCTCTGCCATTTCGACCAATCGATCTCGGACGGCATCCGTCAAGGTCGCTAAGTCTTCCGTTTCAAAAGTTTTCGCAAACTCGTCGTCGAGATCAGGAAGATCTGCGCTTTCGAGCTTCGTCACTTCAAAGGTATGCTTCACGGTCTCGCCCGCAAGGTCCTGGTTTTCGTTGTCCTCAGAGAAGGTGATATCCGCCTCGACGGTTTCGCCGACTTTCGCTCCAAGCAACGCATCACGAATCGCTGCTTCTAAATCGGCATCGCCGAGATAGAAGGATCGCTCTTCACCCTCAGCGAGTTGTTTGTCACCTTGGAAGGCGTCGAACTTGACACCGACCTTATGATTCTCGCTCGCAGCGGTGCCCTCTTCGGCTTCGGTGTATTCGGCTTTAGCGACCCGAAGACGCTCGAGCTCTTGATTGACTTCGTCATCGCCAATCGACTTGGTTTCGACCTCGAGTCCGAATCCATCAACCTTGTTGAGCTCGATCTCAGGGCGCACCTCGACGGTCATCGTAAAGCGAAAGTTTTCACCCTCACGACAGTTCGGCTGCCCCTCAACCTGCGGAGGTAAAACCGGGCGCAAATCCTCTTGCTGCACAGCTTCCCGATAGGCTCGGTCAATGATCACCTCAGAGACTTCGTGAACCACCTGCCCCTGAATCTGCTTCTTGATACGGCGAACCGGAACTTTACCTGGCCGAAAGCCAGGCAATCGCACACGCGACGCATAGGTCTTGTAGGCGTTGTTGAGTTCACGGTCACATTCGACGGCGCTGACTTCAAAGTTCAAGCGCAGCTCGACAGGACCTAGACGTTCGACAGTCACTTCCACGACAGACTACTCCATGCGGCAGCTTGTACCGCGTCAATTCAAAGCTGGTACGAGCGAAGGGACTCGAACCCCCACGAGTTGCCTCACCAGGACCTAAACCTGGCGCGTCTACCAATTCCGCCACGCTCGCGCTGGACCGGGCTCTTGCAGACGCGCACGCGTGAGCGCAAGCAAATCAGGTCATTGAATTTCAGTTCGTTGCGTCTTGGCTCAAGGCCGCGATGGTTTCAGCGGCTAAATCAGGGCCTCCACCGGCGAGGATTTCCTCTACACCAGTGGGGCTGGTCACGTTGATCTCAGTCAACTTACCCCCGATAATATCGATCCCAGTGAACACCATACCGTGCTCACGCAAGAAGGGGCCAATCGCATCACAAATTAGTCGATCCTGTTCGCTCAACGCGACCTGCTCAGCTTGAGCCCCGACATGCATGTTGCATCGATGATCTGATTCGCCAGCTACTCGATTAAGAACACCGCGAGGTTCTCCGTCGATCAAGATAACCCGTCGATCGCCCTGTTGAACCTCTGGTAGATAGGCTTGGACCATGACCGGAACGCCAGGCTCCAGAGTCAGATCAACCAAGGCGTTCAAATTTTTATCCTGCGCATCAAGCACCAACACGCCACGGCCACCGTTGCCATCAAGCGGCTTTATAACCGCCCGTTGCTGGGTATGAACGAAGTCTTTAATCTGATCAGGATCTCCGCTGACTAGGGTCTCCGGGATCAAATCCGGAAAGTTCAGGATTAAGGTTTTTTCATTCGCCCAACTCAGAGCTGCTGGATTGTTGACCACCCGCAATCCTCGACGAGCCTCAGCGTCCAGCAACCACAACGCCGACAAGTAGGCGGCATCGACCGGCGGGTCTGTCCGTACGAAGACCAAGGATTGGCTGCTGACTTTGCGCCAGTTGCCCGGCGCCAATTCTTGGCGCTCATCAAAGGGTCGAATTTGCGCGTACAACGCATCGCCTTGCCAAGCCATCTCGCGCATCAAACACCAATTGGATGCATGACCGGCGGCTCGACTTGCGCGCGCCAGCGCCAGCGTCGTGTCGGCGCCAGCGACCAACTGATCGATGGGATCACAAATATACAGGTGTTCAGCCAAACCGACTCCCAATCGCTGGCGCACTGGTTACCGTGAAACCGATCCGGCCGCCAACAAACCTCTGAACTATTGAACGCTCGAAAGAGTAGGTTTTTCGTCAGCATTTCGCTAAGCGCTAGGGCCACAAGGAGTGAACCGGTTTGGCACACCCTACTGAAGCATTCAGACGAGGCGAGCGGCCAGAAGGCGAACTCCTCATCGGTGCAGAGCACGAACTCTTATGCATCGATCAAAACGGTGCGGTGCCCGGTTATGCTGGCAGCACCGGAATTGCCGCTGTTTTGGCAGCGCTGGGTGATGCGCTGGGCTGGGATCCAAGCCTTGAAGATGATCGAGTGATCGGCCTCAAAGGGGCGACCGCCAGCGTCACGCTAGAACCCGGCGGTCAGCTGGAGCTTGCCGGAAGCCCAAACAAAGACTTGCACCAGGTAGCGGCTGAGGTTTCAGAATTTCAAAAAACGCTGTCCGGAATAGCTCAGCCTCTTGGCTTGTCGTTCTTTGGCATGGGTTTGCGCCCGGTCGTACCGCTCTGCGATCTGCCGATGATGCCCAAATCACGGTATCAAATCATGCAAAAGGTGATGCCAACGCTGGGATCAAGAAGTCTGGAGATGATGTTTAGTACCGCCACCGTACAAACAAATCTCGACTTTAGATCCGAGCAAGACATGACGCGAAAGTTTCGCGTAGCGGCATGCCTATCCCCTGTAGTGGCTGCTCTTTTTGCCAACTCACCATACCAAAATGGTCAACGCACCGGTCGCGCGTCAGAGCGCTATGCGATCTGGGACGACACCGACGTCGATCGCTCTGGGCGCTTTGACTGGATGGTGGATGAAGACCAAACCTACGAGCGGTACACGCAATGGGCGAGAGACCAGCGGATGATCTTCGTTCATCGAGACGGTCTGTACCATCAAGCTTCAGGTCTGAGCTTCGCGAAGCACGCCTCGAGTTCGGCTTATCAAGAGGGTGATTGGGAGCATCACTTAGGTGGCGTCTTCCCCGAGGTGCGCCTCAAGTCTTTTTTGGAATTGCGCAGCGCCGATACCGGCTGCGGTCAAATGGTCGTCGCCCTCAATGCCCTCTGGACTGGTCTACTCTACGATCAAGAATCGCTCGACATGGCCGAAGACCTCACCCGTGATTGGCGCTCCAGCGAATGGCAAGGTTTGGCATCGAGCGCGGCCACAGATGGCCTGTCCGGCGTCAGCGCGCTGGGCTCACTCAGAGAACTCGCTGCCGCCATCCTGGTCCTTGCAGACGGCGGTTTAGAGCGGCGCGCCCGACTCGATGACCGAGGTCAAGACGAGCGCCTCTATCTTGCGCCCTTGCACATGCTCGTGCACTGGGGCGCCAGCCAGGCTGAACTCCTGGTTCAGCGCTTTGGAGATGACGCCAAGTCAGCCCGGCAGTTTTGCGCTCAAGATCTTTGGGAGTTTCCATGGTGATCAGACTACTCGCACTCGGCACGCTGTTGCTCAGCGCTTCGGTATTAGCCGCCGGCGTCGGTGTCCAAGTGGACCTCAACCCCATCGTACCGCTGGGTAAAAAGCCGACGCTAAATGTCGTGATCAAAGATAAGCTCAAGCTGATCGAGGTGCGCCTAAAACGTAGCGACGGCACCGTGATCACGCGAAAGCATAAAAATCCCAAGCGCGGGACGCGTGTACGCTTTGCCCTTCCTCAACCTGAGGGTACTCAGCACTACACAGGCGAGCTGACCGTCCACTTCAAAAACGGTTTCACCGGCAAAATACCGCTCGAGTTTGATGCCTCAGTGCATGGACCGCTCAAGATTGCGGTCGATCCCGATGGGCTTGATCTCAAGAACCGTCGTCTGAAGCTGCGCGTGAGCCGCCCTTGCGTCCGAGTCGCCTACACGATCATTGGGGTGACCGGTGCGCAACTCGCTCGGGAAGAAGAGCTGTTTGAAACACCGCGCAGCGCCGATGCTCCCTTTGAAATCCCGTTGCTAGGCAAAGAGGGAACGATCCTTAAAATCTCGGTCACTGCTTATGATGAGCAAGGGTTCTTCCAAGCGATTGACCTGTTCCCATGGAAGGTTGAAATCCCTCATGAGGACGTCGTCTTCGCGAGCGGTAAAGCTGCAATTGTAGGCACCGAGCGACCCAAGCTCGATGCGGCGATCAAGCTGATCAAACCTCAGGTTAAGGTGGCGAAGCGCTGGGCGCCCGTAAAACTTTATGTCGTCGGTCACACCGATACGGTCGGCGACCCGGCAAGCAATCGGGCGCTCTCCCTCAAGCGCGCCAAAGCGATCGCTAAGTACATTAAGAAAAAAGGGCGCCTGCGAATTCCGATTCGGGTGGCGGGAGTTGGCGAAGATCGGCTCAAAATCAAAACCGATGACGAGACCGATGAAGCAGCGAATCGGCGAGCCGAATACTACCTAGCGATCCAGCCGCCTCTTACTGGAGTGCGCTGGCACTGACTCAGGGCTTGGCTGCTTGAATGAGCTGCTTGTGCGTCACGAGCGCGCTGATCTGACCATTCTTAAACCGAACCTCAGCGATGCGGTCGAGTCCAGGACGTCGCCGACAAGGTGGCACATCAAGAACTCGCCAGCGGTCTCCTTGTTCACCCATCGGTTGAAAGCAGCCCAACCAATACCGCTCAAAGTCAGCCCTGAACGCGCCGACGCGTAAAGCCTTCATCCAGATGGCTTCATCCGGATCGGCGCTGGCTAATTCAGGCAGGGCTTCTTCGCCCTCCGAGTTGAACAGATCAGACCGGTCGAGTTGTTCGACCTGAACCGGGTTGCGCGCACGCGTCCGGCGTATTCGGTCTGCGAGCGCGCCCGCCTCAAAGCGGACCTGCTCAGGTCCTGAAAAACCATCGAGCGCCTTGAGCACGCGGTCCACGTCAGCGCCATGAAGACTGGTTTCAAAATCGGCTTGAATGGCGGCGGAGTATGCCTGTCGTATCGCTTCTAAACGATGCTCGGCTTCTGATGAGTTCGCACAGCCCATGCCCACCCAAAGGACCAGCACAGCCGAGCAAACAGTTCGCATTAGTAGACTTCGCGCCAATGCATGATCAAGTTACGAGGCCTCGCCTGGTTCGGTTCGGTGCCCGGCAGCGTATTGTCTGCAAAGCCACCGACGGGTGTCATCTCAACCCCGGAATCGGTGACTCGACCCAGAGTCTTTAGCATGCCCGCGCCCGCATCATAATAATACAGGCGCCCATCGGCCAGGAAGGTCGGCGGCGCAGGCTCAGACGAACAGGTCGACTGGCGCGGATCGCAGATCACCTCGTTGCAGGTCTCTGTGCACGTGTCGAGATCGACACAGCGCATGCGCTGGATCGACCCTTCGCAGCCATCACCCCCCTGCACCGTGGTGTAGATTGCGGTACCCTTTGAAACCACCGGCGCCGACACGGCATACTCGTCACGACCTAAGCGCGCATTGCGTGCACTCATTAGGTTGCATCCAGGATTCAAAGTCGAGCTGCGTGGGTCATTCGGTTGACGTTCGCTCAGCACGCGCATCGAGCCTCGTCGGGTCGGCCGACCTTCACCGCCAACGTCAGCAGCGGTGGCGATAATATTAAATCTTGCGGCGTTGCGCTCGCGCATGTCGATCATCGGGGCGCCCACTTGTGGCTGCATGCCCAAGGCGACGTCCGAACCCACGCGTTCGGTCAGCGCCCATGCGGCACCGTCCGGTCGGCCACGCGCATGCAAATCAAGGGTCAGCATACGCCCCCTCGTGGTTCCAACATAGGCTAGATCAAGAACCCCATCGCCATCATGATCGATCGCCGAGACGTCCGTCATGATGCCCTCACCAGCCAGCTGACTCAACACATAGCGCTGCATCACCCGACCGGTCGTCAAATCAACGACCATGACCGCCGGCAGATCGCGGCACCAAGGTTTCGGGCAGTCAAACTCGCGACGAGACTGTGCGTTGCCTATACCCGAGGCGACGATCATCACCGGCTTCGTCTGCTGACCGCCTACATCAACAAAACCGACAGCCGGGGTTGAGTGGACCTCACCCAAATACCGATCACCAAACTCAAAGACAGGCTGCGGGCTCAAGGGCTCAGACACATCAAGAACGACGACTTTACGAGCGCCGACCGCGGGACAAATCAGCAAAGCAGACCAGCCGCCACGCTCTTCAGCCTGAGGAAGATCCAGCTTCGCTTCAAAGGCGCGACAGCGACCATCCATCAAGCTCGGCTTGTCCCCACGGAATCCCGCAAAGTCAGGCGTAAAGACATCGCGCAAGTGCTCATGATTAGCTCGAGGCAGATACGACCACGCCTCTTCGCCTGCGGTATGAGTGACTCGCGCAGGCTCGAAACCATCGGCGCTGCTTGCGTTGAGGAAGAACGCATGGATGAGATGCCCTGCGCCGACATAGGCCATCGGCGGGTTGGCGCCGACCACAGCCGCATAGGACTTGTAGTCCGGGTCGGTGTCTTGCCGAGCGGTGTTGCGGCCGTACCGCGGCGTGACCGGGGAGCTGTGCACCAAGGGTCCAAGTTTCCAGGCGCCATCATTGTCCATAAAACCATGTCGCTGGTCGACGATCTCGTCGCCCACGCGCGCCTCGGGCTGCGTGGTGTCAATCCGCGCGCCGCGCAGCTTCATGATCATGCGCGACATCGCCACTCGTCGATCGTAATCGTCGCTCGGGTTACCGTTCTCGTTCAGATCCGGGACATCCCAACAAGGCGCATCGTTTGCGGCGTCCAGCGGGCAGCGGATTCCAAAGGAGCGATACCACTGCATGCGCTCACGCCTCGGCACCGGCCACTCAACGCTCGAGCGACGAAGGGCGCCGGTGGACCAGGTCACTTGCGCCCGGTTGGACTCGCGCACTTCAACCCCGGTGAACATCTTACGCGGGTTCCGGTTGGTGGCGTGGCCCGTTCGGTCTGCATAGCTGGTTCGAGTCGACAACAAAGCGCCGGCATCCCAGCGGATGCTGGGGTCCCCACGGAAGGTCCACTCGCCCGAGAAGGGCTGGTCTTCATGAAACAAACGATAAGCATACAAGCGGCCGCGGTTACCCGGCTGTTGAACGATGGGGACTAAGATCCCGTTGTCGACCACTCGACCCACATCGCTCGGCGCGCTCCACAGGGTCGTGACCTCAGCTCTACCGCCTTGATACTCGCCCGAGAAAGCGGTCTGAATTGCGCTCTCCAGTACATTCTCCAGCTCCTCAGGTGTTCGAGCATACATCGCCCGACCGACGCTGTTGTTGACCACGAACGGCATGGTCGGGTGCATCGCCTGACCACCCACCCGCGCAAGCTCATCAAGATTCGCTCGAGCCGTGGTGTTGAGATAATGCGGTCCAAAACCAATCACCATCGTATCTGATGAAGCCGCACCTAAGCCACGGTTGCGGTTTCCAGAGATCGTCCGGCGCAGCTGATCGACGCTGTTGTTGGCGGTCGAGCATGAGCTCAAACCACGATGATCCCAGCTGTCAGTGATCAGCATGGTGAAGTGCTTACGGCATTGCTCGTCCGCGGGCGCGCCGCGGCGTGCGTTGCGCTGATGCACATAGCGAGCTGCCATCATCATACCCTGAAGATTACTCGCTCCCAGCCCACGCATCTCTACCGGGCCTTGCG
>Ga0315321_10002325_pt1 | contig 14751 bp, 13 predicted proteins | sample M180m21515metaG_FD_203464 | JGI IMG/M metagenome (GOLD analysis project Ga0315321, IMG submission 203464) | Ammonia-oxidizing marine archaeal communities from Monterey Bay, California, United States - M1 80m 21515 | ecosystem: Environmental > Aquatic > Marine > Intertidal zone | place: USA... | reverse complement strand
CTTTAGTCTCGCTACCGAGGCCGTATTGAATCCATGAACCCATACACGGACGACCAGAAATCTGAGTCCCGGAATTCATAAAAGTATGAGCTGGATCGTGATTGATCTGTTTCGTCGTCATCGATCTTACGATCGCGATGTCGTCCGCCATTTTCCCGATAAACGGAAGCTGCGAGGAAATCTCCTGCCCCGACTGACCGTGCTTAATAAAGTCCCATTGTGGACCAAGACACTTCAAAGCCTTGCCCTGCAACTGAGCGATTGGCTGTCCTTTGGTAATCGATTCAGGCATGGGCTGACCATGCATCTTAGCAAGAGTCGGCTTGTGATCGAGCGTCTCAAGATGGGATGGCCCACCCGCCATGCAGAGAAAAATGACACGCTTGGCCTTAGGATTCCCCGCCATCTTGATATCTTCCGGAATCCCCTCGGCAAAAAGCTGACGCTGAAACGCGAGCGCCCCGATTCCTACCGTAGCTTGATTTAGAAAGGTTCGTCTGTTTGTCGTGTCGATCATGGCGTCTAGAATCGTGAGGTTGTTTCGTAAGCATTAAGAATGGCCCGGCCAACCTGCCCCCAGGCTGCCGCTTCGTGGGCAGGAACATTCGCGGTCGCTGGCCACCTTCCAGTGGAAAGAAAAGCGACGGCCGCTTCAGGATCATCGTTAAATTTCTTCAGTTGCGACTGATAAACTTTCGCCAGAAGCTCAACCTCTTCAGAGGTCCCCTTTCGCGATAATGCCTCAGTCAGGCCCCATGCTATTTTCTCTGAAGCCGTCCCCTCGTGCTCCGCCATTCGCGCTCCAAATACTCGCGAGGCTTCCACAAAGATTGGATCGTTCAACATCGCCAGTGCCTGTTGGGGAATATTCGACCTTGAACGCTCGGCAGTGCATTCCTCGCGACTCGTAGCATCAAAGGCAACCATCGAAGGATGGGGAAAAGTTCGGCATCGAAAAGTATACACCGAGCGTCGATAGAGATCATCTCCTTCGCTCGCCTTCCAAACTTTCCTTGGGAAATTCAAGTGCTGCCAAAACCCAGCCGGCTGATAGGGCTTCACACTTCCACCGCCCAACTTCTTATCATTGAGAAGATCAGAAATCTTAAGTGCACCATCGCGAACGAATTCAGCATCCACCCGCCAGCGGCCCTGCCGGGCAAGCAGATTATTCGAAGGATCTTTTTCACGTGAAAATGAATTCACTCCAGACTGCTGAAGATAAACTTGGCTGGAGACTATTTTCCTCACCATTCGCTTCATATCCCATCCTCCCTCACGGAAATCAGCCGCCAACCAATCGAGCAATTTGGGATGCGTCGGCACCTCACCCTGACCACCCAAGTCGATGACATTGGGAGATAGCCCGCGGCCAAAGAACAAACGCCAAACTCGGTTTATCGTCGACCGAGCGGCAAGAGGATTATCCTTGTGCAAAATCCAATTCGCCAAATCAAGACGGTTTGCCCGGCCTTCCACCTTCCACATCTCCTTTTGTAGAAACTCAGGCACCGCAGGTTGAACGACTTCGCCTGAGTCATCCATCCAGTTTCCTCGCGGCAGAATCCGTGTTACTCGGGGTTTCTCTAGTGCCTCGGAGACCAGCATCTTGCGCATCCCGCCTTCAGTTTTCTTCAACTCTTCCTCGAGCGATCGAAGTTTCGATTTTTGAGCAAGAATCTCGGGAGCAATCGAGAGATAGTAATTTCTTAAGACCTCATTCTGTTTCGGAGTCCTTTTGGAACTCTCGAAAGCTTCGACAACTTCGGAAGCTGGCCCAAGTGGATCTTCCAGATCAGCATGACCCGCAGCCGTCATCGAAAGAGAAAACCGTGCGATACTGTGAGATTCGTACGGTGATTGATAATGCAAGGTCACATCCAGGGCGTCGTCCCCTTTGATCTCAATTATCTTTTCGAGAACAAAGGCCGCACGACGAGTTCCCTTCCTCCCTTCCGGCATGTTTGCGCCAACAGCCCAACCTGTCTTCTGATTCCCATCAAACGCAGCTTTCGCAGGGAAATTGGGCTGCTCCACATCAGCTTTAACCGAGGAAACTTTTAGCTTCTTCCCCTTGTTTTTAATCTCAATTTCAGTGAGGACAAAATTTCCATTCCCTCGTGAAAAACCATCCTTCACTGAAAAACTTTCGTGCGTCAGAGCCTCCAGTTTAATCGCCGAAACCTTTCCGGGAGAAGACATTTTAAAGGAATAAGTTGCGGTAGCTGCGATCTTTCCACCTTCTAAAACTGTCCCGTCATCTAGCACCTTTAATGTCATACCCTCTGGCGTCTTAAAATCACTAAACTTTACTGGACGCCATACCGAGCGCCCCAATTCAGCTCCGGCAAGCCACGTCTTCATTCCAGCGGAAAGCTCCGCTTTAAAATCAGCATCATCTTTTAGGAGTTTCTCCACCTTCCCGTTTTCGATCGCCTTCTTGAGTTCGGTAATGCGCGCCTCTTCCTCAGACCCTGGCACTGACAAATTCGGCCGACGTTTCCCAATTCCGTTCTCACTAATATCATCAAAAAAGGCAGCCATCGAGTAGAAGTCGCGCGCGGTAAACGGATCATATTTGTGATCGTGGCACTGGGCACACCCCAGAGTTGAGCCAAGCCAGACCTCCGAAACATTTCTCACTCGATCAGCCGCATAGATGGCGCGATATTCCTTATCTTGGGCTCCTCCTTCTTCGGTGGTTTGGAGAAGTCGGTTGTAGCCCGAGGCAACCTTCTGTTCCAAGCTGGCATTCGGCAAAAGATCACCCGCAAGTTGCTCAATCGTAAAATCCGTAAAAGGCTTATTTTCATTGAAGGCATTGATGACGTAGTCGCGGTATGGCGAGACCATCATCGGGTTGTCGCTGTGATACCCAATAGTGTCTGCATAACGAACTAAATCGAGCCACCACACCGCCATGCGCTCGCCGTATTTTGGATCCGCCAAAAAACGATCAACCAACATGCCCCAAGCATCGGGAGATTTGTCCCTTAAAAATTCTTCCCGCTCCTGAGCCGAAGGCGGAATTCCTCGTAGATCCCATGAAAGTCGGCGTAGCAAAACCTCCTTCGCGGCGGGCTTGCTTCCTTGGACTCCAGCAGCCTTCCACTTTTGGGTCACGAAATGATCAATCTCCTTCCCTCCCGGAGCCTCGGCTTTCTTGATTTCCTCATAGGCCCAATGCTCCTGATACCCGGCGCCTTGTTCGATCCACTTTCTGAGCGTTTCAATTTCCTCAGGGTTCAAAGTTTTGTGAGACTCCGGAGGAGGCATCACCTCTTTTTTCTTTTTGCTGGTGATTCTCAAATAGAGCTCCGATTCCTTTACCTTGCCCGGGACCACCGCAGAATATCCGCCCAAATTTCCATAAGCACCCTCAGGCGTATCCAATCTCAAATCCGCTTCACGGGTCTCCGGATCAAAGCCATGGCAGAAGAAGCATTTGTCTGAAAGAATGGGGCGAACATCTCGCTGAAAGTCAACCTTCTCCTCCGCCGCAACGGCAAAGCCAATTGATAAAACTGCAATCCAAGCGATCTTCACCATCACTCTACGGAAATTTTACGATAATTTCTCAAAATCGCGTCACAATTTGCCCGATTTTCGCGGGGACCATCGATAGCCTTGGCAACCAGTGACTTTTTGGTTACCTCGACCTATCAAGATTTGCGACGTCATCTTCACCGCCATCGATTTCGAATCCGCTGGCACAGCCAAAGGAAAGACCGATTCTCCTGTGCAAGTCGGGCTCGCAACCTGGTCGTCTGAAGAAGACATCCACGAGCTTTTCGTTTCCTTCCTTCATTGCGACCAAAACATCACCTGGGCCGCGCAAAAGGTTCACGGTATCACCACCACCGACCTCCGCGACGCCCCATCGCTCTTATCGCTTTGGCCCGTCTTGAAAAAACAACTGGGCCGTGGCCCAATCGTTGCCCATGGCCACGGAACAGAGAAACGATTTCTGCGTGCCTTCCCAGGCCACCCCTTCGGACCTTGGATCGACACTCTCCAACTGGCCCGAGCCGCCTGGCCCAATGAAAAGTCCCACTCTCTCGGAGATCTCTGCACCTCGTTGGGACTGAACGATTTCAGTCAGCATGCCCCCGAAAAAACCTGGCACGATGCTCTTTACGATTCGCTTGCCTCGCTCGCCCTTCTCAAGCACCTTATCTCGCAACAAAATCTCGCAGAACTTCCTGTCGAGGTTCTACTCCGACCGGACACATCCGTCTGGCACCGCTCCCGTCATCAATGAACACCGTTCACGTCAATCTAGGCTCCCGCTCTTACGAAATCCTCGTCGCTCCAGGCCTCCTCGCCGAAACCGGTTCGCGCATTCAGGGCGCCGGACTCACCGGCATGGCTGCCATCATCACCGACAACAATGTCGCCCCGCATTTCCTCGAACGCGTCAAGACCTCGCTCCTCGAGATAGGATACAACTTTTCCTCCCACATCTTCCCTGCAGGCGAAGCCTCGAAATCGATGGCTCAAGTCGAAAGCCTGAGCCGCGAACTGATTCAGGCGGGGCACAACCGTTCTTCCTTCGTCATCGCTCTCGGCGGCGGAGTGACCGGTGATCTCGCAGGCTTTGTCGCCTCTATTTTTTATCGAGGCATTCCCTTCGTCCAAATCCCCACCACCATTGTCTCGCAGGTTGATTCAGCGGTCGGAGGCAAGACCGGCGTCAATGCACCCGAAGGGAAAAACCTCATCGGAGCCTTTCACCAACCCAGACTCGTCCTCACCGATCCCGAAACTCTCCTCACCCTCCCCGGCCGCGAGTTTCGGGAAGGCTTTGCTGAAGTCATCAAACATGCCGCGATCCGTGACGAGGCCATGTTTGCCGACCTTGAAGCTCTCGATCCACTGGACCAAAATATCCCGTCCGAGTTGATCGCTCGTAACGTCGCTATCAAAGCCCGCGTCGTCGAGGATGATGAAGAAGAAACCTCCGGGACCCGCGCCCTCCTCAATTTCGGCCACACCATTGGTCATGGCATCGAGGCCTCGGTCCCCTATGGCACCCTTCTTCATGGAGAAGCGATCTCGCTCGGAATCCGCGCCGCACTCACACTTTCCGAAAGGCACGCCGATCTCGCCCCCGAAGCGAGCCAGCGCATCCTCGACCTCCTCACCCATTACCAACTTCCTCTCATCCTCAGCGACGACATTTCCACCGATCTCGTCATGAAAAAACTCTCCCGGGACAAAAAATTCTCCGGTGGAGAAAAAACATTTGTACTTCTCGACCGTCCCGGAAACGGGATCACTTGTAATAGTATTCCGTTCGAGGAGATAGCCCCCACCATCGACTCCCTTCGCTCATGAAGATTCTAGTCCATACTGGCGGCGTCTTCCAAACCAACGGCTACATCCTTGCAGAGGATAATGGCACTTGTATCGTCATCGATGCCCCAGCTGAAATCGCTGATTTTCTGGGTCAAAACTCCCTCCGGGCTACCCACCTTCTCCTCACCCACCAACATCTTGACCACATTGAGGATGCCGCAAAACTGAGATCTAGTGGAGCCCGAGTGATGGCCTATCAGGACTACGCTCCGGAAATCATTATGGAGAAGCGCCTTCAGGAGATGGGCCTGCCCGTCGAGGCATCACCCTTTGAAGTCGACGAAGTGATCGGCGACAGTCCCACTCTCAGAATCGGTGACTACAGCTTCGAGATTCATCATGTTCCCGGCCACTCGCCCGACTCAATCTCCTTTTATCTGAGCTCGGAATCCTTCCTTTTTTCCGGAGATGCCTTGTTTAATGGGAGCATTGGCCGAACCGACCTTCCCGGAGGGAATCACGAGCAACTCCTCGACTCTATCCGCCAGAAACTCTATTCTTTCCCCGACGAAACGGCAGTTTTCCCCGGACATGGTCCACGAACCAGCATTGGACGGGAAAAGCAAACTAATCCATTTTGTCCTAACACCTAGACGACCCAAAGCATGATCCAACGCCTCACCCTAACCCTGCTGGCCTGTGTAATCGCCGTTCCTAGCGCCGCTGCAATGGGGAAACGTCCCGAAAAAAATAGCCTTAGCTTTCACCTGCAGGGAGACCAATCCGATGGGCCCAAAATGGTTTTCCCACTGCCCATGGGAAACAAAAAGCGCTTCTTCCGAAAAAGCCCAGTCACTTTCAACAAGGAAATCGTCTCGCTTAAGCACTTCATCACCGAAGATGGAACTTACGGTGCAACTTTCTCTTTCAATAAAGCTGCCGCCGGACGAATTGCCGCCATTACCACAGCCAATCAGGACAAATGGCTCGTCGCCATGCTCAATGGGCGCCCCGTAGACGCTGTCTTCATCGACAAACCTGTTGGGGACGGAAGACTCGTCATCTGGCGCGGAATCAAGCAGGTCGAAATCATTCGCTTTGAATACGCCATGCCCATCACGGGAGAAACAAGCAAGCAGTGGAAAAAGAGAATCAAAGGTCACGAAGAACAACGCAAAACCGCTCAAAAAGAAGCAAAAGAAGCACAAAACGAACGGAACCGCCGCCGAAACAACTAACGATGAAATTGCTCGGGATTCTCCTCCTCCTCCCTCTGGCCCCCACAGCCGCCGAACCGCTCAAGCTGGTTCTCCCCACTGACAATCGGGCCATCTTTGATGGAAAACCCGAGGATTTCTACATGTATATCCTCAGATACTCAGGAACCAAGGCATCCCAACACTGGACTGCCGGTCAATACGGATTTGTTCGTACGATTATTGATACTGAAAAAGAGGGACCCATCGCTACAAAGTTCCACGAAGGGCTCGATATCAAACCGACGAAACGGGATCGCAGCGGAAACCCTCTTGATGAAGTCCGTGCTATTGCAGATGGTGCGATCGTTTACATCAACAACAGCGCAGGCGGGAGCACCTACGGTAGATATATGGTTATTAAACACGACTGGGACTGCGGCCCCTTTTTCAGTCTTTACGCTCACCTTTCACGGGTTAATGCAAAGGTAGGTGACAAAGTCATCGGCGGATCTCCAATCGCTATCATGGGCTATACCGGAGCTGGCATCAACCGAACCCGGGCCCACCTCCACCTAGAACTCTGCATGCTCTCGACCAAAAACTTTGCCGACTGGATTGGGACGAAAGCACCCCACGGAATCTACGACGGACGGAACCTCATTGGTATCGATGTCGCCTCTCTCTTTCTGGCAACAAAAGAAAGTGACAAGGTAACAATGCCTAGGTTTCTTGAGAGTGCTTCACCCTACTTTAAAGTAGCAATCCCACGAAAAAACGAACTGGAAATCACCAAACGATATCCTTGGCTAAAAAAAGGAGATCATGATTCCGATAGTCCATCTTTGGAAATTTCGTTCACCGATTCGGGTATTCCGCTTTCTGTTGTTCCAAGCCACCGCAAAGTCACAAAGGCCACGATCACTTTCGTCCGTACCACCCGCTCAAAGCACGAGTTTTACACAAGGGGACGCCTGACCGGAGTCGGTCGCAAGGCCAGCCTCACTCGTAACGGACGTAAATTTGTTGCGCTGTTCACAAACGAATATACCAAGCCATAATCAGACCAACTACCGAAAAACCTGATGACTCCTGAAGAAAAGCTGGCCTCGCTTGGCCTTGAACTCCCCGATGTCGCTACACCACTAGGCTCATACCTTAATGCCAGCCGGTCCGGGAACCTCCTGCATATTTCGGGAGGACTCCCCATCATGGGCGATGAGAAATATCTGGGGAAAGTGCCGACCCAATGCAGTGTCGAAGACGCCAACAAGGCAGCCCGCTTGGCCGTCATCACGCGCCTCGCCGTTATTAAATCGGAACTCGGATCAATCAATAAGGTCGCTCGTATTGTTTCGGTCTCAGGCTTTGTGAACGCCGCTCCCGATTTCACTGACCACCCTCAGGTTGTCAATGGAGCCTCTGATCTCCTTGTCGAAGTCTTCGGTGAGATCGGAAAGCATTCCCGCACTGCCGTTGGCTGCTCCTCTTTGCCTCTTGGTGTTGCTGTTGAAGTCAGCCTCGTCGTTGAGGTGAAACCCTGAATTTCATGGAACTTCCCGAGCGCCTCACCCCTCCATTTTCCCTCGAGGAGTTCCCGGAAATCATTGACGTTCGCTCGCCTGCTGAATTCGAGATCGACCACATCCCCGGCGCTATTAACTTACCGGTTTTGGACGATCAAGAGCGTCATGAAGTCGGACTCCTTCATGCTCAAAATCCCTATAAGGCGCGGCGACTTGGTGCGACCTTGATCACAAAGAACATTCACCGCCATCTCGACGGATCCCTAAAGGACACCCCAAACTCCTTCGCCCCGCTCGTTTATTGTTGGCGTGGCAATCTGCGATCGAACTCGATGGCCCTCATTTTCCGGGCCATCGGCTGGAGAGCCCGGGTTCTGACCGGAGGCTATCAGGCTTGGCGAAAGTTCCTGAGTGCAGACCTCGATCCACTCATCGGCACCAGCAGGCCAAGATTAATCATTCTGGGCGGGCTGACTGGCTGCGGAAAGACCCGCTTACTCCATGAACTAAATCGCCAAGGGGCTCAGATTCTCGATCTTGAAGGACTTGCAAACCACAAAGGATCAATTTTAGGCACCGCTCCCGACAGTCCGCAACCGAGTCAGAAGCGCTTTGAATCCCGGCTTTGGGAAGCATTCAAGAAGTTTGATCCAAACAAACCCGTATTTACCGAAGCCGAGTCCAATCGAATTGGTCGCCTACAGTGTCCGCCGCCTTTGTGGAAACGCCTCGGTGAAGGAAGAGTGGTATTGATTGATCTCCCCCTCCCAGAACGAGGCAAATTACTCGCGCTCGAATACGAGCATTTCATCGCAAACCCTCAATCACTCAAGGACACCCTAGATGGCTTACGGAGGCTGCGTGGTCACGAGCAAGTCGACGAATGGCACCGCCAAATTGAAGCGTGTGATTGGCCCACCTTCCTCGAGTCAATTCTCTTGAAGCACTACGACCTTTGCTACCGGCAACCTGGGTCGGAAGATTCGATTTATTCCGAACCCATTGCCACTGTCTCAGTCCCTAGCGCTAGCGATAGCGATTATGAAAAGGCGGCGGCTGACTTGATTTCCCAGCACTCGTGATTGACGTCCACAATCACCTCCAAGATTCACGATTTCTCGGCAAACAAAGCGAGATCATTGTGACCATGAAGGAGGCCGGCATCACAGGCTGCGTCGTGACTGGAACATCGGAAGCCGATTGGCCGGAAGTCGCTCGGTTGGCCGATCAATTCCCGGATTACATCCGCCCGGCCTTCGGACTCCACCCTTGGAAGATCGACTCCCGCTCATCGGGTTGGATAAAAACTCTGAAAAACTATCTCGATCGATTCCCCCATGCCACACTCGGTGAATGCGGTCTCGATCGCTGGATGAAATCTCCAAACCTTGAGGATCAGCACAAAGTCTTTCGGGAACAAATGAATCTTGCTCTTTCCCTCAATCGCCCCGCTACGATCCACTGTCTAAAATCTTGGGGCCCCTTGATGTCCGAGCTCAGGGATTTCCCGAGACTCCCACGCTTTCTCCTCCACTCATTTGGAGGATCGTTGGAAATAGGGAAAGAAGCGGCCAGACTCGGAGCCTACTTTTCGTTTTCGGGATATTTTCTTCAACCTAAAAAAACCAAGACCCGCGAGATCTTTAGTCGTCTGCCAATTGAGCGAATCCTTGTCGAGACTGATGCTCCCGACATGGCGCTGCCCAATCCACAGTTCCAATTCAACAACATCAACCATCCCGCAAATCTCGCGTTTATTTCCCGTGAACTTGCGAAAATTTGCGACACCGGACAGGAAACATTCACCGCCAACACTCGCGCCTTTTGGGGCGAAGAAGAGTAGCTCCGCCAGCCCGCAAAAAAGGGCGCGGTTTCCCGTGCCCTTTGAAATCTGAATTCTATAGCGCCTAGTGAGAGCGGCAGAACTCCTCAAAACGGCCAATCCCCTCGTTAAGAACATCCAAGGTGGTGCAATAACTGATACGAACACCCATGTCGTGACCAAAAGCCACGCCAGGAACCGCAGCCACTTTGTAGCGGGTAAGAAGCTTGTCGCAAAGATTGACGGATTTGAGACCGAGGCCCGTACAATTCACGAAAAAGTAAAAGGCTCCCTTCGGTTCAACGACGCTCACATTCGGAATCGCCTTGAGGCGAGCCAGCATGAACTGACGGCGGACGTCATACTCACCACGCAGGTTATCGATAAACGGTGCTGAGGCTTCGTCAGTGAGCGCAGCGAGGGCTCCATATTGAGCAAAACTAGTCGCATTCGAACTGGTGTGTCCCTGGATGGTTGAGAGTGCCTTTGCAATCGCTTCGGGAGCAGCGGTATAACCAACACGCCAACCGGTCATCGAGTGTGACTTGGAGAATCCATTGACAGTTATGGTGAGGTTGTAGGCATCTTCGTTGACGGAAGCCACGCTGACATGCTTTTCGTCCCCATAGACGAGGTGCTCATAGATCTCGTCAGCAAGAATAATGATATCCTCATAGGAGGCGACCTCGACGATACCCTCAATCTCTTCGCGGCTGTATACCGAACCCGTTGGATTGCCAGGAGTATTCAAAATGATCATCTTGGTGCGGGGAGACATCGCGTCTTCGAACTCGTCAGCCGTGATCTTCCATTTATTGCTTTCCTTGGTGTCTACCATCACGGGAACACCACCAGCCAATTTCACCATCTCGGGGTAGCTCACCCAGTATGGGGAAGGAATGATGACTTCATCCCCTTCTTCAACAACGGCAAGGATGGCGTTAAAACAGGCCTGCTTTGCACCCGAGGTGACGCAAATCTGGCTTGGGTCGTAGTCAACGTTGTTTTGAGTCTTCAGCTTGGTTGAGAGCGCCTCACGCAGCTCGGGAATCCCAGCGGCGGGAGTGTATTTCGTCTTACCTTCCGCTAGAGCAGTGTAAGCCGCCTGCTTGATGAAATCAGGGGTGTCGCAGTCTGGCTCGCCGCCGGCAAGTCCATAAACTTCTTCACCTGCGGCTCGGAGCGCCTTGGCCTGATTGGTAACGGAGAGGGTCAGTGAAGGGGTCACTGAAGTTACGCGATTTGAGAGACTTTCCATGATGTTGTTTAGATAAGTAATACCCCAAAACCGGGAAAAAAACATCTATGGTGGCGATCGTCGCGTTTCTCCCCGAGGAGCGGGTGATTTCTGCACCTGAGGAGTCGTCCTTGCAAGGCAAATGAGTTTTGTCCGTGGATTTTTTTTGTGACTCCGTGACTCAAGCCCATCAGGGAGCATCGAAACTCGCAGTCACCCACTTTCCGATCTTTTTATCCGAGACCGGCTGGAATCCACATTCCTCGGCCTTGGCCAAAACTTCCTGCCATTGCTCGGCAAGAATTCCCGATAGAATAAGGCGTCCCTTGCTTTCAATCCATTTTGCCATCAAAGGAAGGGCCTCTACCAATACCGTCGAAAATAGATTGGCTACCACCACCTGGAATCTTTGGGAATTCTCCCACTCGAAAACATCAGCTTCAAAGATCTCAATATCAGTAACTTGATTTCGCTCCATATTCAGAGCTGCCACCTCTACAGCCTTGCCGTCGAAATCAAATGCCTTGACCTTCCCAGCTCCTAAAAGCTTGCCAGCTATTGCCAATACCCCACTTCCGGTTCCCAGATCCAAAAAGCTCCAACCGGAAGAAATACTCTCCGAGTGGTCCACCAATAATCTCAGGCAGGTCGCCGTAGTCGGATGATCGCCGGTTCCAAAAGCCATCTCCGGAGGAACTACAATGACTTTCTTGTCAGGGTAGGTCCCCTCCGCCACTTCAACCTGCGAAATGATCAGCCGATCTCGAATCATCAAGGGGGCCGCCTTGGGAGCACTCATCGCCACCCAATTCCGTGATTTCAACTCACGGACCGTTCCCCCGAATTGTTCCTGAATCTCAAGCGCGCCCTTTTCGTCCTCACAATAGACCTCCACCCGAACCGTCTTGCCGCCCTTGATTCCACTAATAACCGAGTTTGGATTCCCGTAAAACCTTTCCTCCCATGCGTCTACCCATTTCACGGCGGACAATTTTGACCAAACCCACATCACCTCACGCTAGTAAGCCCGGCCAAAGACATCAAGACTTAAGAAACTGACTCACAATATGTTCATGCTCAAAAGCAGGTGACCTCAAATCGCTTAGCTCGACGTATTCCACCCAATTCCGAAGTTTAAAATCATCCCGTGGATTACCGCGAAGCTCGATCCGGCGCTTTCGCTCGACCTCATCGCAACTTACAAAGATGACCCGGACCGGAGTCTTAAATCGTTCCTCTAGCCCGTCACGCCAACCGGCATTCCGAATTTCCGAGGTAAAGGGCCCAACGAGAACTACATCGGTATGAGGCAGATTTTCGGAGGCAGTTGCGAACAGACAATCATAAACTGGCGCCCGAAAAGCGGCCCGGTAGTCCGGGGAATCACGATCATCGGGGTCCAATCCACCCAGAACCATTCCAGAACGCACTACCGGTTCTGTGACAGTGTCGCTATCCAGAAAACAGGCCCCCTTTTCGGCTGCTAGCTTCCTTCCGTAAGTACTTTTCCCGACTCCTGCGGGACCACAAATGATCCAGAGCTGGCCCATCAGTATTTGCCGACCTTTCCGCCATCCACTTTCTGGACAAACTTCGCGACAGTCTGTTTGGCATGAGCTTTTCCGGCTTTCGCATCGTAAGTTTCATCGGATCCCTCGAGCTTCATCGCGTAACCGAAGTGATGTTGATAAAGCTTCTTCCCATCGACCTCCGATTTCAACGAGAATGCCGGGTGCTTCTTGTAAACCTCAGCCCAAGTTTCACGGACCGCCTTCCAATATTCTCCAGTCTTTTTCCAAGTCGTTTCCGCTGCCATGAGTGACGGCTCGCTGATCCGCTCATATCGATTCACACCCAACTCCTGACCGACGATTGAAACTTGTCCCTTCTCTCCCAGAGCTACCTTTTGATTCTGCTGAGTGTGAACCCACCCATTGCTTGTAACCGTCAACTCGTGGACACCTTGTAAAACCTGATAATCACTCCGGACCGAAAACTCCCTCCGGGGCAAGGGCCGCCAACAAGAATCACTTCGCCAGGTTGACATACCACCGATATGACTCCACTGCCCAACCACCTCGTAGCGCGGTGAATCATCCACTTGAAAAACCGCCTGCGTCCACTTTCCCTTCACCTTCCGGGACTTCACCTTCTCGTGAGCCCAAGTGGAATTCCCGCGGAAGGTTTGGAGGCTAGTGTCTTCATAGCTCCAATCCTGACGCCAGTGTTTCATGACCATCGGACCCATTTCCTTCCCGTCTTCATCTTTGAAATACATCACAAGAGTGTGCTGAAGACTGATGAACTTATCCTCAGACGCAAGAACCTGAACGTGCTCGGTGCCCCAAGAAAAATAGGGCCGGGGCGGCTTGTAGCCCTTCGAAAAACCCATGGTCTCAATAAAATCAAAGCTGACTCGGTAACTCCCTGCCAAGGCTAAGATTGCCCGGCGATCCTTCTCGATTTTAGAATCCACCTTCTTTTGAAGCCTTTCCCATTGATCAGAAGGCTTCTCATCAAGCACCACTTCGGTGCCGCGACTCGTCCCGCCGCGAGGCTGCATTTTCTCAACCTCCGAAAAAGGCCAAGCAAAGACATGCCCACGAACGACCTTTTCCTCCTTCTTTGCGTCTTCCTGAGCCTGAGACAACAGAACAAGAAGAGCGCTAATCAAAATTACTCGGTTCATGCGCTTAACATTTATGATTTTTCCAAAAATGCAACAGACCAAAATCTCAATGATTTTAAAGTCTCCTCCTAATCTAAGGATCCTGAGAACGGATGACGAATCATCTCACTCGAAAACAAACCGAATCCCCCAAGAAATCCATAAAGGCATTGTCACAAGGGCTATGATCGAAGTCACAATAACTCCCTGCACCGCCACGCCTGGACTCCCACCGTAGTGACGTGCCACAATAATCGGCCCCACTGCAGCCGGCATCGAAGCTTGCACTACAAGCACCTGCTTTAACTCCGGAATCAATGGTAACCATTTGGCAGCTGCCAGAAAAACGACAGGCATTACTACGATTCGAACCAAAAGCGATCCTGTCGCCACCTTCTTAGAAATTCGCTCCTTTCCGATCAAATCATACATCATCGCTCCAATCAGAACGAGTCCCATCGGGAAAGCACAAACCCCAAGCCAGGAGATCATCTGGCGGACGCCAGCGCCCACGATCCCTCCTCCTGACTCCTCAAGAAACTGCCAGCCCCCCGTAGAAGAGAGTAGCACTCCCAATACAACCGAAACCGTCGGCCCATTTATCAGGAGCTTGGGATTACCAAAAACCGACCCCGTCATGATCATCACCCCGACCATCCACAACGCAATTTCAACACCGAGGCTGTGAATAAAGAGGACCCCATAAACCTGCTCGTTCCCATTCATTGCCACGAACAGTGCTCCCAGTAGCGGGATCGCAATATAGCCATAATTTTGGGTTCCCACCGCAACACAAAACGTCCTTCGCCCATTCCCAGGCTTCAATCCGAGCCCAAGCCCCATCAAATAAGCGACCGCCATACCTAGAATGACTAGTCCAAATCCCAACCCTACTCCCCATGCCAAAACATCAAACTGTCGAACCAAATCGTTACCCAAAGTTTTATCCAAAATTAAACAAGGATAGAGACAATGAATTACCATCTTCAACATTCCCTTTTCCA
>Ga0315321_10002324_pt1 | contig 14758 bp, 13 predicted proteins | sample M180m21515metaG_FD_203464 | JGI IMG/M metagenome (GOLD analysis project Ga0315321, IMG submission 203464) | Ammonia-oxidizing marine archaeal communities from Monterey Bay, California, United States - M1 80m 21515 | ecosystem: Environmental > Aquatic > Marine > Intertidal zone | place: USA... | reverse complement strand
TACGGACGAGTAGAACTTCAGCGCATTACCGCCGGTGGTCACCTCTGGGCTGCCAAACATCACACCGATCTTCATGCGGATCTGGTTGATGAAGATGAGCGAGCAATTGGACTTGGAGACCGTGCCAGTGAGCTTGCGTAAAGCTTGGCTCATCAGACGAGCGTGAAGACCCACATGGGTGTCGCCCATATCGCCCTCGATCTCGGCCTTCGGTACAAGCGCCGCCACCGAATCCACGACGATGCAATCGACGGCGCCAGAGCGCACGAGCATATCGACGATCTCGAGCGCTTGTTCGCCGGTATCGGGTTGAGCGACGAGCAGGTTGTCCACATCGAGACCGAGCTTACGAGCGTAGTTGATGTCAAGAGCGTGCTCGGCGTCGATAAAGGCTACGACGCCGCCGCTGCGCTGGCAGTTGGCGAGCACATGCAAAGCTAAGGTTGTTTTACCCGAGCTCTCAGGTCCGTAGATCTCGGTGATCCGTCCTTTGGGAAGACCGCCCATACCGAGCGCTTCATCGATACCGATGCAGCCGGTGCTGATCGTTTGCACATCGATCGGTGCTTGTTCGTCGCCAAGGCGCATGATCGCACCTTTGCCAAACTGCCTCTCGATCGAGGTCATTGCGAGTTTGAGGGCGCTGTCTTTGGGGTTGCGAGCCATTGGGCATCTCCTTTGTAAGTGCGTACTACTGTATAAGTGTTCAGTAGTACAACAGTAATTTTATCGGTCCGTGTCGCCGAGGTCTTTACCAACCTTGGCGTACACAGAGTCTAGGAGGGGGGTCTGACACGCTGATCGGACCCTTTAGGGTCCGGTACTTTTCAGCGTCGTTATTTCTGCCGCAACCGGATCGCCCAGCGGCTGCCTGGCGCCACATTCTTTAAATGTTTGGCTGCTTCTCGGTCCGACAGAATCGAAGCCGCAAGATACAGCGCCTCGGTGTGGTTCGGGTTGTCTTTGAGGAGATCTTTATACGCTCGTTTAGCGGAGTTGCGACCGCCGCGTCTCAGCTCAAGCCTCATGATCTCAATGAGCGCGCCGTGACCTAAGTTCATCGCTCCTGATTTCACCGCCGCATCCAGAGTTTCGTTGGCGGCGCTCAGTGCGTCATCGTAGCTCTTACTCCAGCGCAAAGCCTGCGCTTTGTAGAGTTGGGTGCGAACCGTTTGTTGGGGGAAGGCTCCGGCGTAGGCCTGCACGCGCGCCAGCGCTCCTTCTTTGTCGCCCTTCTTCGCTAAGATCTCAGCGGCGAGCATCATGGCTTGCCCTTTGAGACTCGGAAAACCTTTGGCGAGCTGCGCTAAGCCATCGACGGTCGCGGTCGGTGGTTTCATGAGCTTTTGGGCATGGAACCTCGCCAAGGTAGGCAAAGCGCTGTGAGCTAGTCCCCGCTCGGCTTTGTCGATTAAACCCAGCGCAGTTTCGGGCTGCCCGCGGTCGCTCTCCCAATAGGCACGAGCAAGCAGCGCCCACGGATGCGTGTCAAAGCTCGCCCCTGATCGCTGCTGTGCAGCCCGTGCATCCTCAGTCTTGTTGAGTCGGTCATTCGCCACACTAAGCAGCGCCTCCCCTAAGCCCTTTTGCCCCTCGAACAAGCAGTTTGCGGTCGATTCAACGCTGCAAATAGGAAGCGCCGTTGCCCGCGCCAGATCATCAAGAGCGGGTCGAGCTAGTGGTTCGTTACGAATCAACCAGCTCGCTGAACGCAGCAGCAAAGCTGGCCCATGCTCGATTTTAGCGAATGCCAGGGGCGCGACTTTGGCTGGCGGCTTGTCCGCTTGATCCTTTTTTCCCTCTTTCTTCGCTTGAGCGGCTGCTTTGGCTTGTTCCGCTCGAGCCTTTTCTACCGCCTCTCCTCGCGCCTGGTCGGCTGCCGCAAGCAGTCGCCCAGCATAGGCTTGAGCCACTCCCGGATGACCGGTCTCAAACTCGAAACGGCTCAGCATCCAGTTGAGTTCTGGGTGGTCGGCGCCATCGGCTACGCTCGATTGTAGAGACTTTCGTGCCTCTTCATTGCGGCCTTGGCGGTGCATCACGAACCCGCCCACACTTTTAAAGATCGCAAGGTTGAGTTTGCGGCCATTAGCGCTCAGATCAAGCGCCGCCATCGCGTCGCCAAACTTCGCTTGGTGGGCGTTAAAAAGAGCGCTTGCGGCCCGATGGTGAACGGAGGTTTGGTCCGGTGGAAACAATTTCAGAAGGGTCTCGGTGCGTGCCCATCCCTCTGGCCAGGATTGCTCATTAGCCAGCCTCGCCGCCGCATGAGCAGCTAAGCCAATGCCTAGGAAGTGGTCTGGTTGCTCGGCGACTAAGGCTTCAGCCAGCTGCAGCGCTTTGAGCAGATGCTGAGGCTGATGCTTCACAAAGGCTTGCTCGGCTTGACCGAAACGCTCTTGAATCGCTCGCTCGCTCGCAGCCCAGCTCGAGTAGGTCGTGTACAGCGCAGTCAGTACGACAGTGACCACTAGGGCAAGACCTAAAGAGACCAGCGCTTTCTTGCGATAATCGGCGCGTTCTACAGCGCCTGGATCGCTCCGGAGATGGTCCGGTCGGTCGGTCTTTGGCTCGCTCAGCTCTTCGAGTTGTCGTCTCGCCGCTCGTTGCGCTTCTTCGACCTCTTCGCGTTTGGCTTTCGCTTCGGTCGCTTTATCTCGACGTGCTTTAAGGCCTTCATCCACCAGCTCTTGCGCTTGCTTAGCGAGCTGGTCGTCGCCAGGTCCGTCGTCTTCTTTACGGATCGAGCCGGTCAGATCTCGAGAAGAGAGGATATCAGCAGCGGCCATCATGATCGTCTTCTCGACGACCTGTTCTCGGTCCTCCGCCGCCTCCTCTTTGGGTTTGCTGAGGCGAATCTTAGCTTCGAGAGCGCCTGGGTGGTCCGGATGCGCTGCGATGACATAGTCGATTTGGATTTCAGCTTCTTGGAACCGCTCGAGGCGCTCAAGACCCAGCGCGTACAAAAATCGAGCTTCATAGTCACCAGGCTCGATCTGTAGGGCGCGCCCAAGCTCAGTGAGCGCTCGGTCCACCTTATTTTGAACGAGCAGCACCCAGCCAAGGGTGCGAATAGCGGTAGCGTCGCCCGGTCGGGCACCCACTGCTTTTTTAGCCACCACTAAGGCCTCTACCACGCGGCCAAGCTCGACGTAGCGAGCGATCAGCTGGTAGTAAGCGGTGCTGTTCGGATCGGCGGCGAATGCAGCCTGTAGTTGTTCAAGTTCCACGGCGTCTTAAAGCATTTCAGTCAATAGGAGGTCTCGGGTTGTTGCGGCAGTTCCTAGTAAAGCCTGGGAACTCGAAACCATTGTTGTCCGGAAGGGGCAAGGGCGACAAGCCCAGAAGCAGCTTCAAATTGTGTTCTGCGAGTCGCTCACTCATCGGTTCAAGGTGCAGCAAGGCGACAAAGGATCCTGGCCGGTAGGCCTCACCCTCGCCTGGATTGTGCTCGCTGGGGGGGCAGCGGCGTACTTTTACCTCGAGCTCAGCGTCGAGTGAGGCGATCTGACCGGCCGCGTCGCGCTCGAGCTCAACGATGCGAAGTTTTGCTGTGATCAGACCGGGCAAACGAAAGCCACGGCGAGGGTCATCAAGGTCGGTGTCGCCGCTCAAGCCCTCTGCGCCGAGTTTTAAAGCGAGCTGCCAGCGGTCGCTCCCTTCGTTGCTATCAAGCTGGAGTTCGTCGCCTTTGATCAGGGTCTCAGACTCATTGATTCGAAGATGCAAACCGTCGCCGAAACGAAAACTGTGCACGGCGTCTAAGAACGAGGAGCCATCCAGACTGAGCAGGTCGACTTGTTCATCAAACTGACTCTGACTCGCGACGGCCTCGAGCGCAGGGTGATCTCGTTCTTGATACCCTGCGTTAAAGGTCATCCGGTCATTCCAAGCCATGACCGTCACGCCAATTTCGGGGACGCGTTCGCCCTCAAAGTCACCGGACTCGATGGCCACGCTGGATCCAACCTGTCCGGAACATCCGGTGGCCAGGAGTAAGAGACCGAATCCTCTCACGGTGAAGCTCCCGTCAGCATGAGGAGGTTTCGCTCGGCTAAACGTTCGCCAAGCAGTTTGACTGAGAAGCCACCCGAGATCGTTCCCGTCACCGCTTGCGTTGAATCCGAGTCGAGCCGCTCGATCGCCAAGGTGACCGTTCCTGAGATGGTCTCGCCGGTTGTTCGGCCGCCCTCGTCGAGCTCGATCGTCAGCTTGGCCTTGCGACCGATCGGGGCGAACCCGTCAAAGCCCGCCGATGAATCCAGCGTCTCCGGAGCCGCTGAATAACATGCGAGCGGCTGGCTGTTGATCAGGGGTTGGTTGAGCGGCGGACAGCGAAAGGCGCCCGGAACTAGTTCAGCTTCAAGAGTCGTCGAGCCGCTCTGCCGCGCCGCATCTGGGACTAAGATCGAGAGGATATCGCCGGTAGCGAAACGCAACTGAAGATCAGCGAGGTTGGATCCTGATAGTTCAAGCAGGTCGTCTTCGGGGTCGAGGCCGAGTCCAGTGAAGGCCAGGGCCAGTCTTGGGCTCTCCCAGCTGACCAGATCAGCGTCGCTTTGATCGACCCAAGCGAACACCGCGCCGGATAGGTCGACGCTGCGATTAACCCCGGTGTTGTTGGACAGTTCACCGGTGATGCCACCACAGGCACCCGAGGCGATCATGACGCATGCCAAGAGCAAGTGTTTCATGGTGCATGAATGACCGCTTGACGAGGAGAGCGCAAGTCGGTGTTCCTAACACTCAAATCGAGCTAGCAGCGCTTCATGCACAAACTGACGACCAAGCCCATGCAAGTGATCACCGGCAAAGGTGGGGTGGGTAAGTCTGCGGTGGCAGCTGCGTTGGCCTTAGCCCTGGCTGAAGACGGCAAGAAGCGTGTCTTACTCGCTACCCTTGATGGCTCCGATGACGTGTCTCGCCTTTTGGGGTGCATGCCTTTGGACGACACCGAACGCGAGGTTTTGCCCGGCGTGTGGGCGGTTTCGATGAGCGGCGAGTCTGCGCGCCTTGAGTATGCGATCAAGGTCTTAAAGTTTGAGCGTATGGCTCGCATCGTCTTCGCCAATCGTTTGGTCCGCAATCTGCTGGATTTTGTGCCTGGGCTTAATGCGGTGAACCAGCTCGGTAAGTTATTTTGGCATGTGACAGAGCCTGGCGCTTCGCAGTTCGACCACGTGGTCCTTGAAGCTCCCGCCAGTGGTCATGCTTTGATCACCTTACGCTCGCCGACTCTGATTCAGCAGATGTCGCCTCCGGGGCCGATGCGTAAAGAGACACAGCGCATTGTTAAGTTTCTCGCCGATCCCAACCAGACAGCTGTGCACGTGGTCACGCTGACGGCTTCGATGAGCTGCCGAGAGGCTGTCCAACTCGCCGATGCGCTGCGTCAACGCGCTCAGATGCCGGTGGGTCTTTTGGTCTGCAACCGCGTGCCAGACCAGCCGCCGAGCGGCGTGATTCCTGAAGGCGATTCCGACTGGTCTGAGTTTATGACCACCGAGGTAGAGCGAGCCCGCGCCGAGCATGAGCGCTTAGCTGCCGCTGAGCGAGACTCGAAGCTTGAGCGCATCGATTGCCCTGAGTTCCCGGGCGCTGGTCGCGCCGTGGTGGGCCGCTTAGCTGAGCACTTTAGGTCGCTACGATGAGTACGAAACTGACCATCGTTTTAGGCCCAGGCGGGGTGGGAAAGACCACCTTGTCGGCGAGTCTTGCTCTGGCTGCGGCACGGCGCGGCGAGAAGACGGTGGTGGTGACGGTTGATCCTGCCAAGCGTTTGGCTCAGGCGCTTGGAAGTGAGGATTTACCGCATCAGCCGATCGAGGTGGTTGAGCAGCCGGGCTTCTTTGCGGCGACTTTGGATCGGGCAAAAGCTTGGGATCAGATGGTCGAGCGATGCGCAGCGCGGCGAAGCATGCCCGCAAGCAGCGTCTCTCGTTTGTTAGCCAACCGGTTTTACCAGCACCTTCGTGATGAGCTCGGGGGGAGCGCTGAGATCATCACCACCGATTATCTGGCGCACCTGCTCGAAGCGGGCGGGTTTGATCGAATTGTGTTGGACACCCCGCCTGCTCAAGATGCGCTTGGGTTTCTCGATGCGCCGGAGCGGTTTGCAGGGTTCATGGATTCAAAGATCTTAGAATTGTTGCTCGGCAAGGGAAGCTTCCGCCTGTCTCGCACCTTGGTCTTAAAGGTTCTGTCTCGATTGACAGGGCGCGAAATGCTCGACGATCTGATCGATTTCTTGAGCTTGAGTCGGGATGTTTTGGAATACATGGGTGATCGAGGCCGACAGGTGATGGCGCTGCAGCGCGGAGCGCAGACCGAGTATGTGCTGGTCACGGCGCCTGACCGTGAGGGCGAAGTGGCGGCGAAGCGGTTGGTCCACGAACTCAAAGTCCGCCGCCTTGGCTTGAGCGCTGCTTTCGCAAACCGCATGGTCGCTTCGCCTCCGGCGATCGCTTGGGAGGGTAAGCCGGACGCCGAGTGGTTGGCGTTTGGAGCCAACCGCGCAGAGGTGCGTTCGCAACAGGCTAGCCGTGACCTGAGTAGGCTGGATGATTTAGCGACTCGACTAGCCGGAGTGGCGGTGTACCCGATCGCATGCTTGGATAAAGAGCCTCAAAGTTTGCAGGATTTAGCTCTGCTCTCGGCGCAAGTGCCGGAGCAATTCTGGAGTCGATAATGACACGATTGATGACGGGCTTTGTGCTCTTATCGGTTGGTTGTGCGACCTCGGCAGAGCGCCAGGTTACCCCCAAAGGGGTGACGATTAAGCGAGTGACGCGCCACCGGTTTGCGCCGACACATATCGTGGGTCGACCGCTGCCAACGCTGACTGCGAACGAGAAAAAGGCGATGCCGGATCCGCTCACTGGGCTATCCGCGGCGGCGCTTTATGAGCTTGCGAGTAGGGCTCAAGAAGATCAGCGCTGGGCGAAGTCGCTCAGTATTTGGAACCGTCTACTCGCCGAATACCCGAGCGCGGTTCAGCGGGTCTTTGCCTTGCTCGGCTCAGCTACTTGTCTTCAGCGCTTGAATCGATGCGGCGAAGCGCTCCCTCGCTTTGAAGAGTCCGTGGATATGCTCGATCCAGAGGATGACGCCGAAGACTATGTCGACGCTCGTTTCGCCATGGGCTCATGCTATGCAGAGAAACGCCAATACGACGAGGTTATCGACCTTTTTACCGGCCTGCTTGATAACTTTGCGATGCCCACGGAGATGAAGATCGGCAGCTTGGTTAGCCTCGGAGTCGGGCTGTTCATGAACGGCGAACTTGAAGACGCGAAAAAGCGCTTTCAGCAAGGCGTCGACGTGCACAACCTCAAGAAGCAGAGCGAGTTCTTGGATGACCGCTATTACATGGGTCAGGCGCATTTCTATTTGGGTGAACTAAGCCGAACGGATTTTCGAAAAGTCGACCTGGCTGCTGCGAAGGAGTCCAAAGCCATGGCGAAATTGCTCGATGACAAGTGCGATCATCTGCTCGATGCGCAGGTCAGCTACGTGCGCGCCATCCGGACCCGTCATTTCGGCTGGGCGAGCGCTGCAGCGCACCAGGTAGGGACGATGTATGAGGGCTTATATGCTCACATGCAGAAATTACCCCGACCTGATGACCTGACCGAACTTCAAGGCTTAGAATACAAGCGTGAGCTGACCAAGAAGGTCGCCGTTTTGTTGCGCAAAGCCATCAAGACCTGGACCTCTGCCTTGGAGTTCGCTGCGCGCACTGGCACCGACAACATCTGGGTTCGGGAGACGAAAAAGAAGCTCGCCCGGGTTGAGAAGATGTACTTTGACGAATACCTCGACCCGACCATCGAGAAGAAGCTCGACGACGCCTCCGACAAAGAGGCCGAAGTCGAACAGCTCGCTGCCGCCGAAAAGGTAGACCCCGAAGCCTCGGAACAGGATCCGAAAGCCGCGCCTGGTGATCTGACCAACTAAAAGCGCTTAGGGCGCCTGCTCGCAAACGGTGACGCACACTTTATGGGCTCGCTCCGAGCAGCCCAGCGCATCCGTGGTCGTCTTTTGTTTGACCGCCTCATCCAAACATATCTTGAATTCCTTATAGCTTTCACCCTCCACGAAGGGCGCAGCGAAGGCATAGCGTTTGGGTACTTCTTTGGAGCCAAACTTTGCCTTGAGGTCGTTGTTGCTCATGTTGGCGACCCGGCATGCTTCCTCGCAGCTTGGTTTGCCGTCGTTCTTTGTTGAGCAACCAAGGCTCGTCACCAGCACCATCAACGCGATCACGGTTTGCGGTTTCATATTCGTCCCTCAATTGCCTGCGTGCTCGCTTGTATCGGATTCGGCTTGCGGCTCCAAGGTGGGTGGAGGCAGGAGGGGGTTATGACGACCTACCTCTCAATTGACCTTGGGGCGAAGCGCAGTGGCTTAGCCTGGTGCACCCAAGCCGGATTGGTAGAGCCTTTGCCGACCGTCGATCGTGGCGCCCTTGAGTATGAACTGGGACGACAAGTCCAGGAGCTCGAGGTTGATGTTTTGATCTTTGGGTTGCCGTTAAGGCGCGGAAAAATAGGCGAAGCCGCTCGCAAGTGTCGACGAGTTGCCTATGCGCTCGCCGAGGCGGTTGATCGGCCTTTAGTTTTCGTCGACGAGGCCGAGTCAACAGATGAGGCAAAACAACGGTTTCCGAGTTTAGATAAAGACGCCGCGGCTGCCGCGCTCATCTTGTCGCGCTTTTTGGCCGATGGACCGTGGGAGCCCTCGAGCGGGCGCGAAGGGTAGTACACAGTGAAACGCGTGATCCTAATCGTATTGGGTTTGATGGTCGCTGGCGCGGGGGTAACCTACAAGCTGGCGATGGACCGAATTCAGAGCGCTTTGAGCGCGCCGATGAGCGAGGTCCCGAGCGATGAGGTTCTTGAGGTGACCAAGGGAACCAGCTTGAGGCGCTTACTGGGCGAGCTCGAGAGCCGCGGCTTGGTGACGAGCGCTCAAGAGGCATACCTTGCGCTTCGCTATGAGCGTTGGCGCTCAGGAACGCTCCCGATGCCCAAGGCTGGCGAATACGAGATCCAAACGAGTTGGTCGCTGATGGCGCTCTTGCGGCACCTCAACGCAGGCAAGGTTAAGTCCTACACGCTCACCATCCCTGAGGGCTTACGGGTTGGCGAGATCGTCCAGCGATTAGGAGCGCACGAGCTCCTGGACGAAAAGACCCTACGCAAGCTGACCAAAGACCAAGGCTTCGCCGACCAGCTCAAGCTACCTCAGTTCCCGCGACGGGTCGTCGGACATCCCAACGCCGAACGCTTCGAGGGCTGGCTTTTTCCAACGACCTACACGTTCACTCGCACCACCAGCGAGCGGGACTTGATCAAGCAGATGGTGTCTCAGACGCGCCAGGTACTCAACGACCCTGAGATCGCCAAAAAGGCGAAGGCTCTGGGGTGGTCGCACGTCCAAGTCTTGAGCATGGCGAGCGTCGTCGAAAAAGAGACCGGTAAAGCGAGCGAGCGACCGATTATCTCAGGTGTGTTTCACAATCGCTTACGTCAGGGAATCAGGCTCGAAACGGACCCCACCATCATCTATGGAATCGTCGGCTATAATGGGAATATTCGCCGAAAAGATATCCGCAGGCCGCATCCGTGGAACTGTTATGTACACCATGGTTTGCCGGCGACGCCGATCGCCGCTTCGGGACGAGAAGCCATTGAAGCTGCGGTCAACCCTGCGACGACCAAAGCCTTGTTCTTCGTGTCTCGAAACGACGGCAGTCACGTCTTTTGTCCGACGCTTCGCTGCCATCAGCAGGCGGTCAACAAATGGCAGATTCAATACTTTAAAAAGAAGAGGCGCTGACCGATGAGTCTGACGCTGATGTTAGCAATTGCGGCTGCAGGTGATGTGGGCGCCAAGCCAGCGCTCGATGCCGGCGCGCAGCCCGCCGCCGAGCCGGTGATGGTGGTCACCGCTCGGGTGGGTAAGCGAACCTTTGGTGAGGTGCTTGACGATCTAGGAGTACCGGGCTCCGAAGCGCACCGACTGATCTCGGCGACGCGACGAACCAAAGAGCGAAAAAAAGGTATTGATTACCGTCGTTTACGCCCCAAAGATTTGGTGACTTTGCGCCTTGAAGGCAAACGCGTCGAGTTCATTGAGGTGCGCCGGGAGTATGCCACTGAGATGCCCGATGTGGTGCGCGCAAAATCCAAAGGCGATGGGTTTGAATCTCGTCAGGTCGACTTTGCGGTTGATATCAAGCTGGCTCGAGTCACTGGCGTCGTCAAAAGCACCTTGTCCGAGGCTGTTGATGCGCTTGGCGAGTATCCGGTATTGCTCAACAACTACGTCGAGTTGTTCGGCTGGGCGATGGATTTCTACCGAGAGACTCGAGTCGATGATCGGTTTAGTGTCTTGGTCGAGAAGCTCTATCTTGATGGCGTCTTTGTGGGCTACGGGCGTCTGCTCAGCGGCGTCTACACAAGTGGTCTGCACGGCGAGATGATCGCTTTTCGGCACTCGCTCAAAAAGGGCGGCTTTGCGGTCTACGATGCGACCGGGCGATCGATGCAACGCGCCTTCTTGCGCAATCCGGTCCCGATCACGCGGATCACCTCGTCGTACGGGATGAGGTTTCATCCGGTGCTTGGAAAACGTAAAAAGCACAACGGCGTCGACTATGGCGCACCGACCGGTACCAAGGTGTGGACGGTGGCGCGTGGGCGGGTCAAATATTCCGCTTGGGCTGGCGCTTCGGGTAAGTTGGTGATCATCAGTCATGCCAACGGGTACGAGACCATCTATGCGCACTTGAGCCGTATCCATGTGCGCAAAGGACAGTATGTCGCGCAGCGCCAGTTGATTGGCCGAGTCGGCACGACGGGTCGTTCGACCGGTCCTCATCTCCATTACGGTATGAAGCGACATGGCCGCTATGTGGACCCCTTGCGGCAGCGCTTTGCCCGAGGTGCGGCTCTACCCAAAGCCAAGAAGGCGCAGTTTCTCGCCAGAGTTAAACGCGAGCTGCCCTTGCTGCATGGGACGGAGAGCTTACCGAATGGCGCCGTGGATTGGTTAGGCGAAGCCTTATGACCCGTGTCATCGTCCTACCCATCGCTTTGGTCTTGAGCGCTGCCCATTGCACCTCTCGTCCGCCGGCTCCCCTGGATCAAAAGCCTGAGCCGCCGCCGCCGCCTGCCAAAGTCGTTGAGGTGCCTGCTGGCTTTGCCTTAGAGCATTTCGGGCAGGCTCCCGATCTGCGAGCGCTGATCAAGGTGACCGACCCTGAGCTTGATAAGCTCTGGACCGACGGTGACCTGGTGCTGGTCCGGCGTCAAAGTGAGCGTTGCGTCTTTGTGCGGCGCGGACACCGGGTTGAACCGCTCATCCCATGCCCCAAAGCCGCCGACCCCAAAGCCGCGATGCAGTCTCTTGATTTGGTACCTACCCGCTTTGCTCAAGTGCTCGTCGAGGGTTCGTTGATCGTACCCAAAGGTAAACTTGAGGGGTCAGTTCGAGTGCCTAGCGCCTGGGTTCAGGCCCTCTTGGCTCCCTTGGGTTTGCCTGAAGTTGAGCTTGAAGCCGAGCTCGAGGTGAGCGTTTATGGATCCGAAGAGGGGACGGGGGTCGCCTTGGAATTCGGTGTCAACGAGGAGCTCTTAGAGCGCCTCGGTCGCTTTGACCTCTCAAAGCGCTACGGCGGCTTTCCGGATTACGTCAGCGATGTTCGGGCGTGGGGCGATGGCAGCAGCTTTCAATGGATTGTTCGGCTCGATGGGGGCGGCGCTGGGGTTCGCCTGGTTGGCCGTCGGTTGCGTCTCGCCGTACACACCGGTGAAGCCTGGAAAGCTGCTTTAGACAACCTGCTTCGGGCTACCGAGGCTAGTCCTGGTTTGATTCCTCTGTTGACGATTGAGGGGCTCTCCCTGAAATCCTTGCCAGACGCCAAGCTGCGACCGACCGCTCAGGAAAAGGCGTTGCCTACACGCCCCGTTCTCGGGCAACTCGCAGCCCGCCTCAAGCGCTGGCTCGCTGAGGTCAAGGAGGAGCCGTGAGCGGATCGCTTTATCGCGTCTTGTTACCCGACCCTGGTCTTCGGTTGTTTGTGGCTGAGGGACGATCGGTGGTGGCCGAGGCGATTGAGCGACACCAGTTAACCGCAGGCTCAGCGCTGCCCCTTGGTCGAGCCTTGCTGGGCGCGTCGTTGCTCGCTTGGGACGCAAAAAGTGCCCACCGAATCACCTTACAGTTCAAGTCAAAAGGACCCATCGGCGGGGTCGTCGCCGATGCGCAGCCCGACGGCTCCGTACGCGGCTATGTGCACGTGCCCCAGATCCAGTTTCCGATCGATGATGTGCAGCGCTTAGCGCATGCAGCCTTGGGCAGTCGGGGAGCGGCTCAGCTGGTGCGTCAAACCGAGAGCGGCTTGTCGACGGGTCAAGTCGAGCTGGTCACCGGTGGCATCGATCGCGACATCGAAGCGCTGATCGGCACGAGTGATGGTGAACGCTGCGCCGTCGGCCTTGGCGTGTTTCTTCAGGGAGGCGATGACGGCGTGCCCCTTGAGGTGACCTCGGCGACCGGCGCTATGGTCATGGCGCTGCCTGACGCCGATCCTTACGCTTTTGATGACGTCGCCCGCCGCGTTCGCAAGCTCTCAGAGACGCCCTTTGAGGGCGAAATGGTCGATCTACTCAACGAGCTGACCGGCAATTATCGCCATGAGACGATGCTGATGCAGGACCTGCGCTTTGCCTGTTCGTGCAGTACGGAAGCCGTCGCTCGCGTGCTGATCAGCTTGGGGTCCGAGGAGCTCAGGTCGATGGCCTTAGACCCAGGACACGCCGAAATTGTGTGTCATTATTGCAACCACGCGTACCGATTTGAAGAAGAAGCGTTGCGTTTGATGGCTGACGAACTAGAACCCATCACGGATCTCCCCTTAGGGGAGGCTTAGTACAATCGCTGCCGGTTTGGTTGACGCTCAGCTTGGAGCGGCGCAGGTTACGGCACCGGAGGTTGAGTGATTCGCTGCGTCTTGATCGGGTTGGTTTTATGGGCGCCGCAAGCCCTAGCGGTCGATCAGATCCTGCTGCTCCCTGTGGTGGCGACCGGTAAGCGAGCCGACTGGCGAAGCGCTGGGCGGATGGAAGGTCAACTCAATGAGCGTTATGGCGCCAAGCCAAACGTGATGACCACGACCGAGGCGGGCGCTGAGAACGCTAAGCTTGGCGCTTCGGTGATCGCCTGCAAGGGCCGGGGGAGCTGCCTCGCCGGCCTGCTCGATCAGATGAACCGATCCCATGGTCTGTATGTTCAGATCCGAGGTAAAGGCCGGCGAGCTAAGATCACTGTGATCGGACTCGAGCGCTCTAAAATGCTCAGGACATGGACCGGTCCGTGGTCGGGCGTTGATGCAGCCACTCAAAGCATGATGGATGAAATGCTTAAGATGCTCGAGCAGACGACAGCCAAGGCGGAGGCGAAGGAGCCTGAGCCCTCAGGCCCCGCCATGGAGCTCGCGGTGATGGACCTGGCGAACCAAGGCGGGTTCACCAAGCAGGAGATCGCGTTGGTGCAAGGCAACATCATGGGGTTGATGCAGCAGTCGAGCCGGTTCAAGTCGATCGTTGGCGGCGCTGATTTGCGCGCCATGATGGATCTCGAGCAGCAAAAGAGCGCGCTGGGTTGTGACGATACGTCCTGTCTTGCTGAGCTTGGCGGTGCGCTGGGTGTACCCTACCTGATGACCATGAGCTTGGGGCGTTTTGCCAGTCAGCGGGTGGTTAATATCTCGATTTTGTATGTCGATGAAGCTCAGGTTAAACACCGCGTCAGCCGCATTTTTGAGACCGACATGATGCTGCTCTCCAAGCTGCCTTCGCTGATCGAGGAGCTGCTGACAGGCGCCTATGGTCAGGGCGGAAAAGCGCTTAAGAACAACGAGTTTCAAGTGACCGCAGCTCAAGAAGCGTACGCTCGTGAAAAGCAAGCGAGTCAAGCCAGAGCGCCGTACCAAAAACCTTTGGTATGGGTCGGCGTTGCGCTGCTCGCTGGGTCGGGGCTGGGCGTCATGATTAGCCCAACCGATGACGCGCTGCGCACCCAGCGAGAACGCTATGATACGGCCACTTTATCTCAGGTGGCGCGTGAGTGGGATGACTTTGATGCGTTGGTGCAGCAACGGCAAACCATGAACATTGTCGTGCCTAGCCTGGTTTCGGTTGGTGGTGGCGCCTTGCTTTGGGGGTTGCTGAGTCGATGAGAAGATTCGCTTTCTTGGTGTTGATGACCGCCTGCGGCATGCCCGCTGGGCTGGATACGGTGCGCAACAACCCGATCGATCCGCAAGCGGACCCGTCGCAGCAACGCTGTGGTAATGGAATCATTAACTCTGGCGAGGAATGTGATGATGGAAACATCGTGGCTACCGATGCGTGCACCGACACCTGTAAACTTGCACGCTGCGATGATGGCCACACCCGAACAGACCTCGGCTCAAACGAGGATGACTTTGAGTCCTGCGATGATGGCGACGCCAACAGCAACACGGGAGCCTGCTTAGAAAACTGCATCGTTGCACGGTGCGGCGATGGTTTGGCCCGCGCTGATCTCGCTGAGGCAGATGAGGGCTTTGAAAGCTGCGATGACTCGAACAGCGTGGATACCGACGACTGCACCAATGGCTGCTTGCAGGCCCGTTGCGGCGATGGGATTCTTCGAACGACGGGGGGTGACCCAAGCTCCTTTGCGCCCTGCGCGAACGGTGGCGCTTGCG
>Ga0315321_10002323_pt1 | contig 14760 bp, 9 predicted proteins | sample M180m21515metaG_FD_203464 | JGI IMG/M metagenome (GOLD analysis project Ga0315321, IMG submission 203464) | Ammonia-oxidizing marine archaeal communities from Monterey Bay, California, United States - M1 80m 21515 | ecosystem: Environmental > Aquatic > Marine > Intertidal zone | place: USA... | reverse complement strand
TGCGCTTCGAGGGCTAATTGCCAACCTGGCGATTGAGGTCTCACCCGACTACGGTGGTGTAATCTCAGACGGCCTGGTAAGGGCTGCGCGTGATGGATTCCAGACCATGAGGTTATTGGGACAGCGCATAGCAGCAACTAAGAACCCATCTACCCTGCCCGTCGGCTCAGGCAACGAGGACACGGTGTACGGTTACCCAGGACACTTCTACGACGCCTCAGAGGCAGAGATACTTGCCGAGACAACTGGCGCAATTGGTTTGGAGCTAAATACTAATGGTGGATAGAGCGCAGGGCAGAAAGAAGAGCGAGTTTGTCCAACAGAGCACGGTCCTGGCTAACAGCTATTTGGACTATGTTGTTAATGGCACGAACTACAAGATTGCCTACAACGACTTTGTAACCGGCCTGGGTGTTACCGGGACTATCGTTCAGGAGGGGGCTGTTACAGGCACGGCTATTCTAGACGTTGATGGCACTATCAATCAGATCCGCAACCTTGAGAACGGACCAGGCATAGTTACCTCTGTATCTGCCGAGAACGGGGCTAAGATTAGCCACAACTTCACGGCTAATGCTGATGGTCTGCCTATCTTATTAAACACAACCGCAGCATCTCCGACGATTGCAAGCATTGTCGCTGGCTCAGGTATTAGCGTCCAAGCGGTAAATAACGGCGGTATAGAAATAACCTCTATTGCCGATCAGATATATTCTCAGGTAACAATGCAGGGTAATTCCACTGCTACGACAATTGGCACGCAAGGCACAGCGGTCAAGGTTGCAGGCACTTGGGTCGTGCAAACTGAATCTAACTTTACAGGCAATACCACCGGGAGATTAACTTACACTGGCTCAACTACTGAGGTGGTGTCTGCAAACGTGTCTATTACGTTTTCTCACGCCGGTAGCGGAACGGACAACCTTGCGGTTTACATTGCCAAGAATGGGTCAGTTTTAACTGCTTCAAAGCTGACAAGAGCGGTTACAGGAAGTGCTATAGGTAATGTTGGGACGTTCTTTAACGTCTCTATGGCTGCCTCAGACTACCTTGAGGTCTTTGTTGCTAATGACTCAGATACAAGCGATATAACTGTAGTGGATTGTTTGTTCGGAGTCTCTTAGATGCCTGTAACTCAGTTACCTATAGCGAATGGTTTCTATGTAAGTGACTCTCTGCCGATCTCAGCGCAGGAGTGCACCAACTGGTATCCAAACATCGCCCAGGGGCAAGCACTAAGCCCTGAGACGCTGTTCGGCACTCCAGGGCTTACGCAACTTGCAACATCTGGAACCCTGGACAACGAGAACCGGGGCGGTCACGAGATGGCCGGCAAGCCCTACTTCGTTAACGGAACCAGGTTATATCGCCTGGACGAAACGGTTACGGATGGTGTTGCGACATACGCCCTCACGTTCATAGGTGATGTAGCAGGCACGGGCAGGTTATCGATGGCAGATAACGGCACCCAGCTAATGATCCTGGCCCCTGGTGGAAACGGGTATATCTATAACCATGTGGCCGATACATTCGCCCAGATAACAGACACGGACTTTACTGCCAATGGAGCTCCTCAATTCGTCGTATTTATTGATGGCTATTTTCTGGTTACCACAGATTCCAAGAAGTTCATTGTTTCCGCAATCAACGACGGGCTCTCTTACAACGCCCTAGACTTTGGCACGGCTGAATCGGACCCGGACGACATTGTTGCCCCGGTGGTCTATAAGAATCAGCTATTCATCTCTGGTGGCGAGACCTTCGAGGCCTTCCAGAATATCGGTGGTGCTGACTTCCCGTTTAGCAGGACAGGACTATTCCTCCAGAAAGGATGCTACTCGCCATTCTCTCTCGTTAACGCCCAGGACACGTTTATGTGGGTTGGCGGCGGGGAGAACGAGGGTCCGGCAATCTGGGCTCTTAACGGTAACAGTACAGTCAAGATATCAACGACTGCGATAGACTCTTTGCTGTCTACACTCACACAGAGCCAGGTGGCAGACATTTACTCATGGGCATACGCAAGCAAGGGAGCATACTTTATAGGCTTCTCACTGCCCTCTACAACGCTTGTATACGATACGACATCTCAGAGGTGGCATGAGAGGAAGTCGCTCTTAGACGGCTCCCTAGGAGCTCTCAGGGTGTCCTCGATCGTTAAGGCTTACAACAAGGTTATCTGCGGTGACGTTATTGACGGCAGGATCGGTGAGCTAAACCCGGACGTGTACACAGAATACGAGAATATAATCATTAGGCGCGTCGCTACACAGCCCTTCCAGAACAATATGCAGTCGGTGTTTTTCCCTACTCTAGAGCTCACGGTTGAATCAGGGGTGGGTAACACTGACGCCCCCGACCCTCAGATTACGTTAGAGAGAAGCAAGGACGGCAAGACCTGGAGCGGACCTATCTCTCGCAGCATAGGCAAGATTGGCGAGTACAGCCGCAGGGCTATATGGCGCAGGAACGGCAGAGCTTCCAGGTTTGAGATATTTAGATTCACTCTAACGGATGCGGTCAAGCCTGTAATAATACAGTTAACCGCTAATATTATTGGTGGTGATAAGTGACCGGTCCTAGACTTAACCAGGCGCAGCCTATCGTCCAGCCTGATGGGACTATGGCTCAACCGTTTAGACAGTTCACCCAGGACGCAAGCCTAAGCATCCCTATAGTGGGAGTGGGCTCACCAGAGGGCGTGGTAGAGGCTAGGCAGTACAGTTTGTACATAAACTCTACCGGGTCCACAGGATCGATAGAGTACAGGAAGATGCAACCAGATATCGGCGGCGATACCTCGCAGGGGTGGGTCGCAGTCTAAGTATGCTAAAATTAACTAAATTTAAGTAGGGCGATAAAATGGATCCGTTAACTATTGCAATGACCGCAGCGAGTCTTGGTGGTTCGATACTGGGCAACAAAGCTCAGAAGGATGCAGCGAAGCAAGCTGAGGCCCAACGCCAGGCTAACATGGGGCTTATTCAGCAGTACGGAAACAGAGCATCAGGAGCTTTGTTGCCTGGCTACCAACAAGCGCAAGACATCCGACAACAGGCTCTTAATCAGAACCTTGGGATGGCTGGATCTACGTTCAGGCCTATGATTGAGCAAATGCAATCAGGGGACCGCATGGCCCAAGAGTCGATTCTTGCTGGGCTGATGGGGCAGCGAAACGCTATTTTGGGAAAGGATATCGACTATAGCGCCCTTCAGCCTCAAAATGTGCCGGTTAATTTTAACGCATTGTCTGGATTGACTTCTCCCCAGGGCCTTCAGTTTCAGCCTATTCAAGCGCCTGACTTTGGTGATACAGCTCAAACTACTTTTACTGCGTTCGATACGCAAGAGTATCTCCGCAAGCGCCCAGACGTTGCGACGGACTACGCTAGACTGAAGGACCAGCTTATCGCCGGCGGTGACCCTCAGTTTAGGACCCTGGAAGGCTATGCTAAGTGGCACTACGATAATTACGGCAAGCAAGAGGCTATGCAGCCGGCACAAACCTCTCAGCTAGTTACGTCTGAGCAAATGAGCAAAATACTTAACTCTGGGCAGGAGCGATAAGAATGGCTGCTATTCAAGAAATTCAAAGCCTCATTAGCCAGGGCCAGCCAATACCTGAAGGCTTGCAAAGAAATGCGTTCAGAGAAGCGGCTGCGACTGGTATGTCTAATGCCGACTTAGCTAATACCTTAGGCGTTCCTGCTAGCATGGTAGATGATGCCGCCGCTACTCTGGCTGCAACGCCAGAAATAGGCGCATTGCCTATTGATCAATTTATGCCACAAATACCAGCGCCAAGCCCCTTAGCTGGCATTGCTGTAGACAATAATTACTCTCAGCAAGAAATAGATCAAGTTAGAGGATTGGTTGATTCTGGAGCGGTTAGTCTTGATCAGGTAGCGAGAAACTTTGGCGTGACTCCTAACTACGCTGCGGCGGGTTTAGGCATGTCTACTGAAGGCATGGCTATTGAAAACATCAATAACCAATCTGCTCAAGAAATAATGAAGTCTATCCCTGCCACGGGTAATTACACTCAAGATCAAGTAGAAACGATTACCGGATTAATGAATGCTGGCAAGCTAAACGTCTCTGATGTTAGCAAGCACTTTAACGTAGACGAAAGTTATACGATGGAAGTGATTAGCGGAGTTCCAAAAGAAACTTACGCAAAAGGTAATTTCACGCCAGAGCAAACTAAAAAGCTAGAGTCTTTAGTAGTCGCTGGTGTTGCTACAGCTCCACAGGTAGCCAAGTATTTTGATGCTCCTGTCACTGATGTTACTGACTACCTAAAGAACAACACTGGTCTGAGCGAAGAGCAGATTGTAGACAGTATTTTAAGTGATGTTGCGGCAGACTCTAGCTACAACATGAGCGATGCTGAGAAAGTTAAGAAGCAGATAGATGATGGAAACATCACCGTAGCTCAAGCAGCTAATCAGTTTAAAGTATCAGAAGATGACATTAACCGTGTCATGGATGAGATGAACGGCACTGGCGGCGACCCTGTAAAAGATACTGGCGGTACTGGTGGCACTGGCGGTACTGGTGGCACTGGCGGCACTGGTGGTTTAAGCGCTGTAGATCAGATTCTTGTAGATAAATATGGCTACACAGTAAACGATGACGGCACTGTTTCTAGCCCATATTCTTCGACGGTAACATCGGCTAACACTGGCACGAATATGTCTGCTGGCGCTGACCTAACTGGCGGCGTTAGTGATATTACTTACGGTCGTAATGGCGACAATATCCCAACAGGTTTAGCTGGCTCAGAAACAGCCCTAACGGGTAGTGCGGCTGATGCAATAAAACTGCTTGATACTATTAATCAAGCAGGCCGAACCGATCTAACTGGTCAAACTCAAATAGGTCTAAATGACTTGGCTGCTGGTGCGGCAACAGCTAGAGATGATATTACTACAGGTGTTACTTCTGGGTTAGAGGCTCTTAACGCAGGAATCACGACTGCTAGAGGTGACATTTCCTCTTCTGCTACCACTGCTCAAGATTTAATCAATGCAGCAGCAGGCACTGCGCGAGGCGATATTACCACTGGAGCAACAACGGCTAGAGGCGATATTTCTTCTGGCGCAACTCAGGCTCAAGATTTATTAAATCAAGGCATTGCAACTGGGCGAGGCGATTTATCAAGCAGCTTAACCGCAGCTCAAGGTCAGTTATCGCAAGGCATAGGTCAGGCTAGAGGTGATATCTCTACTGGCTCTACAGAGGCATACAATCGCCTACTCACAGGCTTAACACAAGGCAGAGGTGATTTAACTAGTGGCTTTGGCAATGCGGCTGACGCAATTAGGGCAGCACAAGCGCAAGCCACAGGTCAGATACAACAAGGAACGGCTCAGGGGTTAAACGCATTCAATCAAGGGATTGGTCAAGGGCGTCAGGATATTACTGGCTCATTTGGTCGTGCGGAAGGAATGTTTAACCCTTACCAACAAGCTGGCACTAATGCTCTGCAAATGCAGCAAGCCTTATCTGGTGCGTTAGGCCAGGACGCTTTCAACGAAGCCTTTAACAACTCTCCGCAGATGAAGTTCTTGCAAGAGCAAGGGCAAAGATCGGCTATGGCTGGAGCTGCTGCTGGTGGCGGTATTGGGGGTGGAAACGTCCTTAAAGAGCTTACTCGCTTTGGTCAGGGATTGGCTTCTACTGAGCTACAAAATCAAATAGCAAACCTTGCTAACCTCTCAGGTCAAGGCTTAAGCGCCACAGGCAGTGCGGCAAACATAGCCACATCTGGTGGGCAGAATCTAGCCAATCTAGCCCAGCAGCAAGGCGCTACAAACTTACAAGCACTACAGGCACAAGGCCAGAATCTTGCTGGCATTAGCACTGGAGCTGGTCAAAATCTGTCTAATCTTGCACAAAGCCAAGGACAGCAGCTAGCTGGACTATCGCAATTGCAAGGCACTGCGGGTGCTGATATTGCTCAAAACCGTGGTCAAAACCTTGCTCAACTTGCTCAGGCTCTTGGCACTGGCAGTTCAGGCATGACGCAAGCAACAGGCGCTAATCTGTCCAATCTAGCACAACAGCAAGGAACGCTAGGTGCTAACATAGCGCAATCACAAGGTCAGAATCTTGCTAATGTTGCTCAATCTCAAGGCCAGAATCTGTCTAACATTGCTCAGGCTCAAGGCACTCAAGGGGCTAATATTGCCCAAGCAAGTGGTCAAAATCTTGCGAATTTAGCCCAGCAGCAGGGTATGTCAGGTTTAAATACATACATGACCCAAGGGCAAAATTTGGCAAATATAGCCAACACCCTCGGCATCAACCAATTAAATACCAGGACAAATCTGGGAAGCCAGCTTTCCAATTACGGTTTAAGCACCGGTCTTCCCGCTGTAAGCACTGTGTCTAATCTTGGCGTCAATTTAGCCCAGGGTAGGACTAGGGCAGGAGAGCAGCTAGCAAATCAATACGCCCAAGCGGCATCTGCGCTCGGCGGAATTTACTCAGGCCAAGGCCGTGACATCGCATCGATGGCTGACTCTCAGCGTCAAATGCTGATGAACATGGTTCAGAGTGGAGCTCTAACAGAGGCTCAGGCCCAACAGGCTTACTCTACAAACATGGCTAACCTACAATCAGGAATAGGAGGACAGCTAGCAGGTGTGCCTAACGCGCCAATATTCTCTCCTGATTACGGTGCTCAAATAGGACAGGCATTCCAGGCTGGTGGCATAGGCGCATACTTAAGTGGACAGCAGCAAAACACTCCTGCACCTGTATCCACCTCTGTTGGCGTGGTTCCAAATCAGCCTATTGGTTTTCAATCTAGCATCCTAAATTTTTAAGGGTTAAAACATGGCAGACCTATCTACAGCCCTACAGGGCATAGGCGCGGCATTCCAGGGCCAGGCGCCACAGTTCTTACAGCAGCAGCAACAGCGGCAGCAGATGGAACGCGCCCAGATGTTACAGAACGAGGACCTAGCAGAGAAGCGCAGGATGACTCTGTTCAAGGATGCTGCAATGATGAGGGCTAACCCAGAGATGGCCGGCTCAATCCTCCAGGACCGTTTGGCTCAGATCCAGCGATTCAATGATATGGGCGTCCCGGTAGATCCTAAACACACCCAAGAGATGATTCAGCTCTATCAGTCTGGCGACATGAATGCGTTCAGTAGATACCTGGATAACGTAATCAGATCAGGTCAGTCTATAGGTGCGATAGCTCAACCGGCAGCTCCGACAATTGGGAAGTATGGCGATGTCATAATAAATAAAGATGGGACTCAGACTGTTATTGGGATGCAGGAGGGTCAAGAGTTTATAGACCCAGAAACAAAATCAATGATGCTAAGAAAGATTGCCGAGCAAGCCCAGGGGTTAAATAAAGGGATTGACGAGGTTACTACTGCGTTTAATAAGGTGGTAGGACTTGAGAAAGAAATGCGGGCAGGGAACAGAGGTGCGATAAACGCCGGCATCATGAACGTGGCTCGATTAATCTCTCCTGGCGTGGTAACGGATAGGGATGCGGCTCAGCTATCAGGCGCTAACACCTCTATAGGATTGATGTATGAGTTCTTGCAAGGGCAAGGTGTTGATATGGAGGCATTGCTTAAAGTATATGACCCATCAAACCCTGAGACCTTTAATGTTGACGCTCTAATGGCCACAGCAAAGAATGTAACCGCAGCGGCAATTCCGTCTATCATGAGCGGCTACTCTGATTTAGAAAGCACGGCAACAAACTTTCAGGCTCCTAGTGCAATGATGAGATCATTCTTTGACCCTGAATCAAGGAGAATGAAATCTCTTAAAAAGATACAGGATCTTGTTTCTGGTAATCAAGAGCCTTCAACAGCGCCAATGTCACAAGAAGAAATATACGCAAGAGCAGCAGCGGGTACTTTGCCTCCAGGTGATTATTCAATTCCTGATCCAGAGAATCCCGGGCAAATGTTAATCTTAAATTACGCAGGGCAATAGCATGGCTTTACCTCCAGGATTTACGCAAGTAGGGGTTATACCTGTTTCTCCTCAAGGCAGAACCCAGACTATGCCTTCTGGGTTTAGCCAAGTAGGGACTCGCCAGGTAGAGACCCCTCAAGACATAGAAGAACGATCTCGATTAAGCACTTCTAGAAAGGAAGCTTACTTAGAGGCTCCAGAGGGCGCGTTTAGGACTATTTTGACGGACGAAGACCCGGTTAAGGCTGCGGCAATTACTACTCTTGCTCAATTCACTCCCGACCCTTACGAGCTTGGTAATATATTATCTAGGATTGATCCAAACATCGGAATCCAGGTGTCGCGTGACGACTCTGGAAAAGATAAGGTTGTTGCAATAAACAGAGCAACAAACAAAATAATCTCTTTAAATGATCCTGGCCTATCTATGGCAGATGTTGGTCAAATGACCACGGCAATGACAGCGGCGATCCCGGCTGGCAGATTACCCAGCATGGGTGGCCGAGCTCTAGCTGAGGGGTTGATTCAGGGCGGGATAGAGGCGACTCAGTCTGCGTTCGGAGGAGAATTTAACCCAGCAGAGCCTTTGATGGCGGGTGGTTTTTCTGTTGCAGCAGACGCTATTCCTATGGCATATCAAGCGGTAAGAAATAGAAATATTCCCGCAAGAGCTGATGTCCCAGAGGATCAGCAACAGGCCGTAAACCAAGTAGCAGAAATGGTTCGCACATCTGGAAGGGCAACAGAGGCTGCTCCCACCACACAGATGCAACAGGCGTCACAACTAATACAGCCTCAAGAAGAGACCATACAGGCAGCTAGGACGCTTGGCGTTACCGAAGCTGGTAGACCTCTAGAAGAGGTTCTTCCTATGGGTGCTGTTTCTGGAAACCCGCAATATATAAGCCTAGAATCAGCCCTGGCAAACGCGCCAGCAAGCTCCTTGGGGGTTCAGCGACAGCAAGCAATAGAAGATGTTGCGGCTAAGGCAGATGAGTTTATAACCAGGTTTGGTGGAGACATTGATCAGGTAGCAGTAGGCATGGAGATAAAAGACCAGCTTATTGATAATGTTGAAGGGCTCCGCACTCAGGCCAGAGGACTGTACGATGCTATCAGTATAAATGTCCCCAAAGAGACTTTTGTTGATCCATTGCCTTTAATAGACTTTCTTGAGAAGAAAGCCAAAGAGCTGGGTGGGATGTCTAGACTAAGCCCCAATGAGCAGAAGCTATACAAGGCTGCTAAGTCTGAAGATATTCCATTTACTTACGGATATCTTGATCAGCAAAGAAAACTGATAGGCGAGATGCAACGATCACAACCTGGCACTTATCCGGGCGAGAAGAAGTTTGAGCTAGGAGAGCTTGAGCTTGCTTTGCTTGATTCTCAAAGAGCAAGCCTTGCCAGGATAAATCCAGAGGCAGCAAAAGACTTTGATATTGTCAGGCCCTTGGTAGCGCAAAGAAAAGAGCTGGAAAGCATTAATCAAATGTTAATGGGAAAGGATCTTGCCGGCGACATAATGCCAAAGATAACCGGAGCTCTTCCGCAATTATCTAGAGGAAAGATTCAAAAGTTTGTTGAAACAATGGATGCTTTGCCTCCAGAAATGCAAGCCCAAGCAGTGGTTTCTGCAATGAATTCTGCGTTTACATCTGGCGCAAGGAGTCAATCTCAGTTATCGGCCGGTGGTTTTTCTTCGTGGTGGGATAAGTTAAGCAGAAACAAAACAGCAAAGGAAACTCTGTTAAAATATATGCCAGAAGGTGCGGCAGAATATCTTGAGGCGTTAGCTACTGTGTCTAAAGGATTGGATCGCTCATTAAAGGCCGTTCCACCAACGGGAGTCACAAAGGCTCTTGGGATGCTTGATAGTGACCAGGGATTTATTCAGCAAATGCTTCCAATGATACCTATGGTGGGAAGCCCTCTGGCATCAGTTTTAAAATCAGCAGACACCGATACTCTTGGCGCAGCCACAGATCTTATGGTGGACCCTGTATTTAAACGCTTGGTATTTCGTGGGGCCCAGGGGCAAGAAACAACCAGGCTTATGGATCAGCTTGCTACGAAGCCAGTATTTAAACAATGGATGCAAACTCTCCCAGAACAAACATCGGCCAGAATATTATCTGTTGGCCTAGCAAATTACCTATTTGGTGAGGACGGACAATAATGGCTCGATTTGGCGATTTAGACACACAGTACCTGGACGACGCTGGCGACCCATTAGTCAACGGCAAGGTCTACTTCTATGAGAGTGGCACTACTACTCTAAAGACTACCTATTCGGACGTTAACCAGTCGATCCCCAATACTAACCCGGTGATCTTAACTGCGGCCGGCCGACAGCCCAACATCTTCTTCGACGGTGTTGCCAAGGCTATCCTGACGACTAACTCAGACGTACAGATATTAGTCCGGGACCCGGTAGGTGAGACTGCTACCGACTTCGGTGATGAGTGGGTGGCTACTAAGATCTACAGTGCCAATGATGTGGTCCTGGGGTCTGATGGGGTGTTCTATCGATCTTTACAGAACGGCAACCAGAACAACAACCCGGTAACGAGCTCAGGATTCTGGACGCTCCTCTACTCTGTCGAGTGGAACCAGGGCATCACCTACCAAGTAGGCGCAATGGTTACCTATAACGGTGAACAATACCAATCTCTACAAAGTTCTAACCTAAACCAGAACCCTTCTACTCAGACAGCGTACTGGGTATTGCTGAGTTTTGCATGGTTAGCCACGGCGACTTACGCAGAGGATCAGAACGCAGTCGGTACAGACGGTATTCTCTATACTTCTCTCCAGAATGCTAACACTGGCAACGATCCTGCAACCTCACCTACTTACTGGGTGGGTACAAGTGCAGCAGCAGCGGCAAGTGCTACGGCAGCAGCGGCGAGTGCGGCAGCGGCTCTAGTTAGCGAGAATGCAGCGGCTACCTCAGAGACCAATGCAGCAGCGTCTGAAACAGCGGCAGCAGCGTCAGAGACAGCAGCGGCAGCTAGTGAATCAGCAGCGGCTACTAGCGAAACTAATGCGGCTACCTCAGCCTCTAATGCAGCCACAAGCGAGACTAACGCAGCGGCATCTGAGACAGCAGCGGCAAGCAGTGCCAGCGCAGCATCTACCTCTGAAACAAACGCAGCGGCAAGTGCTAGTGCGGCTTCTACAAGCGAAACCAATGCGGCAGCCAGCGAGACGGCGGCAGCGGCCTCAGAAACGGCAGCAGCGGCCTCAGAGAGTGCAGCGGCTGCCAGTGAGACTAATGCGGCTTCTAGCGCGTCAGCGGCCTCTACAAGCGCTTCTAACGCATCTACCAGCGAGACCAATGCAGCGAGCTCAGCTACAGCGGCAGCAAGTTCAGCTACAGATGCAGCCAATTCGGCTACAGCGGCGGCAGGATCAGCCACAGCAGCTAGTGACAAGTATGACGAGTTTGATGCCAGATACTTAGGTGAGAAGGCTTCTGATCCTTCAGTGGACAACCAAGGCGGTGCTTTGGTGGAAGGCGCTTTGTACTTCAACACCACTTCAGACGCGATGAAAGTGTATGACGGCGCAGCTTGGGTGAGTGTCGCACCAGTAGCAACCTCAGTAACAGTTAGTCAAATCTCTGACTACACTGGCACAGCGACTGAGCTAAACTATACAGATGGCGTGACTAGCCCTATACAAACTCAGCTAGACTCCAAGAACGCTTTGCCAATCCTCAAAGGTACAAGCTACACAGCCAACGTAGGCGAGTTCATCGTAGCCAGTGCAGGCGGTATTACAATCACTCTACCTGCTACCCCAAGCGCAGGTGACACGGTAACGATTAAGGACGGCACAGGTGACGCAGCGACTACTACATTCACTGTAGGGCGTAACGGCTCTAACATCGCAGCCTCTGCAACTGATCTGGTCTTTGATAAGAACTACGCAGAAATCACAATGACCTACATTGATGGCACTATTGGTTGGAGCGTATAAATGAGTAACTTGTCGGAATTGCTGCCGACAGGCGGCGGACAGAACGCTGTAGACTTTGTTGCGTCTGGGACTTTGAGTTCTGGGCAGACTGTTGTACTAAAAGCTGATGGGACGGTTGAGGCTGTTGCTGAGACAAGTATTTCAAGAAGTATAGGATCAAGCACTGCGGTTGATTCTGTAAGGTCTTTATATCTTAGCGGAGTATCTATAGGCGATAGTAAAATTGTTATCCAAGCAAAAAACTTAAGCAGCGGCGGATCAATTGTTGTTGTTGGTTCTATTAGTGGAACTTCGATTTCTTTTGGGTCTCAACTAGTTTACAGAAGCGACTCAAGCACTAACAGAATATCCGGTTTAGCTTATGACTCCATTAATAATATTTTAACTTTAGCGCATCCGACAGGTACTAATTTAATAGGTTATTCTTTTTCTATATCAGGCACTACCTTAACAAGTTTGGGTAGCGCAAGTTTAAGAACAGGTTGGTCTTTCCAAACAGATGTAGTAGAAGGTTTTTTTAATCCTCAAACGGGAAGCAGCTATTTTCTTTACAGTGGTAGCAGCGGACTGTATTGGTCGAAAGCCACTTATTCCGGAGGCTCAACTAGTTGGAGTAGTGGTACTTTAAACACAACAAATCCTTGGAAGTTTAGCGGAGGAATTTCTTACGATCCAGTTGTTGAGCAAGTTTTAATTAATTGCAGTCTTTCTTCAAATGATAGTGGTTATGCGCTTATTGGCTACTTTAATAGCAGCGGTTCTTTAATTTATAACTCGGGGTATCAATATAGCTCTGGCGGGCTAAACGCGGGGGGTACCCACGAAACTTCTGCCTGCCATATACCAAACACGAACAGCCATATTTTTACTTGGAGAGGTAGCGCGTCTTTAAGTGATTATGCGTATGCTCAAATTATTGAGTGGGACGGCTCTACGATAGACGTAAGCAACACTAGATACACATTAGCTAGTAGTCAAATAACGCAGTCTTCTATTAGTTGGAACGCGGCCGCAAACAAGGCTTATGCTTTAGTTACTTATAGCAGCGGCTCTAACCACGGAATAGAAATGACTGTTTCCGGCTCTGCAATTACTGTAGACGCTAATGACACTGTTAATTCAGCCACAGCAAATCAATATGGTTTGTTTTCTGTATACGACGACACGGCTAAAGTTAATGTTGTCGGTTATTTAGCTAACAGCTCAAACATATATAGAACGGCCAATGTAATTCGGCTTGCTTATAACGAAACAAACAACACCGACTTTATAGGCATAACAGCCGAAGCAATCTCTGACACAGCCACAGGCGCTGTAAACGTCTACGGTGGGATTAACGAAGCGCAGACAGGTTTGACCATAGGCTCTGATTACTACGTTCAGGATGACGGCTCTATATCCACTACTTCAAGTGCTGTTAAAATAGGCCAAGCAATCTCCGCAACCACGATTAACATGATGGATTTGACATGAGTAATCTGACAGATTTATTACCTGCGGGTGCGGGTGGCAAGCAAGTTAGCTTCGTAGCGTCTGGGACTATTGGCAATGGGGTTACTGTTGCGTTGAAGGCTGATGGGACTGTTACAGCGGTTGCTAGTGTTTCGCAAGCTACTGGAAGCCCTGTAGTTTTTGAAGCTGCCTCCATAGATAATATAGCAACATCTTTTGATTCTAGTAGTAATAAAGTAATTGTAGTATATAGAGATGTCGGCAATTCTAACTACGGCACTGCAATAATAGGCACAGTATCAGGAACAAGTATTAGCTTTGGTTCGGCGGTTGTTTTTAACTCAGGAGCTACTAACGACAACTCAGTAACATTTGATTCTAGCAATAATAAAATAGTTATAGCTTACCGAAACGGCGGCAACGCAAACTACGGAACAGCAATCGTAGGAACAGTAAGTGGAACAAGTATTTCTTTTGGCTCTGAAAGTGTTTTTAATGCAGTTTACTCGGCACACGTTGCAGCTACCTTTGACTTTAATTCAAATAAAGTCGTAATTGTCTATCAAGATTCTGGAAACTCAGATTACGGTACAGCTGTAGTAGGTACTGTTAGCGGGACGAGCATTTCTTTTGGTTCAGAATTTGTTTTTAAAAGTTCAAACTCCAAAGAAATGACCATAGTATTTGATTCAAATTCCAATAAAATAGTAATCTCTTTTAAAGATGACGGAAACTCATCTTACGGTACTTCTGTTGTAGGTACGGTAAGTGGAAATACAATTAGTTTTGGGTCGGCAGTTATTTTTAATTCAGGCGCTACTAATGATATTTCTTCAGCTTTTGATTCTAGCGAAAACAAAATAGTCGTAGCCTATCAAAATGGAAGTAATGCAAACAAAGGCACAGCCATTGTAGGCACAGTAAGCGGCACAAGTATAAGTTTCGGGACGGCAGTTATTTTTGCAGCTATCCGAGCAGACGATACTTCTGTAGTTTTTGATTCAAATGCAAACAAAATAGTAATTGCATACCAAGACGGCGGAAACTCAAAATATGGCACAGTTGCTGTAGGAACGGTCAGTGGCACAAGTGTTTCTTTTGAATCGCCAGTTGTATTTGAAGCAGCAGAATCTGCATTTATTGCGTCCACCTTTGACTCTACTTCAAATAAAGTATTTATAGCCTATAGAGATGTTGGTAATTCTAACTACGGAACATCTATAGTGTTTCAAAACGCATCAGCAAACAATACCTCCTTCATAGGCATATCAGACGCTGCCATCTCGGACACTGCATCTGGCTCGGTGACAATCAAAGGCGGTATCTCTACCAACGTCACAGGACTCACGCCTAACCAGAATTACTACG
>Ga0315321_10002322_pt1 | contig 14764 bp, 12 predicted proteins | sample M180m21515metaG_FD_203464 | JGI IMG/M metagenome (GOLD analysis project Ga0315321, IMG submission 203464) | Ammonia-oxidizing marine archaeal communities from Monterey Bay, California, United States - M1 80m 21515 | ecosystem: Environmental > Aquatic > Marine > Intertidal zone | place: USA... | reverse complement strand
CTGGGAAGCAAAGACATGCTCGCCGCGCATGCTCGAACAGAGACCAGGGTAATCATTATGAGGGATCGAGGATATTCACCTAGAAGCCAGATACGCCATCGATTTGAGCACGAGTTGCTCTTTCATCGTTGGCTCGGTTTGCCGCCGAATTCGCAGGAGAAGGGAGTCCCATCCGCGAGACAGGAAAATGGCACTTTAGTACAAAGGTAGAGCAGAGATGGATGACACAGAGACCTCATTATTTTTCCACTTTTCCTTCTCTAAGAAAAAGGGCAAGTTCAGACGCAAGTTTCGGGCCGATTCCCTCGACAACGCATAGATCTTCCGGGCTTGCTTTTCGAAGCTTCTCAATAGTGCCGAAATGGTTAAATAGGAATGCTCTTCGAGCAGGGCCGATACCTGGGAAATCATCCAAAGTCGATTCGCGTATCCGACGACTACGAAGCTCGGCATTGAAACGATTTGCAAAACGATGAGCCTCGTCCCGAATACGCTGCAAAAGTCGAAGGGCTGGATCGCGACGATCCAACTTAAGTTCATGCCTTTCGTCGGGAAAAACGATGGTCTCCTCCTTCTTGGCCAAGCCGACGACCAATGGTGGTTCTGCCTCGATCGAAAGGAAGGCTTTAAGAGCCGAACCGACTTGCCCGAGCCCGCCGTCGACTACCACCAGATCGGGGAAGCTCAAGCCATCGTCGAGCAACCTTCCATAACGCCTTCCAACGACCTCTTCCATGGCCAAAAAATCGTCATTCCCTTCGAATCCACGAATCTTGAAACGACGATAACTTCGGCGGTCTGCCTTGCCTCCCACGAAGCGAACCATCGAGGCCACCACGAAGGTTCCCGAAACATGCGAAACATCAAAACATTCTATACAATTGGGCTTTCTCCTCAAGCCGAGCGCCTTTCGAAGAGCGAGTAAATCGGATTTCTCATCACCGGGCATTTGGGGCATCTCATTTCTGAACCTCCTTGTCTTGGAAATGGTATTTTCCAGAGAATCGGCGAGATTACGAAGTTCCGCAGCTTTCTCGAAATCAAGTACTTTCGCCCTTTCCCTCATATCCTCTCGTAATTCGACAAGCCAGAGCTGTGCCTTACCTTCCAAAAAAGAGCAGGCTTCTCTAACTCGAGCAACGTACTCCTCGGAAGTGGTCTCGTTTTGACCCGCAAATATTTCCGCTCGAGCGTCGTCGTAGAGCTTAAAACGGCCATCGGAGAGACGAGTCGGACGTCCGTCTGAAAGAAGGATCCCAAAACGTTTTCGCATTTCCGAAAGGGTTTGGCGGAGCATACCCGCACGTGGGAAAGGTCCGTAATAGCGAGCTCCGTCGTTCTTCCTATTGCGGGTCAAACGAAAACGAGGAAGCTCATTCTGCATATCCACGCAGACAAGGAGGAATTGCTTGTCGTCAACAAAGTCAGTATTGTACTTGGGTCTATACTCCTTGATCAATTTGCCCTCTAGCAAGAGGGCTTCCGCCTCGCTCTTAGTCTCTAATATCTCGACATCCCTAGCCATTTCCACCATGGCAGCGATCTTAGGTTGTGAGCGAACGTACTTACGCGACTTCTGAAAATATGTGGTCACCCGACGCCGTAAGTTTTTCGCCTTCCCAACATAGATGACCTTCCCGAGGCGATCCCTCATGAGATACACACCCGAGCCTTGAGGCAGCGTGCGGGCTTTTCTACGCAAATCTACGAGTGGGTTTTGCATTGGCAAAAGAAATAGTCTACTGTAGTCATGACTACGATTTCCGCAAAAACAAACTGGACTTTAAACCTAGGCAGCATTCATGAGTTCGACCCCTCGAGTCGAGACAATCACCTTGGGTGACGAGTTATTACTCGGCATCCGCGAAAACGCCCACCTCACATATTTGGGAAGTCAATTGGCTCATCACGGCTTGGAAGCCGCCGCCAACTTGGTAATCAAGGACGACCCCGAGGAAATCCGACTCTTTTTCGCCGAAAGTTGGAAACGAGCCGATGTGGTAATTACCACAGGTGGCTTGGGTCCTACCTCCGACGACGTAACAAGGGAAACTATTGCCAAGTTTCTGGGCGAGGAGTTAATTTTCGATGAGTCCGTTGAGAAACACATCAAGGAACGCTTCTCGCTTCTCGGCCGAGCCATGCCGGAAATCAACCTTCGTCAATGCTATCGCCCCCAGAGCGCCGAAATTCTGTTTAATCCCTACGGTACCGCGCCCGGGCTATTCATCAAAAAGGATGGAAAGATTCTAGTAATGCTTCCCGGACCCGCCCGCGAAATGCACCCGATGTTCGAGGAGCAAGTCGTTCCACGCCTGCAAGCTGATGGTGTTTTCCCCGAAATCGATTGCTATTTGCAACTTCGTACTGCCGGTGTAGGCGAATCCGACCTCGCCGAAAAGGTCGGTCACCTTCTTGATGGCAGGAATGGGCTCATCGTGGGATATTGCGCCCACGCCGGAATGGTGGATCTGCGCCTTAGCTCCCTCGACGGCGAAATACTTTCCAATGAACAGCTCACCCAAATCGGCAAGGCCTGCGCCGAAGCTATCGGAGAAGATTTCGTCTGCTTTGGGGATCGAACTCTAGCCGAAGTCATCTTTCGTGAATTACGCATGTTGGGTAAGACCCTTGCCGTCGCCGAGTCCTGCACCGGCGGCTTGCTGTCCTCTTCCTTCACCGAGATCGACGGCATATCAAAGGTCTTCCACGGAGGTGCCGTCTGCTACCATAACGACGCCAAAGTACAGATGGTCGACGTCCCCGAAAGCATGCTCGATCAACACGGCGCCGTTAGCGAAGAAGTGGCCATTGCAATGGCCACCGGAGCCTGCGAACGGTTTGGAGCGGACTACGGTCTAAGTGTCACTGGCTTTGCGGGACCAACTGGCGGCACTCAAGTTCTGCCGGTGGGTTCGATATACCTCGGCTACGCTTCTCCCGTCGGAGTCTGGGCGAAAAAGTTGCAACTTCGCGGCGATCGCGCATCCAACCGACGACGGGCGACCACGGGGGCGCTTGACTGGATGCGCAGGAAACTACGCAAGTATAAGCTTGAGGATGTATATGCTGCCGGCGAGACCGAAAATTTTTCGATCTAATCACGGACTATCTTCGCCATAAAAAATCATGTCCGACGGACAACTTCACGCCATCGTCGGAGACGACGATTTCCTCGTACGTCTAAAAGCCAAGGAAGTGTTCGATTCGCTCCTCGAACATTATCCCGACGATCTGTCCCGCGAAATCGTCGACGGCAGGGCTGACCGTGTGGAGGATGCCCAGCGCATCCTCAAGGAAACCCGATCGGCAGTCGAAACTCTATCTCTATTCGGGGGAGGCAAACTCGTATGGTTGAACGAGGTAAACTTTCTCAACCAAACCCGTACAGGAGCTTCGCAAGGTACCAAGGACTCCCTCGAAACGGCAAAGGAAACACTCAATTCCATCGGCCAAGACAGCCAAGTCATTCTTTCTGCATGCCCCGTTCATCGAAACCATAGTTTCGTCAAATGGCTACAGAAAAACTCTCGTTACGAAGACGTGTCCAAAGGAGAAAAGGGTGACGCAGCCTTTCGCCGTACAGTCAGCGATGCCGCCAAGGAATATGGAGTGATCTTCGCTCCGGGCGCGGTCGATATGCTTGCCGCCAAAATTGGAGCGAACACCCGCCTCGCAGCCGAGGAAACCCAAAAAATCGCCACTTATTTGGGCACGAAGGAAACCGAAATCACCGAGCAACTCGTGGCCGATCTCGTACCCGATTTCGGGGAAGCCGATTTCTTCGAAGCCGCGGAAGCGTTTGCCTCCGGAGACCTGGCATGGACACTCGAAGCAATCGATCGACACTTTTTCCACGCCAAAGACTCCCGCCCCCTGCTGTCTTCCCTCCAAGGGCGCAATCGTCTCGCCATTCAGCTTCGCGTCCTAATCGATTCCGGAGAAATCGACCCACGGTCTCGTCTCAACAAGGATGTTCTCGACCGCATCGCCCGCAAACGCTCCGTCCATTTTTCCGATGCCACCGAAAAGAACCCTCTAAACGTGTTCACGCAGAACCCATGGTACCTCGGGCGCCTAGTTCCATCCGCCGCCAAGTACAATGCCCGCAGGCTGATCGACTTCCAGGAACAATTCATCCGCGCATTCGAGCAACTCCTAGGCGCCCCCAAGGAAGACCAGTCGACCATAATGAAGGAACTGGCCATTCGCTGTCTGGGACGAGCCAATTAATTGGTAAGAGTAACAGCTTGGCCATCTTCGCCGGACGTTTAAACGACTCTCTTGCTTGCCATTGGTTTTCTTTACTCATAACCTTTCCTCCAAAATGAATAACAAAATTATCGCCTTAATGATCCTAACCTGCTCCGCAAACGCCCTAGCCGGACAGGACGCCGTATCCAACTCCGATCTCTCTCGCAAGCTGGATCTCATCCTCCTCAAGGTCGATTCTCTTGAAACGAGAGTTAACGCCATTGAAGGTAAAAGCCCCAAGCCCATGCTACAAACGGTCCCTCCGGTTAAAGTTGGGCGAACTGCTCCTATTTCATTAGATTCGAATCTCCAAAAACAACCGGCCCCGGCTACCGACGCCACCGAGGAAAAGAAATCCTTCTTCCAAAAAATTAAAAAAGAACTGAAGATTGAGCAGGCACAAGCTGCCGGTCATTGGACGAAGCCCGAATCATGGAGATCTATTCGAAACAACGTTAGCTCATTCCAGGTGCGCAGTGCTCTCGGCAACCCCACCAAGATTAAAAATTCATTAAATCCACGTATTGAACGAGTCTATCGCTACGAAGGTGATCTTGACGGGGATGGTGTGAAAGAAAAGGGAGTAGTAAACTTTCATCGCGATAGGGTAGTATCTTTCGAAAGCCCATTTCACGAAAGGTGAGGAATATTTCCGATCTACTACCGAAGAACCGGTTCCGGACGGCTTAATCCAGCTTGATATTCCAATGAGTGCACCAAGACTCTCCAACATTTTTTACGTTCAAAATTGTTAATACTTTTATTGACTTTTGTCCTAAAAAGTTCATTTTAAGATATGTTCTTTTCTACGCTAACTGCGTGAGATGAACATTGGTTAACCTAAAACAAACAAACAAACTAGATTAAATTATGAAAAACAAAATCATAGCTACTCTTGTTGCATTCGGTCTGGTGGGATCTGCTTCCGCCATCGAAATCAACGAGAATCTATCTATCAATGGTTTCATTGATACCTCATACACCCACGTAGAAGACGATGCTGGCGGTGGTAACGACGAACAACAGCTCGGTCTCGACGAATGGGAGTTGAACTTCTTGTTCAATGTAGGCGGAGCATCCGGTGCTATCCACATCGACGACAATGATGATGTCGATAATGAACCCAGCACGGACACCGACGTTGACGTGGAGCAAGCCTTCATCGGCTATACCTTGGAAAGCGGCGTATCTCTTACAATCGGTAAGTATGGTTCCCAACTCGGTTTCGAGCGCGAGGATCCAGGAGGTCTCTACACCTTCAGCCGTGCCTATGGTGGATCATCTGCAAGTCAATTCAACTTGGGCGACGTTGACTCCAACGTCTACGAAGGTGTTAGATTTGGATATTCCTCCGACGTAATCGGGGTTGGACTCTCCTTGCAGAATACTTCGAATTCAGACATCGAAGCCAACGAGCTCGACCTTGAGTTTTCTTTCGCCTACACGGGCATAGAAAATCTTAATCTTGGTGGCGGATATCGTTTCGACAATCGTGGCGATAGTTCCAATGAGGAAGACGTACTCAACATTCATGTTAGTACGATAGTGGGTAAGTTCCTCCTCGGCGCCGAATTCATCGAAGTCGAAAACGGCGGAGCCAATAAAGCTCAACAACAAGACCTCGATGGTTGGATGGTTGTTGCAGACTACGACGTTAGCGAAAAGCTCGGCGTAGCCTTGCGTATCAGCAGCAACGAGTTGGATGGTAGCAATGATTACGAAAAGGTAACTCTTGCTCCCAACTACTCACTCACCGATAGCTTGGGCGTAATCCTCGAGTACAGTGACGTAGACACTGGTTCTGGTGGAGACGCCAACGAGCTTGCTCTTGAGCTTACATTCACTTTCTAAGCTCAGGCTTAGCTAAGTTTTACAAGTTTTACGAAAGAGGGTCGCCCGTTCACCGGGCGGCCCTTTTTCTTTTTCAGAGCAATCTCCTTAGTTACTAACCTGAATACGCACTCGAATATCACATACTTGGCTAAATCCACGTTTAATCACCTATCTAAGGACAAACTCACCTAGTGGCGAAGAACAAACCCTGCCCTCCCCCTTTCCCATTAGTAAATTCACTTTTAATGATAAACCTACATGAACCTTATTTCGTCCCGCCGGACGAAGCCAAGTTCTCTCCCGGCGAGGTCGTGCTCCACTTACGATACGGCTACCGCGGACTAATCGTCGAGTTCGATCCCACCTGCCAAGCCAGCGAAAACTGGTACAAGGAGAACCAGACCCAACCTGACAAGAACCAGCCCTGGTACCACGTGCTGGTGGACGGACAGCAACAAGTGACATACGTGGCTCAAAACAACCTCCAATCAGATTTGTCCGGCGAGCCCATCGTACACCCCATGCTCAATCTATTCTTCTCTGGATACGAAGAATCTGTTAACCACTATCTGCGCAACGACATCCCCTGGAATCCAGGGGAACCACCGTTCGCGCCACCTCCACTTCCACCTGAACCACCCGAACAAATAGCTTAATCGGAAAATCGGCCTAACGTCGGAAGAAAACGACTACTTGGTCATTTATACTGAAGTTCCATTGGACCTTAAGAGTTTCCTCTGAAAAACAAACTGTTCTGTAAGCTACAGGGTCTTCCATTACTTGGAAGACGAGATACGAGATAAATCAATTAGCAGGTTGAAAATCCAGCGACGACCATAGCACCTATATCTCTAGTCATTAGAAGCGAAAAGAGACACTCTTCTTAAATGCCATCGTGAAACTACTTTGAAGCAAAACAAAAGGCCTTACCGACAAAATGCAAGAAGTTCTCCGTGAAGCTTTTGGAGCTCGGGAGTAGGAACTCCCGCCGCTTCTCCTCGGCGCAGAGGTTCGCCCCAGATTGCATCGACTTCAACTTTGCGATCCGCGAGAAAATCAATCAAGCTAGATGGACTGTACGAACCCATCGGTTCGGTGAGAGTGAACTGCCGATCTAGAAATGCATCCTCGATTTCAATTCCGAGAACAGCAGCAACAGTCTGTAATTCCTTCATCAAGGAGCGAGCGCGTCGGGCAAGATCCTCATCTGCCAGAATCTTATCGGTTGTTATCCCGCCGGCGGCAATGGAAAGGCCATTGAAGGGTATGTTCCAGCACAGTTTCCGCCAAAGAGCATCGTCGAGGGATATTGCCTCCCGGGCATCCACACCGGCCTCGGCAAAAGCACGCATCATTTCACAAGCCTTATCCGACAAGGGTCGACCGACTTGGCCGAATTGAACATAACCCGATAGAATGCTCTTCACCACAGTGCTCGAAGTACGATTTATGCAAGTGAAACATAAGCCACCTACGATAGTTCGATGGTCTCCGAAAAGATCGGTAAGGCATTCCACGTTTCCCATGCCGTTCTGAAGAGTAAGCAAGGAAGTTTGTTCATGGACCAAGGGAGCAAGAATTTCTCCCAGTTGCGAATTCGCCGTTGCCTTTGTAGACACGACAACCCAGTCGCAAACACCTATTTCGGAAGAGTTTTCATAAGCTTTCAGGGGTTCGACGTAAAAACTTTCGTTAGTCTCCTGAATAACTAGAGACAGACCGTCGCGCAGGACGTCGTCATAAGTGGAATGAAACAAAAACCGAATGTCGCCCCCTGCCTTAGCAAGCAACCCGCCATAGAAGCCTCCCACCGCGCCCGCGCCGACCAAGGCAACTTTGCCCACCCGAGAAACTGAGTTCACGATCTGAACGGTTCCACAAGAACGGTTTCGGCGGTTTCCGCCTTGTCGGGATAATCTAAAGTGTAGTGCAGTCCTCTGCTCTCTTTTCGGCGAAGAGCCGAACGCACTATCAGTTCGGCGACACATACTAGGTTGCGTAGCTCCAAGAGAGGCAGGTCGACCTTGGCATTCCAATAGTATTCATTTATCTCGCGCGAAAGATTGCGAATCCGTGAGCGAGCCCGCACCAATCGCTTGGTGGAGCGAACAATTCCCACGTAATCCCACATGGTTCGCTTAAGCTCTTCCAAGTTATGGGAAAGCACTACGCGCTCATCCGAAGCGGGGACATCTCCATCCACCCATTCGGGCAGAGAGAACTCCGGCTTCTTTTTTTCGGCCAAATAAGCATTAACCGCTTCAGCGCCACGAAATGCAAGCACCACAGCCTCGAGCAGAGAATTACTCGCCAAACGATTAGCTCCATGTAAACCCGTGCAAGCTACCTCTCCGCAAGCGTACAGACCGGGCATCTCGGTAGAACAATCAAGCCCAGCGGGAATCCCTCCACAAGAGTAATGAGCTGCGGGAACAACAGGGATGCGTTCATTTACAGGATCAACCCCACGCTTTAGGCAGTTTTCGTAAACTGTCGGGAAACGATCCTGAAAATCAATGCTCATGGACGGAGTATCAAGCCATAGGCAGGAAACTCCCGAACGTTTCATCTCACGGTCTATAGCTCGAGCCACTATGTCCCGAGGGGCAAGATCGCCCAGCGGGTGATACTTGGCCATGATAGGATTGCCATTGCGGTCCACAAGCTTGGCTCCTTCGCCGCGAACTGCCTCAGTGATGAGAAATCGGTCTGCCTCAAGCGAATGAAAGGTAGTGGGGTGAAACTGAATGAACTCGAGGTTGGCAATGGACAAACCGGCACGAGAAGCCATTGCCACCCCATCGCCCGTGGCGATGGACGGGTTGGTTGTATAGAGATAGGTTTGCCCGGTCCCGCCTGTAGCCAACAGTATAGAACGAGCAGCAACGGTACGCACCTTGTCGGCACTAGCATCGTAGGCATATAGCCCGAGAACAAAATCCTCCTTCCCATCACCCTCGACTATCATCCCTAGCTTTCGAGCCTTTTTCGCGGTAATCAAATCAATGCCGAAAAGATGCTCGTGGACTTCAACGCCTTCACGAGCAATTGCGGCGAGCAAGGCTTCTTCGATAGCCTTGCCCGTCATGTCCTTGACATGGAGTACTCGACGCTCGCTGTGGCCCCCTTCCCTTCCCAAAGAGATTCGCCCGTCGTCCAGACTGGTGAAAGCGACTCCAAGTTCGGCGAGATCCTCGATGCGGGCCGGCCCGTCGCTCAGAACTTCGCGTACGACTTGCTGATCGCAAAGCCCGTCACCGGCTTCCAAGGTGTCGCTCACATGCTTCTCCAAATCGTCTCCGGCAGAAGTCACGGCAGCAATTCCGCCTTGGGCGTAATTCGTATTGGACTCGGCCTTGTCCTTCTTTGTGAGAATCGCGACGCTGTTACCCGCTTGGGCAACTTTCAAGGCGAAGCTAAGGCCGGCGATGCCACTGCCGACGATGACCAAGTCGTATTCCGCTTTCATGGGTTGGCCCATAAGGAAGGAAATTAGAGCATAACGTTGTCGATAAGGCGAACCTCGTCTATCCACGCCGCCACGACGATCATTGAACGTCCGGGAACGACTTCCGGCTCGGGATCCATGTTTTCGCCATTTACCACTTCGACGTAGTTCAGCCGGACGCAGCGACCACTGGTTAAGATCCCGGTGACCTCGGACTTGATCCTGTCCACGTTTCTTATTCCTTTTTCGTCCACGAGGGATTTTCCGGCGAACAGTGATAGCGAAAGTAATAGGGCATCCTCTCTTTGACGAGAATCGAGATAAGCATTGCGAGAACTCATAGCCAAACCGTCCTCCTCTCGAACCGTCGGAGCAACCACTATTTCAATCGGGAAATGCAAATCCTTAGCCATTCGGCGAATAACTACCGCTTGCTGAGCGTCCTTCTGTCCGAAAACAACTAAATCGGGTCTACACAGATTGAATAACTTCGCGCAGATGGTGGTGACCCCTCGAAAATGTGTCGGTCGAGAAACCCCGCAAAGGTTAGTCGCCACTGCTGTCTCCTCGACTTGAGTAGAATGCCCATCAGGATAAATTTCCTCCGTCGAAGGAATGAAGACAATGTTTACCGAACAGTTCTCGCACAGCTTTAGGTCACGTTCGAGATCGCGTGGATAGCGTTCCAGATCTTCACCAATGCCGAACTGAGATGGATTCACGAAAATCGACACCACGGTTACATCGGCCTTGGTCTTGGCTACCTCAACTAGAGAGAGATGCCCATCGTGCAGGTAACCCATGGTGGGAACGAAGCCGATCAGCTTACCCTCGGTCCGCAGACCGATGGAGATGGCCTGCATCTCATTTACGGATCGTATGACTTGCATGAATGGAGGACTCTCGGTCCGATCAATAGGCAAGTGCGAATACCACGCGCCGCGGGCTTGGATTTCCGCTGAAGATACAAGTACCCGACTCACCTTCGCCTTGGGGGACGCAACGCACGGTAACCTTGAGCTCGTTCTTCACTTGCTCCTCCCATTTGGCGTCGCCATCCCAGTGCGCCATGGCAAAGCCTCCCTGAGCTCCTCCATCAGCAGCGGCGAAAAATTCGTAAAAATCCTCCTTGGAATTAATTTCGCGGGTGTTCTCTTCTCGAAACACCAAGGCTCTGCGGAAAAGCTCGTCCTGAATTTCCTGCAAGAGGCCCGGCAATCGAGCAAGCAAAACCTCACGAGACAGCCCCTCGCGGCCCGAACGTCCGACGTCACGTCGCCCCACGAATGCGGCATCGTTCTCCAAATCCCGAGGACCGACCTCCAAGGTAATGGGAATTCCCTTCTTCACCCACTGCCAATACTTTTCGCCACCGCGGAGATCACGATCGTCTAGCTCCACTCGAACTGGCGATCCTGCATAAGAAAGAGAGCCGATTTCCTCAACCAGTTTTCGACAGTATTCTAGAACCTGTTCACGGGATTCCACCTTGGGCGTTACGGGCAACACGACGACCTGCGAAGGAGCCACCTTCGGGGGAACGACCAAGCCATCGTCGTCTCCGTGACACATAATCATTCCGCCGATCAAACGAGTGGAGACACCCCAGGAAGTTGTCCAGCCAAGCTCCTCCTTACCATGCTCGTCTTGAAACTTTATCCCGCAAGCCTTCGAGAAGTTCTGTCCGAGGAAGTGAGAGGTGCCGGCTTGCAGCGCTTTTCGGTCCTGCATCATGGCTTCGATGCAAAGGGTGGTAACGGCTCCGGGAAAACGTTCGTTTTCCGTTTTCTCACCCCGCAGCACGGGCATGGCCAGCCACTCTTCCGCAAAAGTGGCGTAGAGATCGAGGATCAAATTCATTTCCCGTGCGGCTTCCTCCGAGGAAGCATGAACGGTATGGCCTTCCTGCCACAAAAATTCCGCCGTGCGAAGAAACAAACGCGGTCGCATTTCCCAGCGCACAACGTTCGCCCATTGATTGATGAGTAGAGGCAGGTCCCGGTAGGATTGAACCCAGCGAGCGAACAGTTCGCCGATGATAGTCTCGGAAGTCGGTCGAATGATGAGAGGTTCGTCCAGTTCTCCCGCAGGCCGGAGCTTGCCTGCCTCGTCCGCTTCCAATCGTGAGTGAGTGACCACCGCGCACTCCTTGGCGAAGCCGTCGACGTGCTCCGCCTCGCGCTGGAGAAAGCTCATCGGGATGAAGAGCGGGAAATAGGCGTTCTTGTGACCGGTGGCCTTGAACATTGAATCCAAGGCTTCGCGAATATTCTCCCATATGGCATAGCCCCACGGCTTGATCACCATACATCCGCGCACAGGAGTGTTCTCGGCCAAATCCGCCGACTTGATTACTTGTTGATACCACTCGGGGTAATCCTCTTCCCGAGTGGGTGAAATTGCAGTTCGTTCCTTGGCCATATCGTTAGGTTAAAAGGCTTTTGAAAAATATCTATTATGGGCAAGTGGCAAGCAGTTTTAAAACGGTTATGCCGAAGGCTTTTGACATTGTGGTATCGAAGGTCATCATGACCGACCCTTTTTAGTTCAACCAAATTCATTATTCACATGACCACAATCGTAGAAGTTCACGGAAGACAAATCATCGACTCTCGAGGCAATCCCACCGTTGAGGTGGAGGTTGAACTGAGCGGAGGCGCCTACGGGCGAGCCGCCGTACCATCGGGAGCCAGCACAGGCGAACATGAAGCCATCGAGTTGCGAGATGGAGACGATTCACGCTATCTAGGGAAAGGAGTCACCAACGCCGTTGAAAACGTAAACGGCAAGATCGCCGAAGCTCTCGTTGGCATGGACGCGTTGGATCAGACTAACGTAGACAGGACCATGCTCACCGTTGACGGAACGGGCAACAAAGGTGAACTCGGCGCCAATGCCATCCTAGGCGCCTCGTTGGCTACGGCTCATGCAGCAGCTGCCGCCTGCGGATTGCCTTTGTATAAATACATTGGAGGACCCAATGCGAAAGTATTACCTGTGCCTATGATGAACGTGCTCAACGGTGGATCCCACTCGGATGCCCCCATTGATGTTCAAGAATTCATGATCATGCCAGTCGGAGCTTCCAGTTTCAGCGAAGCACTCCGCATGGGCTGTGAGATTTTCCACGCCCTCAAGAAAGTGCTAAAGGATCAGGGTCTCTCCACTGCAGTCGGTGATGAAGGTGGGTTTGCACCGAACCTAGCGAGTAATGAAGCCGCCCTGGACTCTTTGGTCGTAGCCGTCGAAAAAGCCGGCTACAAGCTAGGAGACGAAATCGAATTCGCCTTGGATGTAGCAAGTTCCGAATTTTTCGACTCAGAGAAAGGCAAATACGTCTTCTCCAAGAGCGACGGATCCGAAAAAGATTCCGATGAGATGGTCGCCTATTATGAAGATTTGGTGGCTAAGTTTCCCATTCGCTCGATCGAGGATGGCTTCGACGAGAATGACTGGGATGGTTGGAAAAAGCTGACCGACGCGATCGGCGAAAAGGTGCAATTAGTAGGAGACGATCTTTTTGTGACCAATGTTGATTTCCTTAAAAAGGGGATTGATCTAGGCGTAGCCAACTCGATTCTCGTGAAAGTAAATCAGATCGGCTCCCTTACGGAAACCCTCGATGCCGTTGAGATGGCGAAGGAATCCCAATACACCTCGGTAATCTCTCACCGCTCGGGTGAGACCGAAGACGTAACCATCGCCGATATCGCCGTGGCCACGAATGCGGGCCAAATCAAAACGGGTTCACTTTCGCGCACGGATCGTATCTGCAAATACAACCAGCTTCTCCGAATCGAAGAACAATTGGGCGAAAATGCCGTTTACGGCGGAAAAATGTAATTAGAAATTGATTGCGAGTTCCCGGAGTTCCAAGGCAAATTAAAGTCCACGCGAAATGAGTGCGTGGCGGAGAAAGTTGCACCCCACTGATCCAGAGTGGCATACCCTTGGCACCTAGTTCGAATACGGCCCTTCAGTGAAAATCCCGACAGCCAAAATTTCAACCTATCCAGAGGAATTAGGGCAATGTTGGTGGAATATGGCTAAAGACCAATGGCCAGACGCGGAAGAATCCAAGATTCTTCATATGCTGCAAGAAGAAATCGTCATCCAAAGTGACCGTTTCAACAAGGAAAGACAGTTCTCTCCTAAAAGCTATGGATCGCGGGATCTGTCTATACTCGCCTATGGAAACTTTTATTTCCCTCGAACATGGACTCACATGAGTTTCGTTCTCGCCGAAGTGCTCGAACTACGCGAATGGACTCCTCCACGCAAAGGACCGCTGACTATTCTGGATCTTGGATGCGGTTCCGGTGCGGCTAGCCTCGCCGCACTTCGAACGCTTCGTGACCGAGGAGTAGAAAACCCAATCGAGCTACAGACGATCGACTACTCGGGGAAAAGTTTGGGTTACTTTCGAAACCTGCACAGTGGGCTTTACCAACTGTGGCCGAGGTCGAAAGTAGAATCCAAACGGGCCGACCTATGCGGCGACAGCCCAAACAGACGCCGCAACAAATACGACCTCATCCTGCTCGGGTCGATTTTGAATGAAATCATTCCCGAAGATGAACCTGAAATTTATGCAAACAAGCTGAGTCAAATAGCATCACTATTGAAACCTAGTGGATTCCTAGTAATCATCGAACCAGCGCTCAAGGAAGGTTGTCGGCGTCTTCACCAAGCTGCCAAAAGCGTTTCCGAAGCTGGACAAATTCATCTACACGCACCCTACTTCAATGGGAAGGGCTGTCCCTTGATAAACGAGGAGTCGCCTTTTCATAGCCACGAAGTTCGCTCATGGAAAGTTCCTCCGTTCACGAAAAAAATCAACGAACCACTTGGTCTCAACCTCTTGGACCTCAAATTCGGCTTCGTCCTTCTGTCTAAAAAAAGTCCAAAGGCATTTCAAAAGTCACCCGCAATTTTTCGCCTAGTCTCTCCTATCAACAAAAGAAGAGGACTTTACTTTTTCGTAGGCATAACTGCCGAAAACTCGGAGCGAACCTATGAAATACAGACTCGCGACTTGGAATCGGGAGATAGCAAGATAGTGGAGAGCTTGCAAAGAGGGGATGTACTCGAGCTGAAAGAATTCCTACTGCTAGGTGATGGAAAACGAATCAGGATTCCAAACATCCATGCGATCGAAACTCTTTTTGCTCCGCGTTAGAAACCTATGACTTCTTGCTCAACCGTATTGCCGCGGAAGCGAGTAATTCG
>Ga0315321_10002321_pt1 | contig 14774 bp, 16 predicted proteins | sample M180m21515metaG_FD_203464 | JGI IMG/M metagenome (GOLD analysis project Ga0315321, IMG submission 203464) | Ammonia-oxidizing marine archaeal communities from Monterey Bay, California, United States - M1 80m 21515 | ecosystem: Environmental > Aquatic > Marine > Intertidal zone | place: USA... | reverse complement strand
TACAACAGCTTCATTGTGTCTTCCTTCTCCTACTAAATAAGTAGGTTCTGTTGCTATTCCACCTTGTGAATATTTAGGAATGATTCCACCAGTTGCCATAGGTATTATTCCACCATTAGCCATAGGGGTTGGGAATCCCATAAATCCTAAAGCTTTCAATGCTAGTTGCTGTGCAGCTATTTGAGCCATTTGTTTTAGCATCATTAATGCCATATCTTTAAATGCTTCTTTCGCTGACATAGAGCCTTGTGCAATTGCTACAAACATATCTTCTATACCTTTTGCAAAGCTCATCTGTAATTGACCTAAATGACTTGCCGCGAATTCTGCTGCTGTTGTTTGTGCTTGGAGTAACTCTAATTTCTTTTCATTGTTTGCAATTGAAGCTAATTCTGTAAGTTGTTCTTCACTATTTGCATCATATTTTTGTTTTTCTAGTACTGCTCTTTGATTTACGAGAGCAAGTCTTTTTTCTTCTATTTGGAATTTTTTCTGTTCTACGTCTTGTTCTTTCTTTGCTTGAGCTCCAAATCCTGTTCCACTATACATGCTGTTAAATCCAACATTTCCTATCTGTGAGGCTAATGCTTGAGAATTTACATTAAGAGTATCTTTTTTCAGTTTTAAGTTTAAAGCTGCTATATCTAATTGCTTTTGTTGCTCTGCATTAAGTACCTTTTGAACGTCTACTTCTTTTGTGACTGTTGTTACTTTATCTTTAGCAAGAGTTACTGAGTATTCAGCATCTTGTACTTGCTCTTGAAGTACTCCTCCAGCTGCAAGATAAGCATCTAACGCTTCTTGAGTTTCAAAGCTATCTCTTGTTCTATTACCTTTTAAGTCAAGTGCTTTAAGTGCAGCTTCTGCATTTGCTTGGTCTTGTTTTGCTCGTGCTAGTTTTTCATCTACTTTTAACATGCCTGTAGCTGCTATCTTTGCTTTTTTGTCTGCTATTGTTCTTGCATTTGCATGGGCTAAGAAAGTTCTTGCGTTCTCTTGTTGAGTTGCTAGAATAGCTTTTTCAGCTGTTACAATTCCATTAAGTTGTTTTTGAAATTTTTGTAGTTCTGTTAAATGTAATTCATCCTCAGTTAAAGTAAGTTCTGTTTTGGCTCTATCTTCCATTCCCTGCTGTGTACGAGGGCCTACTAGAGTATTATTTAACCCCATCTTTGTTTTCTTAATTAGAGCTTCCTGAGTTAGTAGCATGTCATTTAAAGCTTTTCTTTGATTTTGCATAGGCAGTCCTTTACCTCCCATGCCGGATAAAGCTTGTTGGAAACTTTTACTAACTTCTCCGTATCTTTTTACTCTTTCCGTTAAACTTACATACGCCCTTTCTTCTTCTCCTAGTCTTTTAATTTGATCGTCACTTAAAGAACCATTCTTTTCAAGTTCAAGTCTCATCTCTTTATAAGTATCTTTTAGAGGCCCTACTGCACCTTGTTCAAGTTGTTTTAGAGTTTCAATATTTCCTTCGTAATTTAGCTGTAAATCTTTATTAGCAAATCCAAGTTCTGATAACTGGTCTATTTCTTTCTGTCTTTGCTTCATTGCCTGATCATTAAAGGCCTGAAGTCTAAGTATTCTATCTTTTGCTCTTCCGCTAGAGTTATCCAACATTTTATTATATCTTTCATCCTGTTTTTCTAAGTAGGCCATGTTTTTCTTTTTCATTGAAAGTGCTTCATTATCTAATACACCAAATGAACCTCCGATACCGTCTCCTGTATCGTTAAATATTTTTTGTTGTTGTTCTCTAAATTTCTTAGACTTAGCTAAAGAACCCGCCATGTCTGCAGAAGATATCATATTACCAAATTGAATAGAAGTATCAAGTCCTTCTTTTACTAACCCTTTGCCTCTGACTTCATTCATTCTTTCTAGTTCTATGTTTAATTCTTTCTGCATTTTTAACTGGTTTGCCATTTTTTCGTTTAACTTATCTTGGGCTTCGTTGGCCTTTTTAAAGTACCCTATAATTCCCATAACTATGGAACCAATCATAACTATTATTCCAAGCCAACCTACCATACTCAAAGCTTTTGTCATTAATCCTGCAGTTGCTTTAGTAGCTCTTACCATCAATGTACCTGCTTGTTTCTGTATTAAAACCATTCTTGCTTGCTGTAATTTAAAGAAGCTTGTTGTTTTTGCATACTCCCCTCTCTTTTTACCTTCACTTACTGCTAAAGATCTTTCCTGTCGTTTTAAATGCTTAAACATTATTTGTCTTTCTTGTCGAGTATAATTTAAGTAGTCACCCTTTTTAGCTGCTAACATCTTTTTATGGGAGGTAATTTGTTTTTGATTCATCTGATTATACATTGAGGACATATTCTTTTGCCCCTTTTTATTTCGCATCATATTAATGCCATCCATAGATGAATCTCTTGTTTTCTTATTATCTTTAAAATTTAATCTGTCAAATTCGCCTTGTGCTTTCTTTACAGACTGAGTAGCTGTCTCCATACTTTCTTTAGCAGTTTGTCCCATTGCTTCAAAATTAGGTAAAATTGTTTTAACAATCGGAAGTGCAAAAAGCCCTAGTGCTGCTGTAAGTGCATACACATTATTAGAAAGAAACCCTAGTAATGGTAGTAAAACTGTACCGATTCCTACTTTAAATTTATTGAGTAAATCATCAAACGCTACTGCAAATTGCTGTAAAGCAAAAGCAGAGGGATCCATAATTTCTGCAATCTTGCCAAACTTTGATTCAGCTTGATCTAGCACTTCATTAGCGATAGCTTGTGATTTTTCAAATTGATTTAATTGTTCTTTTGTCTTACCTACTGAGTCTGCATATGCTCTAAGAGCAGGGTCTAACCTAAGTATGATACCTAGTTCGTCTAGTAATTCTGGTTCCGCTTTTGTTATACCTCTTGTAAGACGATTAAATGAATCTGTTAAGTCTCTACCAAGAGCAAGCGAGGTGTTTTTTGCGGCTTTACCAATCTCTTCTATCTGAGATCTAGAAAGTCCTGCTGCTGTACCAATAGCAACTGATTGAGCTGCTTCAGAAAATCTTAACTGTCCTTCAGTAGCTGCCTGTACACCTAAGGTGTATGTTTTTAAAGCTACTCCAGTAACAGCACCAAAAGATTGTTGTCCTGCAATTAAGTTTTTATAATCTACAGAGTTAGATAAGAATTGGAACGCGGCTGTAACAGCAAATACTTGAGCAGCTAGTGTTGCATAAAGAGGTACAATACCTCCACTAATGCCTTGTTGCAGTTTTGAAAAGTTTTTAGTTTGGTTTGAGGATTGTCGGGTAAGTCCCTTAGCTGCACGATCTGCGCCTCGTTGAGACGTAGCTAATGCATTAAAACCACCTGCGGCTTTTTTAACCTTTTTCTGGAGATCTTTTAAAGTATCACCATCACTAAATTCGATGGTTATTTGATTTTTCTTTGCCACTTCTGTACTCTATAAGCTATGCTTTCTTGCTCTCTGCGCTTTTGCGTTTACGTTCAAGCTCTTTATTAATTTTTGCCATATTCCTTGCATCTATGTGCTTAAGAAATATAACTACTTGTTGTTTTTCCTCAATATTAAATACATTTAATAATGAGTCCAGTGATGAATAGTTTTTTCCTAAATATCCACCTTCTATCCAAGTATCTGGTAAAAAATCGTGTAATAAAAATGCTTCCTGAACTTCTATTGGAAATTCACTCCTATCTGGAGGCATCTTCATCGGGTCAGGATCTTCTCCTGTTTGTTCACATATTCTTAAATATGTCTCTATCGGTAGCATCCCTTCTTTATAAAAGGCATCTAATCGAGCAAGTATATATCCTACTTGCTCTCGGTAAAATTTTCTAAATCTGCTACCGTTTCTGTTACCCAAGTATCGAAGTCAGCTGCATTCTTCATAAGAATTTCTGCATCATCTGTAGAGTATTGTAACTCTCCTTCTTTATCAATACCTGTTAAGTTTACAAGTAACATTTTTTCTAAGTACTTGTATTTTAGTCCTGTCCATCCTTTTATCACAGATGCACAGTAATTTGTTAAAAACTTTTCATCATCTAAATCTTCTTCAAATGCTCTTGTTTTCTTATTGAATTTCTGAGAAAGACATCTTGATCTTAATTTTACAAGTTCTTCCCTAGATAAGTAGCAAAGTGAAACTGAAAACCCTTCAAATTCAGGATAGTCCACTACTACTGTTTTACTTGGAGTTAATAAACTCGCTAATGTTACTTTTTTTGTTTGTTCTGTCATTTTTTCCTTTTAGTTAAATGGGGGAGTTGCCTCCCCCGGGTTAGTTGTTACACACCAGTATAAGTTACTTTTGCTTCAAATTGATCGGCCGTTCCTGGGTCGACTGATGCCGGTAAGGCATGGAAGCTAGTCTCTAATGAGATTATATCATCAATAGAGTGTGTTGGAACTTCGAAGTGACACTTCGGTAAGTCTATTTGCACTTTAGGTGCATTAGTACCTCCAATCTTGAATACTGTATTAAAGCTGTTAGTAATAATACTTGTTGCCTCAATTAAGTCTTCAAATAAGTCTGAACTTCCACCTGTCTCATTGTTTAGATAACAAGTAAAGTTTCCACTTACATTTCTTGTCCCTGTAACGTGTCCTAATGGTTGGTTAACTACGCCTAATGTTTCTGGTGTTAAATAAGTCATGTTGTTTTCCATGGTTATGTTTCCACCTGTTAGAACTAAGTTATACACTCCATTACTGCTCGCTCCTGGGAAAGTAGTTGTGTCTCCTGCTGTAACTGATAGTTGAGTTAGTCTATTTCTTATGAAATTACCTGTAGTTGCAATGCCTTCATTAATGTTAGTTGTAATACTCGGTAAATTTGCTAGGTCTGAAACCATAGAAGCAAATCCGGACCAAGTAATTGTAGCAATACCATCTATATCAAAATCAATAGAAGCTGAGTTTACGACTGCGTCTTTTAGTCTATAATAAGACTGACCGCTGCCTGCCTGAGCTCCACCAAATTCGAAGAATAGATCAAACGTACCTAAAACAGGTTTCTCTGAACCTGTAAAATCAATGATTTTACTTGTAGTACTATTTGTTATACCTCCACTCCATGCTGCTTCTGTAGTTCCGTTCGAAGCTGTAAAGCTAGGTGCGGCAACAAAATTTGCCCATAAAGGTTCTTCTACACTATGCTGATTAGTATCAGATCCAGTATCTTCCCATCCGCCTGTTGCACCAGCTACTGATGCAAAAGGTCTCATATAAGTCTGGAAAGACCATTCTGCGGGAGCATAAGAATCTGTAAACATTTGTCTACTTCTTCTTGTACTTCCAGTACCGTCTGACATTTCTGCAAGAGTAATTTCACTAGTATTTGTGCCTTGTGAGAAACTGAATCCATCTAATACAGGTATCTTCCATGATGTAGCTGCTGTTGAGCCTGCTGCATTAACACCCATCATTAAATAGAGTTCGGTATCCCGGCTAAAATAAAATTTATCTGCCATTTTTTTCTCCTTTTCCTTGAAAAGAGCTTTGATAAATTATTACTTATCGCAGCTGTTTTCCTCTAGTATTGAACCTCTATTTGAATCTCTCCGACTCCTAAAGGGTCTAAGACACCTTCATCGGTGTCAATACTTAGTATTGTGGTTTGTACAGTTTTCTGTACTACACCATTTTTATCATAATAGGTAATTGGGTCGTAATGTTCAAGAGTTGTCTCCAAGTCTTCAATCAATGCGTCCAAAGCACCCACCGCGTCCTCGTTATCTTCTACATAACATCTTAATGTTAGAGTAAGATAACGAAATTTAAATCCACCACCATCATAACTACGGATTTCTCTACCCGCGTTTATGTGAACTGCTGGAAATTCTTTTACTTCATCCCAAAATGTAAGTCTTGGACTACACTCTGCGACAGCTGTTTGTTGTTCACCAGTACCATCAATTCTTTCAATAAGTTCTACAAGTGCATTAACAATATTTTGTCTTCGTGTTGTATACTGTCTTGTATCTACTGTCATAATTACTCAAAACCTCTTGTTAATGATGTTACTGCTTGGCCTTTCATATTAACAGCTACTATCTGTCTTATACTCATGCCTATTATATGTCTTGGGTCTCTATACTGATTTGCCCAAGGTGTTTTACCATGTCCCGGTTCAAACACTCCATATGGTCTTTGTGGGTATGTATATCCTATATATAATCCACCTCTTGGTCCTACTACAACATTGTCTACTTTAGCACTCTTTGAGAATCTTCCTGTTTGATTATTCAATCTAGGAGTTCCCATATTTTGTTGTATGGCCCTTGGTAAAAGGTTATTTATCATATCTTTGATAAGTATACCTTCCTTATCCATTCTAAAGCCTGGGTCAACTTTCTTTCCGCCTGTTCCCTTTTTAGCTGAAGGAGGAGACGCTTGTTGACTAGCTACTAATTTTGTCTTTACTGCACTATTCTTACGTGCTACTTCTATAGCTTTTCCTATCTTCTTCTCTGCTCTAGCTGCTTTTAACTGTTTTGCAAAACTTACTCTTGTTTTTGTCTTTTTCCCTACCCCTGTCATTTGAGCATTTGCTCTTCTCATTGCTCTTCTAGCTTCTTGTTCCATGATTTCGACTGATTTATTATCTCCAAAGTCAGCAAACTCATCAAATATATCTGGAGAGTCTGATACGAAAGCTGCTATTTCTTTTCTAGGGGTCTTCCCGCTTTTCATATCTTTTATCTTCTTCTTCATCTCTGCATTAAAGTGTCTTCTAAATACGCTTGTAAACTCTTCTTTGTCTGCTCTATCGGGTGCCCCAGATTGCTTACTAGGGGGAGAAGGAGATATAATAAATTCAATCACATGATTTCTATGTATACTATTCTTAGTCTTTCTCTTATCTATTCTTGAGTTTATCTTTGCGTGTAAATAGTTTTGCACTGCATAGACAACAAAACCACACCACCATTGAGAATTATCAACAACATCTCCCATAGCTTTAACTAAAGAAGTCTGCATATTATTGCCCGCTGATCCTGGTCTTTGTACTACTTCTTCGTATCCTGGTAAACTTCCTTGGGCTCCAGCTTGTTGTAATCTTTCTAGTTCTCTTCCGTGTTCTCCAATGATTCTTTTTACATATGCTTTCTTTTTCACATACTTATTCAGAGGCTTTTTCATACTTATAATTGCATTATTGTACCACTTCTTAGAGGTTGCACTGCTATTTCTTATATTGATAACAATGATTCCACCTTTTGCTTTATAACCTACTTTCTTCCATGTAGTAGCTCTGCTCTTAGAATCATACCAGCCTTTTATAGCTTTAGAAATCTCTCTCCATTCTTTATCAAATGCCTTATCTATAGTATTACCCATAGTATTATCATTAAGAGAAGCTTTAAATGACTCTAACCAATCTTGTTTTCGTATAGTTACTCGCATTGTCTGAATACCCTTAGCATCTCTGCCTTGCATATTCTTTAAAAAATCTTGTAAATACTTTTTACGTTTACTTCTCACTACACAATTACTCTATACAAGTCTAGCACTCTTTTAATGTGGTCTGGAAAATCAGTATTGTTCCTTACACTTGATGAGCCTTGTTGCTCGAGTGTAGCTCCCTGTATTGTTCTCCTAGACTTATGCTCGTCTCGTAAGTAATATGTAATTAGGTCATGTACTGCTAGTTTTAGGTCAGAAGGAACGGCTGAATAGCCAGATCGGTATTTAAGCTCTACAGATCCAAAACCTTTCTGGAAGTTTTTACTTCCATTGCCAGTAACCCTTCTAACAGCATCAAATGTAGTATCTACATAATAATCCTGATTCACAACAAGTGTTGTGTAGGCTTCTGTTGGTCCTGTTCTTTCTTTAACTGAAGTAACACTCACAAGAGGACTTTCACTTACTATTATAACTGATGTGTTCTCTGTAATGTTTACTACTTCTGTCTTATCAGTAGAGTAATAATCAACAAAACTTGTTCCACAATACCTTTTAACTAACTCTGATATTTGTGGGACTAAAATATTTAGGCGATCGTCATCTTTAGCTCCAGTAAGCCCTTCTGCATCCTTAAAATCTTGTACTGTTACTAAATCTGCCATATTTAAATTGTGGGGATTTTAGGAACCCCCACGAAAACCATTAATAGCTTAAAATTAAGCGTTTTGTAGTTTAACTAGCGTTATAGTTTCTAGCTACTACTGAACCTACACCTGGAACGATATTGTCAAATCCAAGTCTTTGTGAAGCCACAAGTACTCTTCTTTGATTTTCTACGTCATAGTCTGATTCAATTGTTACACCTCTTAGTCTAGGCATAATGAAGTTTCTAGCATAACAAGCTACAGCATGAGTTTTATTCACTGCTCTTGCATTAAACTCGTCACAGATCAATACTCTTGATCCAAAGACTTGTCCAATCTCACCTGATAGTTTAGTAGCCATGTCGCCAACTGTGTTAACGTCTTGGAAACTAGCATCTTCTAGTAAGTTGTAATACCCTTCTTGTGAAACTAAATAGATAACATCTTGTGGATTAACACCGTATTTACCCATAGCTTTTCTCATTGCTAATAATTCTAAAGCTGTTAGAACGTCAGATGCTGCTGCATCTCCGCCTACTATTACTTTAGATGCGTCAGTAGCTTTTTTAACTAAGCCTGCGAATGGTGCTGATGCTCCATAAGCGCCCTGAGCATTATTACCAAATAAGATAGCATTTTCGATACCTCTTGCATGCGCTCTAACCATTGATTCTCTGATCAAAGGTAAGATTGGCATAATAGCATCTTCTTCAGTTTCATTACCAATGAATGACTTAGAAATTAACTTATTAACAGTTAATACTTTTTGAGTTAAATCAACTCCGCCTCTGTCACCAGTAGTTACATAAGAGTCGCCTCTTTCTGATAAGTTACCATGTGGTGAAGCACCATCACCAGTTCCAGCAGCTGATACGAATTCAGCATAACCTGCGTCTGGTAGAATTGGCATAATCATTGATGCACTATTCATTTGGATTTCTCTAAATAAAGGGGCTAATACTAGTTCATTTTGAATATCTCTTTCAACACCTGTTGATACTACTTGCTCGTAGTCAGCTGATGAAACAGCAACACCTGAATCAGTGTTTATTTTCTCTATGATACCTTGTCCAAAGTTAGTAGACTCTAATCCTTTATTACCAGTAATAACTGAAAGAACTTTAGCGTCCATTAAATCACTTTCGTGGGCTTTTTTCCACTCAGTGTTTCCTCTTTCTGAGAATACTCTTTTTGATTCTCTCATTTTCATGATTTCTTCTGATTTCTCAGTTAAATCTTTTTGTAGTTCTGAGACTACGTTGTGAAGATCTTCATTTTTCTGTGATAATCTCTTCTCAACATCGTTTACTAGTCTTTCAGCACCGGATAACCCAGCCTGAATAATAGTTTTTTGTTCGTCCTCTTTTTGGTCTTGAACAGCCTTTGCTTTAGCTTCAATTTCAACAGATTTTTGAACTTCTGCGTCATCTTTAGCTTTTTGCTCTGCTTGTTGCATAGCAATTGAAGTAGCAGTTTTCTTTGCAACTTCTTCAGCAAATGCCTTCAGATCAAACTCTGGACTTATATTGTCATTCGACATATCTTTCTCCATAATATCCGCATTTGCGGCACTTGGCTGCTCAGTTTTGTCAGTTATAACTGACTCTACAGAGTGAGCCTTGTTAAATTGTGATTTAAACTTCTCATATTCGCTATCATTATCAAAAGATTTTGATATTGAAAAAGTAGCGGTTTGGTTAGCTGGTATGCTTACCACCGATACCTCGAGGAGTTCTGCACTCTTTATTAAAAATCCGTCCGTTTCTTTGTTATAATCAGCGTCCTTGACCTTGAAACCGACGGAAAAGGCCCCAAGAACACCATCTTTAATCAAGTCTACTATATCACCAGCAGACTTTGAAATCTTTGCTTCTAACTCTAAACCATTTTGAGTGACATCGCAATACTTTGCTCTGCCTATTGGTCTATTATAGTCATGATTGAAAAGAATAATAGGATTGCCTGAATAATTATCTAGGCCTCCTTCTTTCCATGCGTTGTGATCGATTACATCACCAGTTCTATCTAAAGCATTAGTACTTGCTAATCCTTTTATTATGATAGACCCATCTTCATCAATATTGGATTTCTCAAATGTACTAGAAATATGGAATATTTTTTTCATTATTTTGCATCCTTTTTAACAGCTGTTTTCTTTTTAGCTGGCTTAGTTGTTTTCTTTTCGACAACTGGTTCTACCGTAGTAGTAGGTATGCCTTTTAGCATACTGTTCCATAAAGTTGGATGATTACATCTTACGAGTAATTGTATTCTTGACCAACTTCCAAATGCTTTTCTTAAATTCATGGCGTTACATGGAACATCTTTCTGTCTACTATATTCACTCATAGAAAGAAATTTTCCTTTTGATGCCATGTATTCTGCTACATTTTTTATAATTGCTACTCTATTCATCTTCCTGTTCCTCTTGAGGTGGTCTTCCACCTTCGCTTGGATTCGCAGCTGACCCGGCTATATTTGCAGGTACTCTAGGCTCATCAAATCCAGTTATTTTTTCTAATCTTAATAATTCTCTCGCTTCATTAGGAGACATTATTCCTGTGTTTACAAGGGTAGCGTAGTAAGAGGCTTGATCTCTAAGCTCAGGCTGTAATGCAGGTATTCCCGATACATTCTCATTTGCTTCAAAACCAAAGTATCTTTCTAATGCATACTTAATCTTTCTAGTAATAGGTAGTACTGTTTCTAAATAGTACAATCTATGGTTAGGTCTAATGTTTGCATTATTACCACCGTCCATTAGAATTGGTGGTACTCCCATTGCTTCTAAAATTATTCTTTCACAAGACTTTATAGAGTCTTGAAAATCTAATTCCTTAAAGTTAACATTAGTTAAATTGCTAACTTCTAATCCACCATCTAATATAAGAGGTCTTCTGCCTCCTGATACTGGATTATATCTTGCAGTCCATGATTGTAACATTCTCTCTTTAATCTTTTCAGAAAGAGTATTAGGACTTTTAAGTACTAGTCCTGGTACTGCACCATTTTTAAAGAAGTTATCTTGAAAATGTCTTAAGTTTGCAAGTAAGTTCATTGTTCTAAATGCAGGCTTAAGTCTAGGCACTCCTCTATAAATGGAGTGAAAGCTATTTTCTTTTATATGTATAACTTCATTTGGTTGAAAATCAATGCTGCTGTCAAATTCATATTTATCTACATACTCTCTTTCATCTGTATGTATCTTCATTTTATCGGCAGGTAAATGATATAAGTGTAATCCATCGTAGTATATAAATATATTACCGTCTAGTAATAAGTCTATAATAAGATTTCTTTTGAAACTACTTATATCTTGGTAAGGATTTGGTTCAAAGTTTAATAGTAAATTAACTCTGGACTTTCTAATGTTTTTAATAATAGGAGTGATTCCAACTATCTTATCACCTAATTCAAAAGGAATTTCGGCAACATCGTCGACTATCATGTTTACGCTACGATTGACTACTTCTAGTTTTTCATATGCGTCCCTATAATTAGTAACAACCTCACGAGATTCAACCATAAGGCCTTCATCTCTAGAAATAATATATTGGGCAGGGTTAGACTTTTCTTGGTCTCCCATGCTCTTATTTCTGTTTGCTATAAAATTATACCATGCCATATTTATCTCTTTGAATTTTTACCCATTTCTCTTGTTTCTGTGCTGTTATAAGTTTCGGTTTTTTCCCATAAATTGAGTGTAACTTCAAGTGATGTTTGTGGCATATAGTAACAGCTTTATTATATACTTTATCAAAGTTCTCTTTTATAAATTCTTCTCGTACTGCGAGAATTTGTTCTTCTGTTGTTATCTTTAAATTATTCTTTCTCATCCATTCTTCTAACAACTCTGTTAATGAATAGAAATGATGAAAGTCTAAACTGTCGTTACTTCCACAGATATAACAATTATCTGTTTTCTGGTACCCGGACTTTGCCTTGTCCCGTATATATTTTATGAGATCTCTCTTTAATTCCACTTTATAATATCAATTATATCAACTATACAACCAAAAGTCAAGAGTTATTTTTGACATGCTAGAAAGTAGTCGCAGTTGTTTCAAAAGAATATAAAGCGTACCTCAATGCATCGGCCATATGAGACGCTTGATTGTGCTTTGGTTTCTCCTTTAACAAGTTGGGGTTTGGGTCCCATTGATACTGGTCTAGACACATCAATGTCTCGTCACATCTTTGGTCAATAATTAATAGGTCATTATCAACTACTGTTCCTACTTTACCAATGCCATCTAATACTGATTTCTTGGCGTTTATAGTAGAAATATCATAGTTCTGTGCAAAGTCAAAACGAGTCTGCTGAGCTGCGGAATCAATGTATATCCAATCGATATCCCATTTATGTATCAGCTTTCGTATTTGAATTGCGTGTTGTTCGGTGGTTCTTTCTGCATCTAAGTATTCATCGACAACGTAGTATTTTCCTGTGTCCCAATCATATGCTATTACACAAAAAGCTGTAGGATCTTTATACCCGACATCAAGTCCGGCAAACACATCCATCTTTCTTGTATCAAATTGTGCTAAATCTGCAACGCATTTTTCATGGTCGAAGGCCCATACTTGTCCTTCGTAAATATTAAAATCAGCTTCGTACTCTTGGCTAAACTCAGCTTCAGACATACTTTTTCTTGCTTCATCAATATCTTGTTCAGATAATCTTGGATTTTCATGATAAGTAGCTCTCAATGACGCCCACTCAGGAAATTCATCACTGAACCCTCTGTAATAAAAGTCCGCAAACCAATTATTTCTTCCCCTAGGAGTAGATATAAATATAGCTTTAGAATTCTCCTTATCTAGTGTGGGACGTAGTGCAACGTTAAATGCATCTTTACCATTTACGAGAGCTGCTTCGTCAAAAATTATTAAATCGTAACTTCTACCGACCACGGAATCAACCTGATTTACAGATCCCATTCTTACGGTTGAACCATTAGATAGTTCGATTACTTTATCTTTTGCATTATCCTTGACTACCTCTAGTCCAAAATGTTTGATAAGTCCTCTCTGTAAGTCGAATGAAATTTGTGATAGTGAGTAGTTAGGCGACATTAATAATATGTTAGAGCCTGGAACTAGGGATACTAGCTGCCCTATTATATTTGCTATATAAGTTTTCCCCTGTCTACGGGAAACTGCTGCACACACAAAACGATACTTAGGATTATTGATAGCGTTAATGATGGCGGTTTGGCTACTATTAGGTTTGATACCAAGTAAGTCCATATAACCAGTAACAGGGAGTTTTATATACCTCGATTGCTCGTTGTACTCCATGAGGTATTCCCCAACAATGTCTTCTCTACTAATTGTAAGCATTAGTGGATATTCTCTTGTTCGAAAAAATTGTCCTCATCTTCAGGGCTAAGTAATCCTTCTTCCTGAATTCTGTGATATAAGTAACAATAAGCTGCTGCTAGTTGTCTTATATTCGTTTCTCTGGCTGTTAGTCTTCTTTTTTCTTCTACCTTTTCTGTGTGAAGTATTAAAGTTGTGCCGTTTATTAAGCACTCATCTAGCCATAGTTTCCTACCGTCTTGTTTCATCATTTTCTACGTTTTAATCCTCTAGTATATTTTTGTGATTTTGGTGGTCTTTTAGTAGAACCACCTTTACCTGCCCAGAATACTTTATTTGCCCAGTATGCCGCTGACGACTTACCTTTTCTAATATTTCTTCCGTGTCTGGCTTTGAAACTTCTACGAGCTTCAGGACTGTAATTATGCCCCATTCCTTGTGCACCAAAGCGAATTATCTTTACTTTTCCACCTACCCTAACTGCAACAACTGCTTTCTTAGTTTTATGCTTAGGGGTTCTTTTAGGTGTATTTAGTCTAGTTAGACCAGCCTTCTTGACTCTTGCCTTCTCTGCTTTAGTTAATGCCATTATCTTCTTTTTCTACCTGGGAACTTAGCTTTAGGTGGATTCTTAGTCCTACCATGCATTGGTCCGATAGCTTTAGCTTTTGCAGCATATCTGAATGCTTCTATACCATGAGGGTTTTTAGTATTAACTAATGCGCCTGCGGCTGCATTTAAATCTCTAGTAAGTCCTCTTTTTAGCTTATGTTTTTTGATCTTCTGAGTGTTATGAACACCTTGAGGTCCTTGTAAAAAACTTGCCATATTTCTCTCCTTTTTGCTTAGCGTTTTTTTCTACGAGTAGTAGTACGCTTTTTTCTTTTTGCGAAGGTTCTTACCATTGTAGGCTTACCTCCGACTCCTTGTTTAACAGATCTTTTTCTGCGAACTGCTGAACGAATCTGTGCTTTTGTCATTCTAGCGGCTTTGGCTCTTGGTACACATTTGGGATATTTTCCCTTCTTGGAAGTCTTACGTCCACAAGGCATGTATCCACCGCCTTTCTTAGGTCTGGATATATCTACCCAACCTTCTTTAAACCATTTAGTTAATCCACCTTTTGGTTTTGCCATTACTTTCTCTTACGTCCAGTACCCATTCGGTACTTTCCGCCTTTGGCTTTGTAAGTCTTTACTAGCCATCCATTAGCGTATGCTGAAGGATATACTTTAAATTTTCTTTTTGCTTGAGCTTTAACTCTCGCATATAATGTAGGGTTTGTTGGTACGGGTCTCTTTTTAGCTACTCTCTTACGAGGCATAACTTATTCAGGGTCTCCTTCAACCCAGTAAGGATGTGTTCCATCTACATTTTTTAACTTTTCCATAACTTCTTCTGAAGCTG
>Ga0315321_10002320_pt1 | contig 14774 bp, 7 predicted proteins | sample M180m21515metaG_FD_203464 | JGI IMG/M metagenome (GOLD analysis project Ga0315321, IMG submission 203464) | Ammonia-oxidizing marine archaeal communities from Monterey Bay, California, United States - M1 80m 21515 | ecosystem: Environmental > Aquatic > Marine > Intertidal zone | place: USA... | reverse complement strand
CACACGCTGAGTCACCTGAATGGACACCAGCCTCCTCAATGTGCTCCATGATGCCCATGATCACACAGTCAGTTCCATCTGCGATGGCATCGACATCCACCTCAGTCGCATCTTCCAAGAAGCGGTCGATCAACACAGGTTGCCCGTCTGCGACCACAAACGCCTCAGCCACATAGCGATCAAATTGGGCTTGGTCGTAACAAATTTCCATCGCCCGTCCCCCGAGCACAAAACTCGGCCTGACCAGCATCGGAAACCCGATCACCTTGGCCTCAACCCGAGCTTCATCCATATTTCGAGCGATACCGCTGGGCGGTTGCCTCAACCCCAGTTCATCAATCAACTGCTGGAACAACTCCCTGTCTTCTGCCGCCTCGATGGTGTCAACACTAGTACCAATCACTGGCACGCCCGCCTCAGCCAAACCTCTTGCCAGATTCAGTGGTGTTTGTCCACCAAATTGAACGATCACACCGTCCGGTTGAATCGCATCACAGATATTCAGAACATCCTCAATCGTGAGCGGTTCAAAAAACAACATGTCGGATGTGTCATAATCAGTACTCACCGTCTCTGGATTACTGTTCACCATGACACTTTCGATTCCGATGTCACGCAAAGCAAAACTTGCATGGCAGCAGCAATAATCAAATTCGATTCCCTGCCCGATACGATTGGGACCGCCGCCCAAAATGACCACCCGTTTCTTGTCACTCTTCGGGGGCAACTCATCCTCCATTTCATAAGTGCTGTAGTAGTAAGGCGTATACGCCTCGAACTCAGCGGCACATGTATCAACACTTTTGAAGACGGGCTTCACACCCAATTCCAAACGTCGGGCTCGAACTTGGGTTTCCGTGGAAGATGTGATTTTCGCGATTTGGCGATCAGAAAAACCATCCCGCTTTGCCTCCCACATCTGTTCACGGGAAAATCCGTTGAGCGAACCGATTTCGATAAGGCGATTTTCGTGCTCGATGATCTGAGCAAGATGATCAAGGAACCAAGCATCAATATGTGTTAAGCCGAATACCTCATCGATGGTCATTCCCGCTTTCAGGGCATACCGGATATAGAAAATCCGCTCCGCACCAGGAGTACTCAATTTCGCTCTGATTTCATCAAGATCAGGCTGCTGCTCGGTTCCCCAGAGGTCCCGGTTATCACTGCCCAAGCCGAACGCGCCAACTTCCAAACCGCGCATCGCTTTCTGCATCGATTCACGAAACGTCCGGCCAATGGCCATCGTTTCTCCGACACTTTTCATTTGCGTCGTCAGTGTTGCATCAGCCTCAGGAAATTTCTCAAATGCAAATCGAGGCATCTTTGTGACGACATAATCGATCGTTGGCTCGAAGCAGGCTTTGGTTTGCTTGGTAATGTCGTTTGGCAACTCCCACAAGCGGTAACCAATGGCCAACTTGGCTGCGATTTTCGCGATTGGAAAACCTGTCGCTTTACTCGCAAGTGCACTTGAACGACTAACGCGCGGGTTCATCTCGATTACGATCATCCGGCCCGTATTGGGCTCGATCGCAAACTGAATGTTACTGCCACCCGTTTCCACGCCAATTTCACGAATCACAGCCAACGAAGCATCACGCATTCGTTGGTATTCCTTGTCGGTCAATGTCTGTGCGGGAGCCACTGTGATCGAGTCACCAGTGTGAACTCCCATCGCATCAAAATTTTCGATGCTACAAATGATGACCACATTGTCTTCTTTATCCCGTACAACCTCCATCTCGTACTCTTTCCAACCGATGATCGATTCCTCAATCAGAACTTCGGTGACGGGAGATTGATCAAGACCGTTCTGCACAAGGGAATCAAAATCGTCCTTGTTGTATGCGATCGCTGAACCGCTGCCTCCCATCGTAAAACTGGGTCGTACAACGGCAGGCAAGCCGACATCCTGAAGAGCTTCACGTGCATGCTGCAGCGTTTTGACGGTGTGTCCATTGCAGGTGTCCAAGCCAATTTTATCCATGGCCGCTTTAAACTGCTCACGCTCCTCAGCCTTGGCAATAACCGCCGCGTTCGCGCCGATCATCTCGACTCCATGCTTTTCCAATACCCCGTTGGCTTCAAGGTCCATTGCACAGTTCAAGCCTGTCTGGCCTCCCAGCGTAGGCAACAGCGCATCTGGTTTTTCCTTGGCGATGATCTTTTCAATCATCTGCCACGTCAGTGGCTCGATATAAGTCGAGTCCGCCGTGTCAGGATCTGTCATGATGGTCGCGGGATTGCTGTTGACCAATACGACTTCGTAACCCTCCTCTCGAAGAGCCTTACAAGCCTGAGTGCCCGAATAGTCAAATTCACAAGCCTGCCCAATGACAATTGGACCGCTGCCGATAATAAGAATCTTGGTGATGTCGTCGCGACGAGGCACGTTTTTATTTCCAACGGCGTGGAGCTTAAGGGGTCATACACAGAACTTACACGGAGCCAACCCTCAATTCCAAACTTAAGGAATCCTAACTCGCGCCCTCAGCACTCTCGGAGGTCTAACACCGACGACAGAGCATGAGAATTGACACCTGCAAATTGAGGCAGAGGATAGCAGAAAACCGCCGAGTCGTAGAGGACGTACCCAAAACGTATGACAAAAGACCCTGCCACTCATACCAAAGACGGAATCAAGACCTTCCCTGCGGTCCCATTACGGCGTTTTTTCCTATCAACCGATGGATTTCAAACCGTTCCTGCCGCAGAGTCTTCCCCAAAATGAGCTTATTCGAGTTCTGTCGCATGGACCGCCATCCAGGAGTATTTGGCTCGCCCTCTCGGAAATAGTGCCAGAGCTAAGGTGCGTCCTTGTTGGAAGGATCCGAATCTCGTGATTTCCGACGTACCAGACCATACCGCCACACAAATCCTGCCGCGATGAAGGCTGCCCCTACCAGTGTCCACCACCGGGGGAACTCATAAGTGGCATAATTCCGCCACGCCAGAAACGTCCAAACCGGCACCATCACTGGTTCCAACAACGTGATCAACGACGCCTCATTGCTCTCCACTTCTCGAACCGCCCACGCAAAGATCATGTACGGAATCGCCAACTGCACTGCCCCCAGACAAAACAGAGCGATCCATTGCCCACCGTGTGGGAGCGGAGCCTTGCCAATGACCAATGGAGCCAGACACACGACACTAAAAAGATGATTCACCAATCCGAGCCAAGCTACATCAACACCACGAAGTCTCCTCAGGGAGACCATGACGACCGCATACATTAATCCTGAAAACAGCGCAAGACCCACAGGCCCAGTGACGAGTGACTCATCTGCCACTTGTGATTCCATTCCAATGATGAAAACAATCCCCACCAACGACAATCCCACCATCACCCAATCACTACGCCGCGGACGATCACCAACGCCAAGTAACCCAGCGACCGCAACCCAAGCAGGTCCCACGTATTGCAACCAGATCGTGGTTGTCTCCGATCCATTCACCATCGCGACAAGAAAAGAATAAGTCATCGCGACAAAGGCCATCGACATCGGCACCATCGCGATACGGAACTGTGGGCGGCGAACAAATGGCAGTACAGTCAGAGCCGCGAAAACTGCACGCCAAAATGTCAATGCAACACCACGTGTTTCCATTGGCCAATCATCAAACCATGGAGCCTTGGCATAAAACCCACTCGTACTCCATAACAATGCGGCGACCACAACCAGAAGACGCGAACGATCCCGACGTGAAAGATTAGGCATCAGTTTTCAGTCGAATCAGACTGGGGCCAACTCGCCACAACCTGCACAGGCAGATGATCACTGGCATAACGGCCTGAAGAGGTTTTCGGATCAAGCGTTGACAGTCGTTCAATCCTGACCGACCCCCGAACAAAGATGTGATCGATGATCCGACCAGAGGCAATCTCCCTAAATCCATTCCACGTGCTTGCAGGGCCAGTGACCTTCTGCTTACTCAGCACACGCGCATCCTTCAACGTTTGTTCGCCGACCAATGCCATGTAAGGCGGAGATCTTTGCAAACAATTGAAATCACCCATCACAACGCTTGGGATTGCCACAGGCTGATCACCGACCACTCGCTTGATCAACCGAGCACTTTCTAACCGCGCCGTTGAACCACGATGATCAAAATGTGTGTTGGCAACCCATAATTTTCTCCCGGTCAGCCTGTCTTTCACAAGCATCCAGGTACAAGTTCTGGGTAGGGAAGCGTCCCACCCTGCAACACCGACTTGCTCAGGATCATTACTTAACCAAAAAGTTCCCCGCTCCAAGACTGCGAAGCGAGTCCTTCTGATACCAATGGGTGCGTGCTCACCACGACTGCGGCCGTCATCTCGACCGACACCATAAAAATCGAGTTCCGGAAGCCTTGCCACCAGCGTTTTCAGTTGCCATGCGGTGACCTCCTGCAAGCCGATGAGATCCTGTTTGGAAAGCAAATTCACCACAGCATCAGCACGGTTAGCCCATGCATCTTTTCCGTCGTGAACGTTGTTGTACCGGATGTTAAAAGTCATCAGCTTGAACGTGTCCGCTGAATCAGTCGCCGGCGTCTCTACTGCCCAACCCTTGGTGACCGAAGCAGGGCACAAAGCGACCCACGCCAAGGCAACCAAACTCAACCTGTGCACACAGAACCCACAATACAACGCTCGGGAAGTGGACATCAGGACAATCCGAAAGAAAAAGATACGAAATCTTACTCGTGGCGAAGCGCCTCGATCGGATTCATTTTCGCTGCACGCACAGCAGGATACAACCCACTGACGAGACCCACACCAACCGCAATCGCTACTGCCAGAGGAATCGTCCACAGAACAATCGAAGGAGTCGCCTCGCGGATGGGCTGAGGCAAGCTTGAAAATTGCTCGGGAAAACCTTGCTCAAACACCCATATCAAACCGCCGTACACTGGCAAACTGAGTAATCCGAGCAAAATGCCAAGGAACGCCCCGACAAAACTGAGCACGATGGTTTCAACGAGAAATTGCTTGACAATGTCTCCCTGCTTGGCCCCCAGAGCGCGACGAATGCCAATTTCTCTCGTTCGCTCCGTCACACTGGCCAGCATAATATTCATGATGCCAATGCCACCAACAAGCAGTGAAATGCAGGCAATCAAAATAGCGATTCCGAGAAACAGGAGCTTCATATTGCGGGCTTGCTCCAGCAACTCAAGCGGGACCACCACCGCCGTATCATTCATTTCGCTGTGCTTTGACGCCAGGAGGCTTTTGATCAGTGCGGCTGACGGTCGAACTTTTTCCGGCGACGTCGCCTGAAGCGTGATCTGATTGAGTTCCATGATTTCCATCTGGAACTGACCACTACGCCTGGTAACGATTGTGTCACCAATTCTTTTCCGTAACGTTCGTATCGGGATGTAAACATCCGCTGAGAAATCCTGGGAATCTAAAGACCCACCGATTGCCGCCGAAGGATTTCGATGCTCCAGGACCCCAACAATCCTGTACTTATCTGTGTGCTCAGGGACATTGATACGCTTCCCCAAAGGTTCCTCATAGGGAAACAGGACCTCGGCCACTCCAGCGGAAACAACGCAGACTGTGTCGGCATTCAAATCATCGGCATCGCCGATGAACCGACCACCATTCTCCCGTATCTTGAGACTATTCACGTCTGCATAGGCTGGGGTACAACCGACAAGCCGTCCATCAATTGATCGGTCACGATACGTGAATTGCCTTCGTATTTCACGAATAGGTATTGCCGTTTCGATCGTCGGAACGTTTTCGATAATCCGTTCCAAATCGCTGCGGAGCAGGCCGTACTGCGTTGCCCGCATACCTGCAAGCTTATCGTCAGGTGGCTTCTGACTGCGAACGATAATCGTAGTCGAACCAAGCGATTCGATTTGGCGTTGCACTTGATCACTCGCGCCTTGGCTGATGGCCGTCAAAACGATGACAGCAGTGACACCGATCATGATACCAATCATGGTCAACGCAGTCCGCAACGGATGCAGCGCGAGGCTCTTGATACCGAGTTTCCAAGTACGCAACCAAATCATGTCAATTTATTCCCGACGCCACAACTACTCGCGAGCCAACAACTCTGCAACCGCTTCCCGCTGCGCCGCTCTAGCGGCAAAACGTCGTTCATCACTGACCATCTCGTCCGTGTGCAACATTCCGTCCTTCAAACGCACTATACGTTTTGCGCGATCAGCTACATCATCTTCATGAGTGACGAGAATAATTGTCCGACCTTCATCGTTAAGCTGATCAAAGATCGCCAGGATTTCATCGGTGGTGACCGAATCCAAGTTACCTGTGGGCTCATCCGCCAGCACAAAGAAGGGATCGTTGACGAGGCTACGCGCGATTGCCACACGCTGCTGCTGACCACCCGACAATTGAGCAGGACGGTGGTCGAGCCGATCACCCAAACCGACACGCTCAGCCAACTCCATTGCCCTTCTCTTTTCACCTGACCCAAGCCGCCCTTGGTAGTACAGCGGCACCTGTATGTTCTCCACAACACTCAACTGCTGTATCAGATTGTAGGACTGGAAAACAAAACCGATTCGCGTACTCCTGATCTCCGCAAGCTCATCATCAGTCATCTCAGCAATGTCATCCTGACCAAGATAAAGACTTCCATCTGTGGGCTTGTCCAAGCAACCCAAAAGGTTCAACAAGGTACTTTTTCCGCTGCCCGATGGACCCATGATGGCGACGTAGTCCCCCTCAGGTACATCAAACGATACACCCCGAAGAGCGCGAACGGTCTCGCTCTTTAATACATATTCTTTTGTTAAATCTCGGATGGAAGTCGCCATTCGAGGCGACTCGATTGCTGATCCCGCGCCCGCAAGATCAGATGTACCAACTGGATCGTTACTGCTCATCTGATCAACCCCCACCCATTCGCTTCGTCATTGCTTTCGTAAGCTCTGCCTTTGTGACACTGCCATCTGAATCGGCATCAGCAGCGCTAACCATACTTTGGAATCTACTATCGATAGCCTTAATTTCGTCGGGTGAGAGAGAACCATCCCCGTTCTTGTCGTTGCTTGACATCGTCGCTTCGACGATTTTAGCGATAGGAGCTCCACCGGCACCTCCTGGTCGGCCACCGGCACCTCCTGGTCGGCCACCGGCACCTCCTGGTCGGCCACCGGCACCTCCTGGTCGGCCACCGGCACCTCCTGGTCGGCCACCGGCACCTCCTGGTCGGCCACCCTCTGCCCCGCTGCCCGCTTTGGGTGCGGTTGCCAGATCACGCATGCCACTATTGTCCTCTCGTACGATCTTCGGGAGCTGCATCAGATCAAGATGATCACGGAGATTCAGAACAACGACATCTTTGTCTTTCAAACCGTTACCGATACTAGCCATCGTGTCGTTGGTGGCCTGAATATCCACCTTCGCGGTCTCGAATTGCTCAGGACCTTTCATCACTAGGGTGAACATGTCAGTGCCGTGCTCGTAGAGACCCTCGATCGGAATCTGAAGAGCATCATCCAATTGCTCAACAAAGATCTGTACCTCAGCGGTCATCCCCGTACGTATATTCTCTGGCGGATTAATGATCTCGATGATCGTCGCGTACTCCTTAATCGATGAACTGAAATAGCTCCCTGGTTCGGCGTATCGATTAACCTTGATGACGCGGCCGGTGAGTTTCATTCCAGGGATCGCATCAATCTCGATCCTGGCAGCCATCCCCTCTCTGATCAACGTAATCCTTGATTCATTTACTTTGCACTTCACTTGCATCAACGACGGGTCGGGCAGACGAATGATCTCCTGACGCTCGCGAACCGTCGCACCAGCTTCCACGACGAATTCCGCATTTCCTCCCCGACTGCTGTACCGATTGGCATGCACAACGACACCATCTGATGGAGCGTGCATGATGCACTTGCCAATCTGCTCGTTGATGTCAGCCAAGTCGGTTGTCTCTTCCATCAGTTCACTTTGAGCCGCGGATAAAGCAGCTTCAGCAGCTTCGATATCACTATCAAACTGAACAAGCATCTTTTGCTTTGTCAGGTTCTGCAGGACCCTCAGCTTACTGTCAGCAACATCCAGCTTGTTTTGCGCATCTGCTACTGCAAACTGGTTTGCTTCCAAGGTGAGGGCGTTCAACAAACCTTTGGCAACCAATCGCTCACTACTCTGGCTTTGTAGCCTTGCTTTCCGGAGATCCTGCTCTGCAACAGCTTTCTCACTCAGGATCTTCTTCTCTTCTGTCTTGTACACGCCCTCCAAATATTCTTGTCGAGAGATTTTTGCCTGCTCGAGATTCGCCTCGGCCGTTGCCAGTCGCGACTCGGCCGTGATCACCTGAATCTTCTGTTCCTTGAGGTTCAGTTCCAATTCGGCTGAATCCAGCTCAATGAGTTTTTCACCTTTCTTGACCTTGGCTCCCTCCTCGATCACCCAAAGGATCGCAGTGCCTCCACTACCGCGGGATTTGACCTCACACACGATTTCGGTGTTGCTACTGCTCTCTACTTCTCCTTGCTCCAACACGATATGGTCAAAGGGGCCACGTTTGGCTATCTGAGTGATGAGCGCATCCACATCTACCGCCGTGCCACTCTTATTCAGCACGACGTAGCCTGCTCCTCCAATGACAGCAATGAAACACAGACAAATGATGAGACCGACCAAGGCGTTGCCTTGCCGTTGATGGTGGGGCAATGGTTTATTCATAATGCCAAAGTGTTAGGTGGGAAGGTCGTCGTGGGACCGAGTCTGATTCAACACCCCGCCAATGGCGAGGTTTCGTGCAACGCAATGTCAGTCGGCATGAACGCGAAGGAAAGTGAAGGAATCTGCCGTGGTCAGAGTTCCTACTATTCTTGTGATTCTAGCCAGGTGTCAAAGTAGCGATCTGCATCTATCCGTAGATTTGCAGCGATCTTTTCTTGCAAATCGCCGACTGTCAGGGCCAACTTGGGGTTAATCTCGACCAGAACCCCCTCATCCACACAAACGCCCGCTTCGTGCAACCAGCTGCGGTGCAAATCGACGATCGCAATTTTCGCAGCATTCGGTGTGTCAGTCTCAGCACCATCGGCATTTTTCACAGGTGCAAATGCTTCACTGGCACGGGACTCTACGACAAAGGCATTTCTGGCGATTGGCAGCAAATCAAAAATGAACCTCTCGAACTTGGTCGCATTCGGCTGATCCGAATTGACTAGTTGCCCATGTTCGTTGCAATGAGGCACTTTTTTTAACGCTCGATGGAATGGCAGGGAATCGACCTGCCCAGCAACCCGCTGCAGGAACTTAAGGTTGAACATATGGACAGCAATATTTCCTGCCCAGAGCTTGAGTGATCCATCTTCGTTAACGGCTTCTGCCGCTGACTCGGGCAAATCACTGTATTCAATGATCTGAACCTGCCCATCGACAAGGACAACATTTCCAACTTTTTCCATTGGATAGCGTTTTTGAACCACCTGAGTTGTCATTTCGCTGGCTGCCATCAAATGATGCCCGATCAGCTCAGGCTCACAAAGATGTGCCAACGGGTTATCGACCTGAATGTAAGCGAGGTGTTGGACGCCTCGTTTCGCTGCATCAGCCAAGCAACCACAACGATCCAAAGCTGAAACTGTCCCGCCATGCCCGTCCGGACTCAAAGCAAGTGAGCTTGTGCTCTGCATGAGCAACTTGCCGGTTGACGCATCGACAGCCGGCATTACACCTTGTTTAAAGATGTACAAATCTTCTGCAGGAATACCCAGATTTTCATTTGCTGCAAAGTATTCTCGAGTTTCCTGATCAGTTGCATCACTGGTCATGATGTACAAAGGGATACGACATCCATATTTATGATTCACTGCCAGGAGACGATCAGCGAAGAACTGAAACAGAGTCCGGCCTGAAACGGGGCCGATTGGAAACATGCCCTTGGGTTGGTCAAACCCCAATCGCGTCCCCTGTCCGCCAGCAACAATCACGGCTCCGAGTTCACCGTTCCTCAGTGCTTCCTCACCACGCTCTCGCGCCTGAGAAGGCGACCAGGCAGCACCACTGCCATCAGCCCGCACAGCTGGTGGGGAACTTGCTCGGCTAGCCAGTGCACCGAAATCTGTCTCTTCATTCTGTCCACTGACCAGATTCGCTAATTCGGCCAAATCAACGCCGCTCAGTTGTGCTGTGAGATTTGCTTGTTGCTCACAAGTCAGCTGCGACCAGTGCTGCAAGACATGCTGTTGACCATACAGTGCCAACGTTTGCTTTAACTCATCAGGACTCAGGGGATTATCTGTCAACGTTTCACTCGATTTCGATTGTTTCTGACTTATGTGATTCGCAAACGAATTGGGGCTACAAGCTGCTGCACCGGGAGCAATCATTCAATCCGAAAGTGCCATTTCTGCAAATCGTATCGCTGCTTTCTCAACTTCAAAACCTCGCTTTGCAAGGATGCGGCATCCACACGCTCACTTACTGCAAACTTGTCGACCAAATGCTCTGCAAGCTTTGTGGAATTCAATGGCACATTGGTCACAAAACTCGCATGATCTCGACCCACCCGATAATCAGGCTGACGCGGTGCTGTGAGCAAGCAGCGTGACAGCATAGTCAAATCAAAGTCGTGCAGAATTGTACCGTGATACAAAATTCGATCCCGAGTCACTCGGAGGCTATTACCCGAGCACTTACGGTTCTGCCATGTCAGGTCGCAAATTCCCTGCAGGGTTGCTGACGGAACCTGCTGCTGCACGGCAGCCAACACGCGGGACATCACATACTTGTGCGCTGCATCAATTTTTCTCAACCCCTCATGAACGGCGTGATCGAGAACAACGCTGTAGATCAAACAACCGGGTCCAGCAACTACTGAGGCCCCACCGGTGCAGCGTCTAAGAATCGGCACCTTCATTGCCTGACAATAGTCGACATCGATTTCCTCCCGAATACGACTAGACCGACCCGCAATTACCACGGGCTGAGAGAATTCCCAGACCCGCAATATTTCCCACGGCTGCAACCTGTCCAATTCGGCTGCTTCTCTCATGAGAACAGCCTCATCCAGTGCCAGATGATCAGCTGGATCAGTCAAATCATCCAACATCTGAAACATATTCGTCCTTCTTTTAGTTGGAACGCAGCGATTCCAAAAGAGGCATCGTGCTCACACGTCGCACTGCTGCCAATCCAGCACACAATCCAAAAAGCGTAATTCCCAGCAACAGGAGCAACGGTTCCACCACTGGAGGTTCCAAGCCATTGATCAGAGCATGTGGCAACACAGCTACAACAGCACAAACCGCTCCACATCCAATCCCAAACAGCAATAAAGTTGCTGTTTCCCCCATAACCACCGAAATCAAACGTTGTCGACTAAACCCAATGGCTCGCATGACCGCCAACTCTTGACGCCTCTCAAGAACACTTCGCATCTGCGCCACTGCCAGTCCGATCGTTCCCAGTAAAAGCCCAAGTGCACCCAGACTCTGAAACGTTCGCAAATAGGTATTCTGAACTGCCAGCATCGTGGACAGGACCCGATTCGCATCGGTGACATCCATCCCAATATCGCCAAGCCGATTTTCCAAAACCCTAGCCACCTCATCACTGCGAGAGTCGCCTGACGCAATGAGGAAATACTGATAACCGCTGATATTGGGGAACACCAGTTTAAAATTATTTTCGCCGATCATCAATTTGCCTTGCAACATGGAATTGGCAAGCAACCCCACGACACGAAAATACGTCAGTTTTCCAGGTTCATATTCAAAGGCACGCACTTCACCGATACCTTTCATCATCTGCAGACTCCACATCGCTGTGTTCTGATCGATGATCACTGGTATAGGATCGTTTTCGGTTCCCTTGGCATCAACATCAAGCGCATCCCAAGGTGATTCCCCAACAGGCACGTCGCCTTCCGCTGCCCATTGAAAACCCGGCAACCCTGTCGACGTAGTATCGAACAGTTTGCTGAACGATTCAGGAATTCCAACCACGGTAGGCCGAGTTGCTTTGTAAAGGTTGTTGCAACTTGCATCCTGCCCCAATCGCAAACGCAAAGGAGCAATTATTGTTTCTGTGAATAGGCGAGCGTCTGGTCCAAGCATTTCCGAGCGGACTTGCGTCTGCCTGAGATCTCTGGACAGTGTTTGCGAAGATTGTCCAATCAAGGTAAACCCGCCTGTCCCCTCCGTACCGGGCTGCAGACGAAATGCCGATATCGCCATGATTAAAAAAGCTGCGGTCGCCATCAAACCAATTGTCATCGTACTCCGCAGGGGATGCCGCGAAGCGTTGCGGCTGATGAGCTGACGAAAAGAGAATGAATCTTGACGGGTCTCGGCGGCAAGACGACTTGGACTCCGCAAACAAGCGTAGATGAACAGCAATGCAGCAATCAGCAGCAACATCCCGCCGCCAACGAAAGCTCCTGCTGCAATTTGACCAGCTGCTGTTGCACCAAAGGCACCCACCCCAACTGCTAAAAGGCCGAGTCCACCGGCAACCAGAGGCAGCCTTCCTCGACCAGAGGTTCTACTGACCATTTTATCGGTATCACGCTGTGACAGCAGATCCTGAGCGTCAAGATGCGTCAACCAACGAGCCGTCCTCCACAACGTTATTGCTGCGACCGACCATCCTGCAAAAGCCCCAATCAACAAACTCTGAGTTGTCCAGTGAAAAGTCAGAAATGGTACTGTCACGGCTCCCACCCATAAGGATCGTAACGCCCAAAGCACGATCCATGCATAAAGGAAACCACCAACCATTCCCAGCAAGACACCTGCCGCCGCAACCAACAATCCCTCTCGGAGCACCAAGCCTGCTACACGTCTCGGGGTCCATCCGACCGCCAACAAAGTTCCGAATTGGGTCATGCGTTGTGTCAAACCCAAACGAAACAACATGGCGATCAACATGACCGCTGCAAAAATCACGAAGAAACTCAACGACAGAAAAAGCCCATCAAAGGGGGTGGTTCCACTGGACGCGGCCAGTTGTTGCTCGCGGATCGATATGATCGACCAGCCCAACTCGGAATAGGATGGCTTTAGAATCTCCAAGAAACGCTGGCTCAGTTGACGCTCATCCGCTGCTGCCGATGTCGAGATACGAATACCAGTGGTTTCGCCGAAACGGCTTCCGAAGAGTCGCTGCCCTTGGTCAAGGGGCAAAAATGCTTTCGGCGTCAAACGGTATTCATTCCAATAAGCATCATCCTGCTTGCTGATTTCCCGTTCCAGTGGGAAAGGTAAATCCCAATCACTAATCGAATCCTGATCGGTGACTCCGGGCACCGACGGCGTCAGATCAGGATCGTTATAGACCGTTGGTGGCTGGTCAAAAGTGGCTTCGCGGCGACGCCGGTACGGCGTCGCTGGCCGAGTGATCGGTACCACCTCGGTCACGACCGCTGCAAAGAAGCGTTCAATTTCTTTGCCGTTCTCGACTTCTGGTTCATAGTAGGCAACTCGTAATCTCGTCCCCTGTGTTGCTCCTAATTGGTCAGCTGCCCACTGATTTAACACTAACGGAATGACTTCAGTTGTGCTGTCTGCCTCAGGCGATTGAACATCAACCAAACTCTCTGGAAGATCATAATTCAATGGTAACTGGGGACTGCTATCAACGGCGGAGATGGTGCTGTAGGGCACGGTAGCCACAACTTCACCTTCCTGATTCAAACGCTCAATTGCATTAGCGAGGTAGGTCGTTGTCTCAGTCAATTGCGCCGCAGGAAAAGCTTCTTTGATGCGATCAACCGCAATCGCGGGAAGCAACAAGCGTTCGCTGGTCAACCAGTAGTAATCATAAATGGTCGTTGGATCACCGGACTCTGGTTCAAAGCGACGCTCAATGCGTTGCAAGGTAAGCCCAAGATCAGCCAAGTTGATATTGAAGTCCTGAAGTGTTGCAGGCTGATCAAGCAAAATCGCATTGGCCTGCCCTTCCCTATCGAGAACTTCACCCAACGTCGCACGATTGACAAAGATGTTGCGAGGAGCTGCTTGACTTGGGGAAACAGAAAATATCCCTAATCCACGATCTGGCACAATCCCGGTGATTCGCATGCGGGGCAGACCCTCGCTTTCGGCGTCCCGCTTTCCCAGCGGACTGTCGGCAGGCACCGCTTGCTCCACTGGCAAACGCAAAGTCAGCAGATCACCAACTTGCACACCCAACTCGGAAGCCATCGACTCGTTCACGATGACACTCTCGTCATCGAGTGCTCGTAATTTTTGCATCCCCGAGACATCGAGTTGCCAAAAATCATTGTCGCAACCAATGATTTGCACTGACCCAGCTCTACGAATCGCATCATCGTCACGACGAAACTCAACGATGCCATTCTCGAATAACATCAAAGCAATGGGGTTCAGATTCGTGTTGGTCAAGCCATCGACCTCAAAGAACCCTCCAGGAAAAATTGCGTTCTCCGTATTTCCAAGCCGCTCAATGGTAAGCCCACGCAAACTACCACGCATTGAATCGCCGACCAGCAAGGCACCTACAATGACCGCAGTCGCAGTCGCAACGCCCAACGCAACCGATCCGGAAACCCGCCACGAATACTTCATGCTAGCGCGAATCAAACGCGACATCGTGAAAGCTGTCATTTTACTTGGCCCGTGCAAATCAGCCATTTCTGTGTCTCTCCAACAAGTACAACGTTTCGCCGGTTCTGCGCTGATAAATTCTGTGATGCGAGCCGTGAGCAGTTTTTCACGGAAATTACGCAGTGAAAGAAGTAGCACTGCTTTTCCGCATCCCATCGCTTGAAACAAGCCGCCTCGCCAGCCAACCCCCCTATGCTTACCAG
>Ga0315321_10002318_pt1 | contig 14776 bp, 19 predicted proteins | sample M180m21515metaG_FD_203464 | JGI IMG/M metagenome (GOLD analysis project Ga0315321, IMG submission 203464) | Ammonia-oxidizing marine archaeal communities from Monterey Bay, California, United States - M1 80m 21515 | ecosystem: Environmental > Aquatic > Marine > Intertidal zone | place: USA... | reverse complement strand
ATGACTAAATTAATTACAATAAATAATTTACCAAAAAAAATACCCGTGTTTCCTTTGGGTAATTTTATTATATTTCCCAAAACTACAGTGCCATTAAATATTTTTGAACCACGATACATCGATATGATTAATGATAGTATGAAATCTGATAAATTAATAGGCATGGTACAACCATTAAACCTAGATAATATTCAACAAACAGATCTAGGTCTTCATCAAGTAGGCTGTCTAGGAAAAATAATTAGTTTTAAGGAAACAGAAAATGGGCACTATTTGATTGAATTAAAAGGGATAATTAGATTTGAAATTCTTAATGAGGTAATATCTCAAAAAAAATATAGAGAGTGTGAAATAGATTTTAAACGTTTTAATCATGATCTTAATGATAATAAAGAACAACTTAAATTTTCAGATTTAGAATTAATTTTTAAAAACCTAAAAAAATTATTTAAAAATAGAGGATTCATAATTAATTGGAAAGAGCTTGAGAAACAAAGTTTAGATGAAACTATAAATGCTTTAGCAATGGCCTCACCATTTACATTGGAAGAAAAACAAGTCTTATTAGAAGCAGAAAATCTTAATGTAAGAAAAAATAAAATAGCAGATATTTTAAGAACTTATACATATGATGTTTTCAATAACACAACTCTTCAATAAATTAAAATAAAACACCTTTATCAGCAATTTTAGTAAAAATTCTATTAATTGACGGGTTGTTACCAACAAACTTAACTGAGTTACTTAAAAAATTAGTTCTTGTTTTTCTTTCAAGATTAAAAAATTCATGAATTAAATCTATTCCATTTGAAAAAATAAAATTTTTATGTTTTATTTCTTTTTGAAATTCCAAATTCACAGACTTATCTAAAGATAAACCAAGGTCTATTCTTTTTTTAATTATTTGTGAGAGAACTTTAATATCTCTAATTGTCATATTAAATCCTTGGCCTGCTAAAGGATGAACTTTGTGTAATAAATCACCAAATCCTAATATATTTTCATGATAGTATGATCTTAGATTGAAAAATTTTAGCTCAAAACTATTAATTTTTTCTACAGCTCTAATTTTGTATCTAAAATTTTTATTTTTTATTAATTCTTTAATATTTTCTTCTTCACGTTTATTAGAATTATGCACAGAATACACGATAGAAGTTTTTTTATTTGAAATTGGCAAAAAAGCCAAAGGTCCTTTTTTTGTAAAAATTTGAGCGGCAGTATCATTTATAATTTTATCATGAGAAATAATGGTCGTGTATGCAGTACTATTATATTCTTTAGATATTTTTTTACTAAAATAACGCTTTGTGATAAAATTAAATGGATCACAATTTATTACAAGCTCATATTTTTTAAAAAAAGAGAGATTTTTTACAGTTGAAAATTTTGATCTAAAAAATTTATTTTTTGATAACTCTTTAGCTAACAATTGATGTAGTTGGTTATTTTTAATTATTGAAAAAAGTTGATCCTCATTTGATCTAAAATCTATTAATTTTTCTTTTTTTAAATTTTCTGAGAAAATTTCTATCTTTTTTATATTCCAAATTAATTTTTTAATATTAGTTATATTATTATTTAAAAAATCAACGTTATTCTTTGATATTCCAATTGTTCTGGAATCACTTGTTTTATAATTTTTTTTATTAAAAATTACATCAACATCAATTTCATAATTAACTAATACCTTAGCTAGAGTTAAGGCTGTTAAACTATTACCAAGTATGCAAATTGTCATAATATTTTTAATTTTAACAATAAAAATTAGATGATACAAAGTTATTAAATGGATTCATTAAAATGAATATTAAAAAAACAGCCAATTCATTACTTAATTTCACTATGAGAAGATTGGCTGAAATATTTGGAATTTTAATTTCTTTAGCTAGTGTAGTGTTGTTACTAGCATTAATAACATATTCACCTAATGATCCAAATTTTATTTTTCCCGAAAATACAAAAATTGAAAACTTAATAGGTTTCCATGGTAGTTTTGTATCTGATTTGTTGTTTCAATCAGTTGGATTAATGGCTTATTTGATTCCATTCACGCTTTTTATTACAGGTATTAATATCATAAAATCAAAAGAATTTTTTTTAATTGTTGAAAATAATTTTTTTACAATTTTATATTTAATATCAGGTACACTTTTTTTCATACATTTTAACTCTGATGTTTATTCTATATATATAAATGGAACTAGTGGCTTTGTTGGACAATATTTAAATCAAACATTTCTCAAATCTTTTATATTAATTAATGAGAATATTTTTTTTTATATATTAATTTTAATTACTACTATTTTTTTTCTATTAAGTATTAATTTTACACCTATGAATTTTATTGAATTTATTAAAAAGACTTTTGATTTTATTACTAAAAAAAATAAAAGAAATTATACAGATAAAAGTGAAATAATTAATGAATATATTCCACAAGATGAAATAAAAAATCTTATTCAAGAAGATTTGCCTTTTATTAAAAGTGAAAATAAGTCTGAAATAAAAATAAAATTTAAATTACCTGCGCTTGATTTATTAAAAATTCCAACAAAAAAAGAGAGGGAAAATTTTGAAAAAAATGAAACACATGATCCAGAATTTTTAGAAAAAATACTTATGGATTTTGGAGTAAATGGAAATATAAAAAAAGTTAGCCATGGTCCTGTTGTTACATTAAATGAGTTTGAACCGGCTGCTGGTGTAAAAGTTTCAAAAATAATAAATTTGTCTGATGATATAGCAAGAAATACAAGTTCGGAGTCTGCTAGAATAGCAACTATACCTGGAAGTAATACTGTTGGAATAGAACTTCCAAACAAAATAAGAGAAAGTGTTTATTTAAGTGAAATTTTAAATAACGCTGATTTTAAAAAAAAGGAAATTAAATTACCTATAGCACTAGGTAAAAACATCTCTGGAAAACCAGTTGTTGGTGACTTAACTTCTATGCCTCATCTTCTTATTGCTGGAACTACTGGATCAGGAAAATCCGTATGTATCAATACTATCATATTATCTCTTCTCTATCGACACACACCAGAAAAATGTAAATTTATTTTAATTGACCCAAAAATGTTAGAGCTATCAACTTATGAAGGAATTCCTCATTTACTTTGTCCTGTGATTACTGAGGCTAAAAAAGCAGCTTCTGTTCTTGGTTGGGTAGTTAAAGAAATGGAAAATAGATATAGATTAATGACCAAAGAAGGTGTGAGAAATATTGATGGTTATAATGCCAAACATAAACTTCCAATGCCATATATAGTTGTTGTAGTTGATGAGATGTCAGATTTAATGTTGGTTGCTGGAAAAGAAATTGAAAATTATATACAAAAATTATCTCAAATGGCTCGTGCTGCGGGTATTCACATAATAATGGCTACCCAGAGACCAAGTGTAGATGTCATTACTGGTACAATTAAAGCTAATTTTCCGACAAGAATATCTTTTCAAGTTACCTCCAAAATAGACAGCAGAACTATTCTTGGAGAACAAGGTGCTGAACAATTGTTGGGTAAAGGGGATATGCTTTATATGTCGTCCGCTAATAGAATAGTAAGAATACATGCGCCATTTGTATCTGATAACGAAATTGAAAAAATTAATAGTTCTCTAAGATCTCAGGCCGAGCCTGACTATATAGATGAAATTTTAAATTTTGCTGATGAAAAAGAAATTGGAGATAATCAGTCTCAAGGAGATAAAGATGAACTCTATCAGTCAGCTTTGGAAATAATTAAATCTGAAGGTAAAGCTTCTACTTCTTTTTTACAGAGAAAACTTCAAATTGGATACAATCGAGCAGCAAGAATTATAGATATGATGGAGGCTAACGGAATAGTTAGTAAAGCTAATCATGTTGGAAAAAGAGATGTTTTATAATGCTTAAATATTTTGTAATTTTTTTTTTTCTTATTTTTTTTTCAAACACACTTGCAAATAATAAGGAAAAAATTATAGAAAAGTTAAAAAATACTAGAAGTTTAGTCTTCGAATTTGAACAAAATATTAATGGAAAAATAGAAAATGGAAATTGTATAATTGAATATCCAAAAAAAATTTATTGTAAATATCTTAGAAATAATAAAATTTTAGTTTCTAACGGTAAATCATTAGTTATTAAAACTATATCAAGCTTTTATAGATATCCTCTTAAAAAAACTCCATTGAACTTGATTTTAGACAAAAAATTTTTAATTAATAAATTATATAATTTAGAAGAAGAAAAATTAGAAACAGCTTATATAAATTTTAAAATTATAGAAAATGATAATGAAATTGATATCTTTTTTAATAATGAAACATTTAATTTAGTTGGTTGGCAAACTAAAGATATCTATCAAAATACTAATGTCACTTATTTTTCCTCTATTCGGGTGAATGAGGAAGTTGATAAAAATTTATTTAAGCTACCCACACAAAACTAAATTCTTATAGTTAAAGTTTTAAATATTTTCATTCCTCTAGAAATATAATTATTTAAAGCGTTTTTATGATCTAAGGAACAAGTATGTACCCAAACTCTATCAATATCTCCCTTAAAAGATTTTTGAATTGCTTGAGATAATAAATAGGATCCCAATTTCTTGTTTTGAAATTCTTCCAATAAACCAAAGTAAGCAATCTCAACTTCTTTTTTTTCATCATGAGATATCAATTCAAAGTAACCCGCTAAATCATCTTTAAATTTAAATACATATGTTTTAACATTTTTATTAGAAACATAATCTATCCATTGAGCTTCGGTCCAAACTAATCGGTCAGTCCATTTATGTTTTTTTCCAATATTTTTATAAAAAAATTTGTTTAATTGAAAATTAATGGGGTCTAATAAATCTAAAGAATAATCTCCTTCAGGATCAATAACCTTATTAAGATCTTGAATTGAATTTATTTCTAAATAATTTCTTTGAACTTCTTCTGTCACTCAACCATTTTTCCAACTTTTTCACCTCCAAATAAATGAAAATGTAAGTGTGGAACCTCTTGGCCACCATCATCACTTATATTAGCGAGTGCTCTATAACCTTTGCCTACTTCTGTTGAAATACCAAGCTTTTTGGCTACTATATTTATACCCTTAAGCAACCCAACCATCTCTTCTGGAGACGCATTTAAGCTAAAATCATCCAGATCAACATATTTTCCTTTTGGAATGACTAAAGCATGAATTTTTTTTTGAGGATTGATATCATGAAAAGATAAAACAAAGCCATCTTCATAAATTTTGTTACAGGGTATCTCACCTCTTAAAATTTTTGCAAAAATATTACTATCATCATAACTCATTTTTTTCTTTTTTCTAATTCTCGCATCACTTCTTCAATTTTCACGTCATTGGCTTCTAAGTACATCAATAAATGATAAAAAACATCTGCAGCTTCGTGTATTTTATTTGTATCCTCTTCAACAGCTTCTATTAATTCATTAACTTCCTCTAAAACTTTTGCTTTACTCAGTGCTTTATCTGTAAGTAACTTATTTGTATAAGATCCTTCTAGAGGTACTGATTTTCTTTCTCTCGCAAGCTTAATTAAATTTTCTAATGTAGTAAGCATACTAAATTCTAACAGGTATTCCTTTAGAATCCAGATATTCCTTGGCCTCTTTTACTGAATGTTTTCCATAATGAAATATGGATGCAGCTAAAACTGCACTTGCATTTCCTAATTTAATTCCGTCAACTAAATGATTCAAATTTCCAACTCCACCTGAAGCTATTACAGGAATATTTACCATAGAAGATATCTTAGACATAAGCTCAATATCATAACCAACTTGAGTACCATCTCGATCCATAGAAGTAACTAGGAGTTCACCTGCTCCACTGTCTTCCATTTTTTTTGCAAATTCAATTGCATCAAAACCTGTATTATTTCTTCCGCCATGAGTGAAAATTTCCCATTTATCCTCATTTTTTTTAGCATCTATCGCTACCACTATGCACTGTGACCCAAATTTTTTAGAACTTTCTACAACTACTTCTGGATTTTGAACTGCAGCAGTATTGATTGATACTTTGTCTGCACCACAGTTCAGTAGTTTATTGATATCCTCAACACTTCTAACACCCCCTCCAACTGTCAATGGAACAAAACAATTTTTCGAAGTTCTCTCTACTACATCATAAATGGTATCTCTATTTTCATTTGAAGCAGTAATATCTAAAAAACAAATTTCATCTGCACCACCATCAGAGTAAATTTTAGCTTGTTCAACAGGATCACCAGCGTCTTTTAAATCAACAAAGTTAATTCCTTTAACAACACGACCATTTTTAACATCTAAACAAGGAATTATTCTATTCTTAAGCATCTAATTCCTTTGCAAGTTCCTCTAACTTAATATCTCCATCATAGATAGCTTTTCCAACTATTATACCCTCGATATTATTATTATTTAATTCCTTGGCCTTTTTAATATCATCAATTGATGAAACCCCGCCAGATATGATTACTGGACAATTAGAAATATCAGCAACCTTTGATGTCTCATCAAAATTGGGACTTTGCTTCATTCCATCTCTGTTAATATCAGTATAAATTAATCTGCTTGCACCATAATTATTTACTTCTTTCAAATAATCTAAAGTCAATTGATTGGAATCTTCCTTCCAACCTGAAACTGATAAATACCCATCTTTAGCGTCTAAGCCTAAAGCAATTTTATTTGGAAATTTTTCACATGCTTGTTTTAAAAAGTTTTTATCTTTTATAGCAGCGCTTCCTAAAATAACTTTTTCAGCACCAGCATCGGTATACTTTTGAATACTTTCAAGGTTTCTTATGCCTCCACCAACCTCAACCTTTAAGTTAAATTTAGCAACTATATCTTGAATAATATCTAGATTAACTGTTTCACCAGTTAAAGCCCCATCTAAATCAACTATATGTAAGTTTATAAAACCATGATCTTTATATTTTCCAGCTTGTTCAACTGGAGTCATTTCATATTCAGTTTTGTTGTCAAAGTCTCCTTTAACTAACCTCACACACTTTTTATCTTTGATATCTATTGCTGGAAATATTTTCATAAAGTAAGAAAATTTTGAATCATTAACAAACCATCATTTCCACTTTTTTCAGGATGGAATTGGGTCCCCAAGATATTTTCCTTGGTCACTGCACTCGTAAATTTTTGGCCAGCATAATGCGTTGAGCCTAAAAGATTATCAGAATTTTTTGGGTGAAAAATATAGCTGTGAACAAAATAAAAATGTCTGTCAATATTTTTAAATCCATTGAGAAATTTTTCTGATGTATTACCCCTAACATAATAAAAACCAGCTGTATTCCATCCTATATGTGGTAGCTTACAAGTTTCCTGATGTGTCGATGGTATTTCTATTTTTTTAACTGTTCCACCAATCCATCCTAGGCCCTCGCTCCCACCATCTTCTTCTCCATAATCAGCAAACATTTGCATTCCTACGCAAATTCCTAGAATAAATTTTTTCTTAACTATTACTTGCTCTTTTAAAGTTTCCTCCAAACCTTCGACACCCTTTAAAGAATTAATACAATTTTTAAACGAACCTTGGCCAGGCAAAACTAATTTATCTGCATTTTTGATATCTTCCAATTTATTGGATAGTTTTATTTTAATATTAAAATTTGGGTTGAGAAACTCATTATATTTAGCAGCTTCTTTAAATGAATTTAGTACAGAAGAAATATTGCCAGAATAATAATCAACAATTGTAACGTTCATTAAACTTATAATGAGCCTTTAGTTGATGGAATACTCTTCTTGCTTCTAGGATCCATCTCCAATGCTTCTCTCAATGATCTTGCTAATGCTTTATAGCAAGACTCGATGATGTGGTGACTGTTGTCTCCATAAATGTTTTCGACGTGCATCGTAATGCCAGCAGATTGGGAGAATGCTTGGAACCATTCTTTAAATAGTTCTGTATCCATCTCACCAAGTTTCTCAACTTTTAATTTTACTTTCCAAATCAAATAAGGTCTGTTTGAAACATCGATAGCAACTCTAGTTAGCGTTTCATCCATTGGAATAACTCTATGAGCATATCTTTTAATGCCAACAAATTTTTTAGCAGCTTTTTTTAAGGCTTCACCAATTGCTATCCCTGTATCCTCTGTTGTGTGGTGAAGATCAATGTGTGTGTCACCTTTTGCCTTAACTTTTAAATCAATTAGAGAATGCTTTGATAATTGTTCAAGCATATGATCTAAGAAACCTATACCGGTGTCAATTTGGTACTTACCTTTACCATCAATGTTCACTTCCACATTAATACTGGTTTCTTTAGTTTTTCTGGATACTTTTCCTTTTCTAGCCATATATTTTAGAGGTATACATACATAATCAGTCTATATCAATATTAGTATGAACACTTGAAGTATCAAAAATAGTTACCATTTATCATCAATGACAACAATTGTACTAGTTAGAAAAAATAATGAAGTAGTGGTAGCTGGAGATGGGCAAGTAAGTATGGGAAATACTGTTGTCAAAAGTACTGCTTCAAAGATTAGAAAAATTGAAAAAAGAGACGTAGTAGCGGGTTTTGCAGGCTCTACTGCGGATGCACTTACTTTGTTTGAGAGACTAGAAGCTAAAATTGAAAAACATGCGGGCAATCTATCTAGAGCAGCTGTCGAATTAGCAAAAGATTGGCGAACAGATAAATATTTAAGAAGATTAGAGGCCTTAATGGCTATAGGTGATAAAGAGAATAGTTATATTATTTCTGGAACAGGGGATGTTTTAGAACCTGAAGGTGATGTAATAGGAATTGGCTCAGGTGGTAATTACGCTTTAGCTGCTGGAAAAGTTTTAATGGAGACAGATAAAAGTGCAGAAGAAATTGCAAAAAAAGCAATTAAAGTAGCTTCGGAAATTTGTGTATTTACTAATGATAATATTAAGGTTTTAAAAATATAATGGAAAACTCAAACGTAACACCACTTGTTCCAAAAGATAAAAATACTAAAGAAGAAAGTTCTTTAGTAAGCTCTTTATCTCCTAGAGAAATAGTTTCTGAACTAGATAGATTTGTAGTTGGTCAGAACAAAGCTAAAAAAGCTGTAGCGGTAGCATTAAGGAATAGATGGCGAAGACAAGCACTTAAAGGTGAAATGAAAAATGAAGTTTTACCAAAAAATATTTTAATGATTGGACCAACAGGTGTTGGAAAAACTGAAATTTCTAGAAGATTATCAAAATTAGCAGAAGCACCTTTTGTTAAAGTTGAAGCTACAAGATTTACTGAAGTTGGATATGTAGGAAGAGATGTGGAGCAAATCGTAAGGGATTTAATTGAAATCGCAATTGGTATGGAAAAAGTGAAAATGAGAAAAGAAGTCCATGCTCAAGCTCAAAAATCTGCTGAGGAAAAAGTATTAGATGCTTTAGTTGGAAAAAAAGCAAGCTTAGCAACAAGAGAAAGTTTTAGAAAGAGACTAAGAAATGGTGATCTAGATGATAATGAAATTGAAATTGCAGTAAGCGATACTGGATCAAATAACACTTCTTTTGAAATACCTGGAATGCCTGGGGCAAATGTTGGAATGATTAATATTGGTGAAATGATTGGAAAATCAATGGGCAATAAAGAAAAAAAGAAAAAAATGACTGTTAAAGAGTCCCATGAAATCTTAATCAATGATGAGTCTGACAAACTAATTGAACAAGATAAAATTATTAAAGCCGCAAAAGCTTCAACAGAAAATAATGGAATTGTATTTTTAGATGAAATAGATAAGATTTCTGCGAGAACAGATAGAGTTGGTGGAGACGTTTCTCGTGAAGGTGTTCAAAGAGACCTATTGCCATTGATTGAGGGAACAACTGTTAACACAAAACATGGTCCAATTAAAACTGATCATATTTTATTTATTGCTTCTGGAGCATTTCAGCTCGCAAAACCATCTGATCTTCTTCCAGAGCTTCAAGGACGACTCCCTATAAGAGTGGAGCTAGAGGCATTGACAAGCGACGATTTTAAAAGGATTTTAAGAGAGCCAGACTTTAGTTTAATTAAACAGTATGTAGCTTTATTAAAAACTGAAAATGTTGAGCTTGAATTTTCAGATGACGGTATTGATACTATTGCAAACATCGCATCTGAAGTAAACGCTACTGTTGAAAATATTGGAGCTAGAAGACTTCATACAATAATTGAAAAAATTTTAGATGAAATAAGCTTTACCGCAACTGACCGCTCTGGTGATAAAATAATTATCAACAAAGAATATATTAATAAAAATTTAGATAATTTGGTTAAAGATACAGATCTTTCAAAATTTATTTTATAGATTTATTTTTTTTCAAAAAAATATAAAAAGCTCCAGCACCACCATCCTCAATTTTTGCATCTTTCATTTCATAAATAATTTTCATCAAATTATTATTATTTGAAATAAATTCAGGAACTGAGTATTTTAAGATACTTAAATCTTTTGAAACATAAGGATCTTTTTCATTCTGGGAGTGAATCCCCTTTCCAGTAACAACTATCAACTTATTTATTTTTTCTTGATAAGATTTGACAATAAAATCCTCAATCGATTTATTAGCTTCCTCAAGGCTATATCCATGCAAGTCTATTGATCTTGTTTTAAAAGTTATTTTTTTATCTATTTTAATGTCTTTATTTGGCAATCTTTCATTTTTTGAAAGAAAATTTTCCCAATCTTTTTTATCTTTTTCTGAAATTCTATCAGTCAATTAAGTTAAGGTGTTAACTAATTTCCAATTTGGATTAGCTGAGGTTATATCTCTTGAAAACACCCAAGTATCATAAATTTTTTTTATTTTTTCTGGGTCACCAGATATGATTTTTTTATCCTTATCTTTAATACATGTTATAACCTCAGCTATAAATTCTACTGTAACATTTAAAATTTTGTCAATTTTTTTATGTTCTTTAATAGTTGCAGAATTAATCCCTATAAAAGTTATTTCTGCATAATGTCCTCTATTATTTCTTTCTTTTAATGCTTCATTAAACTGATTATAAATTTCTTTATTTAATAAAGGTTTGCTTGTTGTTAATTTATTATCATTATCACTAAAATCTGTAATAATTGTTTCATAAGCAATTTTTGCACCATTTAAAAATTCTTTTTGCGCAGTTTCGTCGAAAGCTTCCCTTTTTAAAGGTGCCTTGTTTATAACTGCTTCTTTTAAAACTTTATCAATTTGTGAAGGTGTTTTACCTTCAAAACCACTTCTTTTACCCAGTATTCCTCTTAGTCTAAGAAATATAAACCCAGCAATCATTGCTAAAAGAATTATATCTATATATTCAAAACTGTAATTCATGGACTTATAGTAATTACTATGTTGATTAATTTCAACCAGCAATTTAGATTACAGACAAATGAACACAGCTTTAATACTGATAATTCTAATACCTATCGTTGAAATATTTTTTTTTATAAAAGTAGGATCTCAAATAGGTGCTATTACTACAATTTTACTAATATTCGTTACTGCAATTGTTGGTGTTTACTATGCAAAATATGAGGGTTTAAATACTCTTAAAGCAGGGTTTGCACAATTAAGTAGAAATGAGGCTCCAACTTATGAAATGTTATCTGGCGCTGCAATTGCTTTTGCAGCTTTGCTTTTAATTATTCCTGGATTTGCAACAGATGTTTTGGGATTTTTACTAATATTTCCAATCACAAGAAAATTTATTTTTGGAAAATTTGCTAAAAGATTTAAAACAACAAAAACTGAAAAAAATAATTTTATTGATGGAGAATTTGAAGATATAGAAGATGACAATGACAAAAAAATTTAAAATAATAGGAAAATATATTAAAGATATGTCAAGTGAAACACCTGACGTTGAAACATATATTTTTGTTAGAGATTATATTACAAAATATCAACTTAACATTGATATTAATTCTAAACCACTCAAAAATAAAATGGTTGAAATTAACACAATTTTAAAATTTGAGGACAAACAAGAAAATGAAAAAAAATCTTATTTTGAAATAAATTATTCAACTATTGTGAAAATAGAAGAAGATATCACTGAAAAGAAAGATCTAGAAAAAATAATACTATATGAGGTTCCAACTGAAATTTATCCTGAATTAGAAAAATCTTTTTTAAATTTATTGCATAATTCTGGGTATCCAAATATTAAATTTGACAAAAAAATTAACTTTGAAGAACTTTATAATCAGAGACTAAATTAATAAAAATTTCTTTTAAGATTATCCTTTAGATATTCTTTATGCTTTTTTAATTCTTCAGCGGTTGGTGATATAACTTTTTTAAAATAATCAATATTTATATCTTTTTTTTGGTTGATCTTTGACTCTTCACTTTGAAAATTTAATGTTGGTTCTTTTTGATCTATTAAATTAATATATACTTTTGCTAACAAATCACAGTCGATTAAAGCTGTATGTTGAGTTCTTTTAGAATTATCAATTCTGTATCTTTTACATAACGCATCCAAACTAACCGGTGATCCTGGAAATTTATCTCTTGCTAAAATTAAAGTATCAGTAATGTCATTAGCTATTTTTTTTTTTCCCAATTTAGATAATTCATTGTTTAAATGACCTAAATCAAAGTTAGCATTATGGATAATAAGTCTCTTATCTTTTATAAATTCTAAAAATTGTTCTCCAATTTCACTAAATTTTTTTTGGGTAGCTAAAAATTCATCTGTATATCCATGAACTTCTAATGCTTTTTCTGAAACTTTTCTTTCTGGGTTTAAATAGCAATGAAATTTTTTTTTTGTTGGTATTAAATTGTCAAGCTCTATACAGCCAATTTCAACAATTCTATGGCCTTCCTTTATTGATATTCCTGTTGTTTCTGTATCTAATACTATTTCTTTCATTTATATAATCTTTTTAAGAATTTTCTTTATACCATTATTAACTGATTTTTTTGTAAAATTATTTTTAACAATAAAATCAGATTTTTTCTTCTTATAATCAGGTGAGTACTGGATAGATCTAAATTTTTTTAAAAGCCTTTGGTTAAAATTTTTTCTTTTTTCTAATCTTTTTATAATATCTGACTGTTTGGATTGTACAAAAACTAATATATCTTTTTTTTTATTAATTTTATTTTCTAATAATAATGGAATATCTAAAATTATAATTTTTTTATTTTTATTCTTATTTAAAAAAAAATTCATTTTTTTTCTTATTTCAAAATGAACAATTTTAATTATTTTGTTTAAATTACTTTTGTTAGCTAAAATTGCATTCGTAATTTCATTTTTTTCTATCGGAAATGAATGTATGTGTTTTGGTATTTTTACTTTCAATTTTTTATAAATGTTTTTATTTTGTTGATATAATTTTGCTACTTCATAATCAGCATTAAATACTGGATAACCAAAACTTTGGGCTACGTAACTTTTGCCAGAACCTATGTCGCCTATAATTCCTATTTTAATCATCAATCTAAAAGTCTAATAACGTTTTCGTTAACATTGGGTTTTATTCCATGCCAAATATTAAATGCTGAAAGAGCCTGATAAATAAACATTAATTTTCCATTTAGAGTTTTGTGACCTAAATCTTTTCCAGTTTTTAAAAAATTAGTTTCACTGGGATTATAAATAACATCATAAAAAAATTTATCTCCTGAAACTAATGAAAAATCAAGATTTAGGTGATCTTCTTGCTTTAAACCCAAGCTTGTTGCATTGATAATCACATCAAAATTTGAGGTCTCTCCCCACTCTATTATTTCGATATTTTTATAAAGTTTTTTTAAATTTTCTGCTTTTTTTTTTGTTCTATTGCAAATTTTTATTTTTGAAACTTTCATTTTATTAAGAGAAAAGATTATAGAAGGAACTACTCCACCAGCCCCTAAGATTAAAACCTCTTTGTTATTAAGATTATATTCAGACTTTTTAATGCTAGTTTCAAATCCAAATATATCTGTATTATGTCCTACTACTTTGTTATTTTTTAAGTAAATAGTATTCACAGATTGCGTATTTTGAGACTCTACACTCAATTCATCCAAATAAGGAATAACGGTTTTCTTAAAAGGAACTGTAACATTGATGCCGTTGATTTTTTTATCTTTAACTTGTGAAATAAATAGCTCTAATTGATCTTCATTTAACTTCTGTTTTTCATAAATTGCATTAATACCATTATTTTTAATCCAATAATTGTGTAATTTAGGTGATAATGAGTGTTCTATAGGATTCCCTATTACTAGAAATTTTTTCATTGATAATTTTTTAAATACTCTTTAATTTTAAAAACAGGTAGCCCCATAATTGTGTCATCATCTCCATTAATATTTAAGAACAAATTTCTTCCTTCACCTTCAATTTGGTAGACATTATAGGCATATAAAGTTTCATCCGATATTTTTGATAAATAGGCTTTTAAATCTTGTTCTGAAAGTTTTTTCATTGTTAATTCGGCCTTATCTGTATAATTCCATATCATTGAGCCATTTCTTGAAATACAAACTGAGCTTATCAAATTATGCTTATTACCGTTAAGTTTTTTGAGAATTTCCAAGGCCGATTCTCTACTCTCGGGTTTAGATATTAGCTCGCCATTTAGGTCTATTACGCTATCTGCTCCTAAAACCAACCTATCTCGTTCATTTAAGCTTATTTTATTAGCTTTAAGTTCTGCTAAATTTTTTGAAATAATTTCAGGTGAAGCTAACTCTTTAATAAGAGTTTGTTTAACGACATCTTCATCTACATTTGAGGGTTTTACTTCACATAATATTTTGTGTTTATCTAATATTTCCTTTCTAACTTTACTTTTAGAGGCAAGTA
>Ga0315321_10002317_pt1 | contig 14777 bp, 10 predicted proteins | sample M180m21515metaG_FD_203464 | JGI IMG/M metagenome (GOLD analysis project Ga0315321, IMG submission 203464) | Ammonia-oxidizing marine archaeal communities from Monterey Bay, California, United States - M1 80m 21515 | ecosystem: Environmental > Aquatic > Marine > Intertidal zone | place: USA... | reverse complement strand
AGACGGGAAGTTTATTGGATTGGTGAAGGAAGGCCTCCGCCTGCCCGCTTGCGTTCATATCCATGGTGACTGGGCCGTAATCGGAGAGCTTCGTGGCCGTGTAACCATCCTCGACAAGAAGGGTGATGTCTACGCTCACCTTGGAGCAAACGAAACGAAGGGAGAAATCGGCACCAACCGGACTCCTTCCGAAAAGTGGCGCCCGGGAATCGTAACTGCACCCCATGGAATTACCTGCAACGCTAATGGCGACATTTTCGTTGCGGAGTGGAATGTGGTTGGCCGAGTTCACCGCTTCAACCGGACAACCTCCTCCAAAGGAGCGTTATTCAAAGGCAAGACTCTTGAAGGTTGGAAGGTTCCCAAGGGCAATGACGAAGCCAAATGGTACCAATTCGTCGATGGGGTTCTACAAATCCGTAGCGGCCCCAAGAAGAAGGGATCGGTCCTCTGGACGGAGAAAAAATACCGCGACTTCGAAATGGAATTCGACTTTCGTTTCGGAGAAGGAACGGTCGACTCGGGCGTTCACCTGCGTACGCAAGACCAAATCCAAATCGGAATCTCCGGCTCTCTCAAGCGGGACATGACCTGTTCTCCCTACATTCCCGGCAAAGGCTATCCGGTTGAAGCCAAGGAAGTCGCGAAATTACTCAAGGCCAAGGATTGGAATCATATGAAAATTCGGGCCGTGGGCCCCAAGTACACGGTCTGGCTCCAAGGCAAGGAAGTGATGAACTACGAGTCCTCATCAGCTAAATCGGAAGGTCCCATCGGAATACAGCTCCACGGCAACCGCAACATGGGTATCGACTACAAGAACTTCGTACTCGAGCAGCTTTAATTTAATGAGCTTGCTCAGAAGCCTGCTGGTTTTTTTATCGCTCTCGATCTTCGCTCAGGCGGAGAAAGCCGAACCGAATTTCGTAATCTTCCTGTGTGACGATTTGGGCTGGGGTGACTTGGCTTGCTACGGTCACCCCGTCATCAAGACCCCCAACCTGGATAAGTTCGCCAAGCAAGGAACCAAATTCACCCAATGTTATTCGGCCTGCTCAGTTTGTTCGCCCTCCCGGTCTTCCATTCTTACGGGTCGCACCCCTTACCGGAATGGCGTTTGGAGGTGGATCCCCTCCAACCATCAGGTTCACTTGCGAGAATCGGAAATCACACTCGCCGAACTTCTCAAGGGCAAAGGCTACGAAACCTGCCATGTTGGAAAATGGCATTTGAATGGAAAGTTCAACAGCAAGGAACAGCCTCAACCTGACGACCACGGTTTCGATCATTGGATGGCCACACAGAACAATGCGTCACCCAACCACAAAAACCCAAAGAATTTCGTTCTCAATGGAAAGGAAATGGGCCAACTGGAGGGCTATTCCGCTCCCCTCGTAGTGGAGGAGGGAATCCGCTGGTTGAAAGAAAAGAGAAACCCGAGCAAACCTTTCTTTCTCAATATTTGGACTCACGAACCTCATTTACCCATAGAATCGTCACCCGAATTCATGAAACCCTACGCCGAAATCGAAGACGAAGGAATTCGTCAACATCATGGAAACGTCACCCAGATCGATCACGCGTTCGGCAACCTCATGAAGGCGCTTGACCAAATGGGCCTGAACGAAAACACCTTTGTATTCTTTACCTCCGACAATGGGCCCGAGGGGAACGGACTGAAAGGACGGACCCGGGGTTCGACCGGTGGATTGCGGGAGCGAAAACGCTCCTCTCACGAGGGAGGTATCCGGGTACCGGGGATTGCCCGCTGGCCGGGAAAAGTTCCTACTGGAGTTGAGAACCGGACACCAATCATCGGATCCGATTTATTCACTTCCATTTTGGGTGCAGTGGACATAGCGGTGCCCAACGACCGAACGATCGACGGAACCGACTTCATGCCCGCCTTCTCAGGTAAACCGATCGAGCGGAAGATTCCCCTCTATTGGCGGAATCATATCGCCAATCCCAATATTCACATAGCGTTGCGCAAGGATGGCTGGAAAATTTTAGCCAATGAGAAATTGGATGCCTTTCAACTTTATCATATCGAAAAAGACTGGAAGGAAGAGACCGACCTTGCCCCCAAACACCCCGAAAAACTTGCAGAAATGAAAATAGCTCTTCTTTCCGTCCATAAACAAGTTGAAAAAGAAGGGCCGAGCGATTGGTGGGAAAACGAACCGCCTCGCAAGCCAAGAAAGAAAAACAACAAAAGCCCGAAGAAATCGAAGTAATCCGAGTGGTATGACGTGGTTCGGGCTTGCCCTTGACCACAAATTCGAAAGCTTCCACATATGCCCCGTCTTTCTCCAGTCCAACACCTGCTTCGGGAATTGGTCGCCCGCCCAAGCATCAACCCGACCTTGCTTCCCAATCACCCCGACTTGACCGGAGAAGAAAGGGTATCGGAGTTTCTTCAGGACATCGCAAACGCGGCCGGTATCGAGGTTCGCCGGCAAGCCGTCCTACCCAATCGGAAAAACCTCATTGCCCGTATCGCCCCAAGTGGCAAAGTAAAGTGCAGAGTCATGCTTACTCCTCACCTGGACGTCGTCCCCGCTCCCGAGAAGGACTTCACGCCAAGGGTAAAAAACGGCAAAATGTACGGCCGGGGAACTTGTGATACCAAGGGCTCGGTGGCAGCTTTCTTCTCGGCATTCGTCGACTTGGCGCGGAATGGAAACGCACCCCGGGAAACGGAGATCCTTTTTGTTGGTTTGGTGGATGAGGAGTTTGGACAAGCCGGTTCACGCAAGATTGCTCAAAAAGGACCAAGAGGGGATTTGGCGATAGCAGGCGAACCCACTGGACTGCAGGTCGTCACCGCTCACAAGGGTAACTTGTGGTTACAACTCAAGACGATCGGGAAATCGGCTCATGGATCAACGCCCCATCATGGTCGCAATGCAATCCATGCGATGACGCCCATCCTGGATTTTTTGTTTCATGAGTACCCGTTGTTTCTTCAATCGAAGACTCACCCACTTTTGGGGTCGCCCACCGTGAGCATAGGAAAGATCAGCGGAGGCTCTCAACCAAACGTCGTCCCGGAATCTTGCGTGATCGATTTGGACCGACGAACGGTCCCCGGAGAAACGGAAGCCTCGGTTAAGAAGGAATTGACCGTAGCTTTCAAGCAAAGGGGCATTGCTCTTCCCGAATTTTCCAAAAGTCGTTCCGTGCCTTGCCCTCCTTTGAACACCGATCCGAAGCTTCCCTTATGCGAGTCATTCCTGCGGGCGGCAAACAGACGCAAACCCAAAGGCGTGCCGTACTTTACCGATGCTTCTCCGATTGCCACCGGTGGAACCCCTTCTCTCGTATTCGGTCCGGGAAACATTGCACAGGCCCATTCCACCGACGAATGGGTGGAATTGGAACAAGTCGATCAGGCTTACTCAGTCGTCTCGAAGTTTCTCCAATCCTTGCCTTGAGAGCAAGGAGTTGACTCACTTTTTGATTTGTACAACGAGGGGATCCCAATCGGCATAATGTTTATCAACTCCTACGATTCGGACATCTATCGTCTTGGATGTAGCCCCAATTCCAAGAAGAAGGACGGCCGCTAGAAGGAAACCGATAGCGAAACTCTTTAAGTCTAGGTTTTTCATTTAAAAAGAATAGCACACTTCATTCGGTGACTCGAATTTCTTTGGCTTTATCGATGTCTTCGGCTTGCCAATTCACCTTCGATCTTATCGACTTGTTTTTCTGCCATCCTGCTCACCCTTACTTTACAAAAAAATGAACGCCATACGGATTACTTCTCTTGCCTTTTTTTCGCTCTCTTGCCTTTTTTCCACCCAAGCCGCCAAGAAGGACTCCTGGACAAGCCTGTTTAACGGAAAAGACCTTTCACAATTCAAAGGATACAAGAAAGACCAACCCGGGGATGCCTGGGTAGCAGAAGACGGGGCAATCAAACTGCTCAAGCTAAAAGGCAAGTCCGGGGGGGACCTGATGACCCGTGAACAATATAAGTTCTTCGAATTACAACTAGATTGGAAACTACCGAAACCCGGGAACAGCGGTATTATTTATCGGGTCACAGAAACCGATGGCCCTTCCTACAAGACTGGTCCCGAGATGCAGATTTTCCACACCATGAAAGCGGGAGGAAAAACAGACACCGGTTCATGCTACGCCCTCTACGCCCCCAAAGTGGCTAACCTCAAACCGATCGGGGAATGGAATTCAGTGCGTTTGATCATCAAGCCCGGAAACAAGGTGGAGCATCACATGAACGGTCAGCTTTTGTGTTCTTATGAGATCGGAAGCAAAGATTGGAACAATCGTGTCGCCAAGAGCAAGTTCAAGAACTGGGAGAAGTTCGGGAGAATGCCAAAAGGGCACCTTTGCTTCCAAGACCACGGGAACGAGGTATGGTTCCGCAACGTCCGCGTTCGAAAACTCTGAGACAAAGCGATGAAGACTTTTTTACTTGTTTTTATTCCTCTTGTCGCTCTTCCCTTTTTCGCATGTGCAGACGCGGAATGGAATTCCTTCCGCGGACCGACAGGGATGGGAATCGGAAACAAAGACACCCTTCTGCAATGGAATGCCGACTCGATCAAATGGAAAAAGGAGATTACCGGTTCAGGGCAATCATCGGTCATTCAATCGGAGGGGAAGTTATTCATCACCTCCGCCGACCAGGAAGGAGGCTTGAGATTCGTTCATTGCCTGGACAAGGACACGGGGGACCTGCTGTGGAAAAGGGAAGTCAAGAATACCAGGCAAGAAGCCGTACATCGGATGAACACCTGGGCAACGCCGACCCCGGCCACGGACGGAAATAAAGTGGTGGCCTTTTTTGGGCCAGGTGGTCTGCATTGCTTCGATTTGGAAGGAAAGAAACTCTGGGAAGTCGACCTCGGAGAGTTCCCGGGCAGTTGGGGCGTAGCCGCCTCTCCGGTGATTATCGACGGAATAGTCCTGCAGAATTGCGATTCAACCGGGCCTTCCAGGCTTGTTGCGATCGACTTGGATTCAGGCAAGATCGTCTGGGAAACGAAAAGGGAAACCAAGCCCCGCGGAGGATGGAGTACGCCCATCGTGATTTCCGTCCAAGACAAGAGACAAATCGTCCTAAACGGTGAGTTCGGCGCTCGGGGCTATTCATTTGCCGATGGCAAGGAGCTCTGGTTTTGCAAAAGCTTCAATGGGCGGGGATCGCCCGTCCCCTTCTACGACGGCAAACTGGTATTCGTAGTCAATGGCAAACCAGGTGACCTTTACGCCATTGACCCGACGGGTCGAGGAGACGTTACCAAGTCACACATGAAGTGGCATGCCAAGCGCAACGGCGGAAGGGACCTCCCCTCGCCGGCCTCGGCAAACGGGCTCGTCTTGGTAACGAGCATGAGCGGAATCATTACCTGCTATGATGCAAAAGATGGAAAAACCCTCTGGGTCGATCGCCTGAAGGGAGCTTTTTCCGGTTCCCCACTCGTGTCAAACGGACACTATTACATTCAGAACGAGGCCGGGCAAACCTACGTCGTCGAGCCCAATCGCAAAAAATTGAAAGTAGCGAGCGAAAACTCACTTTCTCCGGAAGCCAACGAAATTTTTCGGGCGACCTTATCTCCGATCTCCGGAATGATTTTCACCAGGTCTCAGTCCACGATCTATTGTATTGCGAAAAAGTAACCACCAAGGTTTGTGGGGTGCTATTTTTTTGCTGAATTGTTTTGATCACACTTTTCATCAACCCATCGACGGGCTGACGCAATTCAACAGAATTTAGACGCTAAAAAAAGTCTAATTTCTTGAACAGGGACAGCCTTGGGGTAGATTCAAAAAGTAAACCTCTCCAACACCAACTCGAATCCAAGCAAAACATGACAGACCAGACAGACCACTCGTCCCTCCTCACCCGAAGAAAATTCATAGGTCACTCAGGAAAGATCGCGACGGGCGGCGCCCTCGCGGGAATAGCCCTACCCGTCGTACATGGAAAAAACGACGACACCACCAAGATCGCCCTAGTCGGTTGCGGCGGTCGAGGAACGGGAGCAGCCAGTAATGCCCTCTCGGTTTCCTTGGCCAATGGACCGACCAAAATCGTGGCCATGGCCGACGTCGTGCAAAGTAAGCTCGACCGAAGCTACAATGGTCTTGTCAAAAAACACAAGGAACAAGTGGACGTCCCTACCGAGCGACGCCACATTGGCTTTGATGGTTACCGGAAAGCCATGGACGCCCTTGATCCGGGTGACGTCGTGATCTTCACCTCGCCCTGCGCGTTCCGCTGGGTTCATTTCGAATACGCGATCCAAAAGAGCCTCAATGTCTTCATGGAAAAACCCGTCACGCCGGATGGATTCTCCTCCCGTAAAATGCTCGAGCTCAATGAAAAGGCGAAGAAGAAAAACCTCAAGGTCGGGGTTGGCTTGATGTGTCGGCACAGCCAAGCCCGCAGGGAGTTGTACTCTCGAATCAAAGACGGGGAAATCGGCCAAATTCTCAACCTGAGGGCCTATCGGATGCAAGGACCAGTCGCCTCTTGCTTCACCTCCAAAAACACCTCCGACGACAGTGATCTGATTCACCAAATCAAAAATTTCCATAGTTTTCTTTGGTTGAGCGGAGGGTCTTTCAGCGACTTCTTCATACACAACATCGACGAGTGCTGCTGGATGAAGGATGCCTGGCCGGTCAAGGCGCAGGCTCAGGGAGGACGGCACTACCGCGGAGATAAAGTAGATCAAAATTTCGATAATTATACCGTTGAATATACCTTCGCCGACGAAACGAAGATGTATCTTCATGGACGCAACATGGCCGGTTGCCACCAAGAGTTCTCAAGCAATGCTCATGGGACGGAAGGATACGCTTTGATTTCCGGACCGGGTGGGCATCGCTCCCAAGCCCGTATTCACAAAGGACAGGGCTCCGATAGCGACCTAGCCTGGATGTTCGGACAACGCGGAGGAGATAGGCCCTTGCGGGAATCCAGCCCATACCAAGACGAATGGGAACACCTCATGGATGCAATCCGTAACAACAAACCCTACAACGAAGTGGAGAGAGGGGTACAAGCCAGCGTGGTCACTTCAATGGGGCGCAAGGCCGCGCACACCGGACTGGAAGTAAGCTACGAGGAAATGCTCAATTCCGAACATCAATTTGGCCCCGGAGCCGAAAACCTGACCATGAAATCAGAATCACCTTTGCAAGCGAACCCCGATGGGTCCTACCCCATTCCCGAGCCTGGAAAGAAAAGGAATCGGGAATATTAAAGTCAAAATCGATGCGAAAGGCTCGTTGCTAACAAGCATGCGTAAAAGCAGTGAATAACTTTTGTCATTTAAAGTGAATAACTTAAAGCACTGTTTTACAGAGTGTTAAAGGTACCCCAAACAGGAAAACGACAATCGAGTTCGGAAACTCGGTTGACGAGAGAACAAGCATCTAGCTAAATCAACTAATCCAAGGAAGTTTTGGGGTAGGCTTTCTTGGCTTTAGGCCCGTTCTCGGCAACGAGGACGGGCCGCTTTTTTTTTATTTTGGAAACTTTTTTGTGTTTGATTGCTTGAGACTGATCGGAAAACCTAATCTAGTATCGCAATCTAATTTTTCAAATAATCCAAAGATCATGCCCTCCAAGATTACCTTTTTTGTGTTCTTCCTTTTTTGCTCCTTCTGCGGAATCCTGTACGCGGGGACCGAATTGCCCGCAATCTTTGGTAATCACATGGTCTTGCAAAGGGATAAACCAGTTCCTGTTTGGGGTTGGGGCGAAGAGGGACTGGAAGTGAAAGTTTCCTTTGCGGGAAAAACGGTCACCGGAAAAGCAGGCGAAGACGGTCGATGGGAAGTTCGCTTACCTCCTATGCAAGCAAATGCCCAAGGACGTGAACTGACCATTTACGGTTCCGAGAAAATCACGCTCAAAGACGTCTTGGTCGGAGAGGTGTGGGTTTGCTCGGGCCAATCCAATATGGAATGGTCGGTCAACGGCGCCCTCAATCCGAATGAAGAAAGGCAAGCCGCAGATCACCCGATTATCCGACATATCAAAGTTCCCAAGGTGCCATCCGATTCCAATAAGAGAAATTTCGATGCGAAATGGCAAGTTTGCTCTCCTGCGACAGCCGGAGGTTTTACTGCTGTTGGTTATTACTTCGGCCGCGCTCTCATGGGCCAACTCGACGTACCAATCGGATTGATCAATTCATCCTGGGGAGGGACCCGGATCGAGCCATGGATGCCGATTGAGGGCTATCGAATCATAACCAATCAAGGGTTCGCTCAAGAGGTAATCAAGCGGGTCGAAGCAGTAGACCCATCTACCGAGCAAGGTAAGGCCCGGCACCTCGCCGGGATCAAGAGCATGAGGGAATGGGTCGAACAAGCCGAGAAAGCCGTTCATGCCGGTGATTTCCCCCCCGCCCGACCGACTGCCGCCCTGGTTGGGATCGGCACCAGTCATCAAGACCCGACCCGCTTGTATCGTGGAATGATTCATCCTCTTGTGCCTTACGCAATACGGGGCGCGATTTGGTATCAGGGGGAATCAAACGGAAATGAAGGCGAAACCTACTATCACAAAAAGCATGGCTTGGTCAAAGGCTGGCGCAAGGTTTGGAATCAGGGAGATTTCCCCTTTTACTGGGTACAGTTGGCCAATTTCACTCATGACAAAAAGACCCCGCAAGGTGGAGACGGTTACGCCAAGATTCGCGATGCCGAAAGAAAGGCGCTCGACATACCGAACTCGGGGATGGCGGTTATCATAGACATCGGAGAAACAAGCGACATTCACCCAAAGAACAAACAGGACGTCGGCAAGCGTCTTGCCCAATGGGCCCTTTCCAAAACCTACGGTCTTGAAGTCGTACCGAGCGGTCCCCTCTACGAAAAGATGGTGGTGCAAAACGGCAAGGCTCGCATTCATTTTTCACATATTGGAAAAGGGCTCATCATCGGGGAAAAGAAAGGCCTCGAACCAACCGAGGAAATCGTGATCGACGCCAAGCTCGAACGCTTCGCCATCGCCGGGAAGGACAAAGTGTGGGTTTGGGGGAACGCCATGATCGATGAAGATACGGTCGTTGTTTCCCATCCCGACATACCGGTGCCCGTGGCCGTGCGATACGCCTACTCGGCAAACCCCTTGGGCGCCAACCTCTACAACCGGGAAGGATTCCCAGCCTCGCCTTTCCGTACCGACGACTGGTAAATTTTCCAACCTTAAACCCATACAACCCATGAAACATTCATCCTCGTTCTCTATTTTACACCTCCTGGGCTTCCTAATCCTCACTTCCCTAACCCACGCCCAGCAGACCGGGAAAATGAAACTCGTCTGGGCCGACGAATTCAATGGAAATTCCCTCGACTATTCAAAATGGGGCGTCGAAGAGAATGCCTTGGGTGGTGGGAACAACGAGATGCAAGCCTACCGATGGAACAAGAAAAACCTCCGGGTGGAAGGCGGCAACCTCGTGATTGAGGCCCACAAGGACAACCCCAACATGTCGGGGGTCGTCAAACCATATTCATCCGGGCGGATTCGAAGCAAACTTCGAGGCGACTGGACCTATTGCCGGGTGGATGTCCGGGCCAAACTTCCCATAGGTAAAGGCATGTGGCCTGCAATATGGATGCTCCCCACCGATGAAAAATACGGAGGCTGGGCATCGAGCGGAGAGATTGACATCATGGAATTGGTCGGTCACGAACCCTCGACTTATCATGGAACTCTCCATTATGGTGGAGGATGGCCCAAAAACCAACATTCGGGAAAGAAATACAAGTTACCTTCCGGAACCTTTGCCGACGACTTCCACGTATTCTCAATTTTTTGGGAAAAAGGAAAGATCACTTGGGGAATCGATGGAAAGCCATGGCAAACCCAACAAAAATGGTCTTCCGACAAAGCCCCTTTCCCCGCCCCCTTCGACCAACGCTTCCACCTTGTGCTCAACTTGGCCGTGGGTGGACGTTGGCCCGGCAATCCCGATGCATCGACCAAATTTCCCGCCAAAATGTTGGTGGATTACATTAAAGTGTACCAAAGGACCAAGTAGACCCAATCGACGTAACGATCTCGGGTGATGAGGTGTAGGGAGAGTGAATGAATCCAAATTCGCCATCCCGTCAAATGACCCATAACTTCTCCGTCATGAAACTAATCCCGTTCCTTACCCAACTTGCCCTGGTTTCGTTTTTAGCAGGAGCACCTTCCGCGCCCCTCCGTCAAGGTCCCAAACCCATCGACGCTCAGGCCCATGGCGTAGGCCGTTGGGTTCCGGACCTTTCATACGTCACGGCCGATGGAAAAAAAGGTAAGCTTTCCGGCTTCAAAAACAAGAAAGCTTTGGTCGTTGCCTTCACCGGAGCTTCCTGTCCGTTAAGCAAGCGTTTCGCACCGTCTCTTGCGAAACTGGAAAGTGAATACCGCAAGCATGACGTTGCTTTTATCTTCGTAGATCCGATTGCCGTTCAGGGAGCCAAAGAAGATCTTCTCGAAATGGGACACGAACACGGATTCAAGGGGCCCATGCTTGTGGACGAAGAGGAATCCTTGTCCCGCCTCCTCGGAGCTCGTACGACAACGGATACCTTTGTTTTGGATTCCGCCCGTACCATCATCTACCGTGGACCAGTCGACGACCAATACGGAATCGGCTATCAATTGAAAAAACCCAGAACGCAATACCTCCGAAATGCATTGAATGCCCACCTTGGGGGAGAACTCATCGAATCATCCGCCTTGTGGGCTCCGGGATGCGAATTGGACATTTCGAAGGTAGAAGAGCCTACACCCCTTTGGACTTATCACAACCGAATCTCCCGCATACTGGAAGCCAACTGCGTGGAATGCCACCGCGAAGGAGGGGTCGGCCCCTTCGGCCTCGAGCATTATGATGAGGCAGAGGAAAATGCCGGGATGATTCGAAAGGTAGTTTCCGAAGGCATCATGCCACCCTGGTTTGCCTCCGATCCCCCTCGAGGTCACCCCTCTCCTTGGGCCAATGACCGCACCCTTTGCGCATCCGACAAAGACGACCTACTTGCTTGGATAAAAAACGGTAAACCGGAAGGAAACCCGGCTGACGCCCCCCTCCCCCAAGTCCGCAAGATCGAGTGGACCATTGGAGAGCCCGACGTCGTATTCTCCCTTCCTCGGGAAATTCAGGTTAAAGCGACTGGCGTGATGCCCTACGTCAATCTACGGGTGAAAACAAATTTTCCCGAGGATCGATGGATTCAGGCAACGGAGGTGAGACCTACTGCCCCAAGCGTTGTCCACCACGTTCTCGTTTTCGCCGGCGCGGACGGAGTGAAGAGGGAGCGAGCCGGAGCTTTGGCCGCTTACGTCCCGGGTAACACCTTCGTTGAATTCCCCGAGGGCGTGGCCAAAAAACTTCCTGCCGGGGCAACTCTCTTCTTTCAGATGCATTATACTCCGACTGGTAAAGCAACCACCGACCGGACGAGGATCGGACTGCGTTTTGCAAAAAAAGCTCCCGAGAAGGAGGTGAGGACCATTCCCGTCGCCAACCATCGCATCGACATTCCGCCCAACAAGGCCAATCATTCCGAAATCGCTTCCCGCCCAATTCCCGAAGGGACCGTTGTGCGTGCATTCATGCCGCACATGCACTTGCGTGGGAAAGCCATCAAGTACGAACTGATCGGCAGCAATGGCCAAAGGGAAACCTTGCTCGACGTTCCCCGCTACGATTTCAACTGGCAACTTCGATATGAGCTGAAAGAGCCCCGCCCTCTACCTCCGGGCAGCCGAGTTGAGGTAACGGGTGTATTTGACAACAGCAAGGACAATCCAGCCAACCCCGACCCAGACGCCCGGGTGCGCTGGGGTGACCAGTCGGAAGATGAGATGCTGATCGGCTACTTGGAATGCGAATTCAACCCCGAAACTACTGATATTCAAAACAAAGAAAACAACGGTGATCTCTTTACCCGTCTGGACAAGAACGAGGATGGCTTCCTGACTAAGGACGAATTCACCAGACCTGCCCTATTTCCTCTATTCGATTCCAACAAGGATGGTAGAGTAACGAGGAAGGAAGGAACCACGGGCATGGCAAAGCTCAAAAAACAGGAAGACAAATCCCGGAGAAACAGAGGTGTATTACGGAATTTATTGGATCGCTTCCGCTAAAACCTTCCGTCCATATCAGTCAAACGCTCCACGATTCTGAACATCGCCAAGGGTGGAATCGATTCTCCGATGACTTCACGGATCAACTTCTTCGAAAACACTTCCTCCTCTTTCATTCTCCCGTAGTCGATACCCTCGAACGAATAGGCTTTCTTCCATCGAGGGTTTTGTAAGGTGGAAAGGAGTATGATTTCGCGAATGGAAAGAACTCTATTCTGTTCGGGGTGCCCTTTGAGGTCACTTGAAATCACACCACTGTTCATGGTCAGGGTTCCCCCCGGTTTGTCCCACCACATCCTTCGATAGGATGAGCGAAAGCCTTTGACCAACCTAGTTCCACCCGGTTTGGAAAGCTGCGGTCGCGGGAGAGGGCAACCACATGAGCAAGAGGTAAGAGAGCGATCCCGGACCAACTCATCGCACTCGGGGCATTCGTCGTTTTCGAAAGCAGTCTGTCCTTCCGGAGTATGCTTCATCCAAAAATACTGTTTTTCGTTCCATTCGGGCACACAATGGTAAGGGTCGTGCGGATCGGACAAACGATCCCGGGCATCCAGCTTGGGTAATCTTCCAATCGATTGACGGAGATTGATGAAAGAAGGTTGTCCTTCACCCCCGTGTGTCGGGATCGGATGAAAGGGGCTCAATGTTTTGGAGAAAACGGATTGGAGTGGTTGGAACTCCTTTGTCAGGGATGGGATCCGACAACCTATTGTGATCAAGCGCGAACGATGATGAGGAACACCGTAGGCCCGGAAGTCTAGCACGTTCGCACGAATAGAGTATCCGAGCGGATGAAGACGCCGGGCCAGACAGTCGAGAATGTTTTCTGGCTCGTTCTTTTCGTTTCGAATGATGGTGTTTTCCATTCTCCGGACGTTCTCCAGAATAAACCAGTCTGGTTGTAGTTGCTCGAGAACGTTTATGCCGGGAAGGATCAAACGATTGCGCTCGTCTTCCTTCGGTCGATTGCCTTGGCGGATAGCGGCGGAGATTCGACCCGCTCCGTTGGAAGACATTCCCTGACAAGGTGGCGAAAGAGTGAGAAGCCAGGGTCTTGCCCCCTTCAACTTCGAATGAAAGTACTCGACGTAAGAATCCTTTAGTTTCCAAATATCTCCCTCGAAAACCTTGGTCTTTGGAAAATTACTCCGTATCAGAGCGGCTCGGGAAGGGACCAATTCACAAGCTGCAAGAACCGGAATCTTGGCCCCCCACTCGATTCCGACGTCCCCCACCCCGCCACCGGAGAAAATGGAACCTGAAACCAGAGAAACCTCGTTATCCAGTTTTCGAACCATCAGGTAAACACCCTTCCTTGCCTTTGTTGAACCATCCTCAATATTCGGTACCCAACCAGATCGAAAGCGTCAAGGTTCCTTCACATTCTGGAAGTTTCCGTATCTTTTGCATAGACATTCTTAGCATATCTCACATTTGATTATCATTTAAACATGAAACTTCTTACTATCATCACCCTCTTTCTCGCTTTGCTCGGCAAGGCCTTTGCTCACGACCCCGCCACCGACATGGCTACGGCGGCCCAGCGCTTCATTTTGTCGTTGGACGACAAGGCCAAGAAGGAAGCCGTCTTCTCATGGAAGGACAAGGAGCGGGAAAGGTGGCATTTCGTTCCCGGCAATTTTATCAAACCCAACGGCAAGCGTCTCGGTCTGACCTTGGGAAACATGAAACCCGCTCAGCGGACCCTCGCCCATGCCCTGCTTGCCTCCGGCTTGAGTCACCGCGGGCACCTCGAAGCTTCGACCATCATGATCCTCGAGCAAATCCTCTTCGAAATGGAAGGGCGCGACATCCGGGATCCATCCTTGTACCATGTTTCCATCTTCGGAAAGCCCGATGCCTCAGGGACTTGGGCATGGCGCTTCGAAGGGCACCACCTGTCGCTTAATTTCACTCTGGTCAACGGACGGATCTTTTCGGTCACTCCAAGCTTCTGGGGAGCAAGCCCGGCCGAAGTCAAGGAAGGCGCATTCAAGGGTCTGAAGGTTTTGGCGGACGAGGAAAACAAAGCCAGAAAGTTCGTGCGTTCTCTTTCCCCTCCGCAAAGAAACATGGCGATTCTTTCGGACAAAGCTCCCAGAGACATCTACTCGGGGCAAGACAGCACAGTCGACCGAAAGACTTTCTTCCCCCCCCAAGGCCTTCCCATAACCAAGATGAATTCGCGTCAAAAGGGTTGGCTCAATGAAATCGTCCAGGCATATGTTCTCAAGCACCGCCACGAGGTCGTCGAGCAAGTCTCCTCCCGCAACCCTCTCCTTGATCCTGAAAATACCTATTTCGCGTGGGCTGGAAGCCAAAAGGCGGGCGAAGGTCATTACTATCGGATTCAAACACCGAAATTCCTCTTCGAGTACGACTCCACGCAAAACGATGCCAACCACGTCCACGCAGTGTGGCGAGACTTCGACGGCGATTTCGGTCGGGACTTGCTTGGAGAGCACCTGGCCAAGGATCATGCCCCCGGAAAAGGTTGGGTCAGTATGTTCGACGGCAAGACCCTGAAGGGATGGAAGGCCAACGAGAACGACATCTCCTTTGTCGTCAAGAACGGATGTATCGTGGCCAATGCTCCCGGGCGTTGCCATCTGTTCTACCAAACCAAAAAGCC
>Ga0315321_10002316_pt1 | contig 14780 bp, 11 predicted proteins | sample M180m21515metaG_FD_203464 | JGI IMG/M metagenome (GOLD analysis project Ga0315321, IMG submission 203464) | Ammonia-oxidizing marine archaeal communities from Monterey Bay, California, United States - M1 80m 21515 | ecosystem: Environmental > Aquatic > Marine > Intertidal zone | place: USA... | reverse complement strand
TGATCGCCCGCGCCGGCCGAGGGGGCTGACCGTGAAGAGACGGTCCTACGCGAGCGATGAGGGCTGGCTGCTGTCCTACGCAGACCTCATCACCAACCTGCTCATCTTCTTTGCCATGCTGCTTGCGGCAGCTGACATCAGTCGCACCAAGATGCAACAGATTGCCGAGAGCCTGTCGGGAGTGGAGCAGCCCGAGAGCCTGTCGTCGATTCAGCAGCAGATCGAACAGCGCATCGAAGAAGAGGGACTCCAAGCTCTCGTGCGCACCGACCTGTCCGACGATGGGCTGAAGGTGTCGCTCAACTCGGGCCTGGTGTTCGGCTCGGGCAGCGCGACCATCCGCGTCGACCAGCTCGACACCCTCGATCGAATGCTCCAGACAATGGTGCCCTACGGCGACCAGTACGACTTCGCCGTCGAAGGCCACACCGACAACACCCCGATCGTCGGCGGCCTCTACGCCTCGAACTGGGAGCTGTCGAGCGGTCGCGCAAACGCCGTTCGCGGTCGTCTTGAAGGGGTCGGCGTGAAGCAAGATCACATCCGGGTAGAGGGCTACGCCGACACCGTGCCGCTTCCGGAAAATGAGCTCGATGGCCTGTCCGAGCCGGACCGCCTCGCCCGCCACCGCCGCGTCGTTGTGAGGATCTACTGATGCTGACCTTGCTGTTGAGCCTCGCCACACCGGTCTTCGCCGCGGAGGGCAAGCCGCCCCGTCGCGCGGTCCCCGTCACCGTACTGCGGGAAGTCGACGACCTTGAGGTGCGCTTCGAGCGGGCCCTGGCCCTCGACTGTGCCGAAGAGCGCTGCTTTCCCACCGGCTGCACCTACGTCGACCACGCCGTGGCGGACCGTCCTCGCGGAGGCTCTCTGCCTGGTCTCGGCGACCCTGGCGCAGGTCCTGGCTCGGTCGAAGCCCAAGCATGGCTCACCAGCGCACGCTGTGGCTACGCCCATGAGCCCGCTGCCACCGCCGCAGACGTCCAAGTGCTGACCCGCCGCCTCCAGGCCCGGGTCTCCACCGGCTGGACGTCCGTGTCGGTGAGCGCCCGTCCCCTCGATGAGCTGCCTGAGTACTTTCGCGATGCCCCCGAGACCGAAGGCGCCGAAGAAGAGGTTGTCGAGGAGCCTGAAGCACCACCGGCCCCCTTCACCGCCGGTCTCGCCGCCCGTCAGCTCTGGGATGCCCTGCTTCCCCATGCCTTCTGGATGGTGGGCATGGGCCTCTTTGGCATGCTGGGCGCCGCCTTGATGTGGTCGCTGCGCCGCGTGGGACAGCCCACAATCGAAGAGCGGATGCTGCTGGCCGAGCTCGACACGCCCACACCCGCCGCCGTCACCGCTGAAGAGCCCCCCGACGAGGATCCCTCGCTGTGGGTGGCCGCCCAGGAGCAGATCTGGCGAGACCGCTTGTCTGCAGAGCCCATCGATCCCGCGCTACGGGCCCTGGTACGACAGCGCCTCAAGGCCGGAGACATCCCACTTCTCGCCAAGGCGATGCTGCGCTTCCCCGACCACTTCCCCGCCGTCTTCCCAAGCGGCGGCGACGTGGCCAGCGCCAAGGTCGAGCTCGCCGACTTCCTCGAAGAGGTCAGCCCCGAAGACCTTCCGAGCGACCAAGACTTCTTCGCCGCCCTTCATCGCCACGCCGCTGCAGCAACCGTGTCCAGCCAGAGCGACGCCGAGATTGTGCGCCGTCTGCGCGATGACTTCGGGGCCGCCGGACTCGCAGACCTCACCACCCGCCTCTCCGGCCGGGCCGGCGGTCTGCTGTTCGCGCTCGCCCCCGCCCAGGCCCGAGCTGAAGTGGCCGGTCTCCTTGGACCGCGCGGCGTGGCCGAGATGGCGGACGGACTGCTGCGGTCCGCTCGGATGTCCACCGACGAAACCGACCACTTGTTCAGTGTTCTCAGCGGCGGGCCCACGTCTGACTCCCCGCTGCAGGTCACCGACCGCGGCACTTCCTTCGATGCAGCCGGCGCCCTGTCCACACTGCTTGAGCGCCTGGCGCCGTCCACCCGACACACCCTGTTCGCCAGCGCCATCCGACGGTCCAACAGCACCCTCCCCCGCTGGACCACCGGCATCTTCACCGCCGACATGCTCGATGCGCTGCCCCCCGAGTCGCGCGCCGACCTGCTGCTGGAGGTGCCCGTCGAAGGACTCGCCGCCTGGGTGGGCACCCTGCTCCCCAGCACCGCAGACCAAGTAAAGGCCGCCATGCCGGGCTCCCTGGCCACATCGGTGCAGGCCGTCTCGCGACAAGGCACACCCACCGAGCGAGCTCGCCACGCTGCAGAAGGACACGCCGCACTCGCCCAGGCCTTTCAGCGACAGCTGACGCGCCTCGACCTCCGCTTTGAAGACATCGTCGTGCCCCCAGAGACAGTGTGACGCGTTGCCGTGCCGTTGCCCTGCTCGTGGGAGTGGGCCTTGCAGCAGTCAGCTCCGGCTGCTCCAAGGTGCCGCTCTACGATGTGGCGGCAAGCTTCTCGCGTGCCGACGCCGCGTGGTTCGACGAAGAGGACACGCTGTTCTTCTTTTACGAGGTGAGCGCGGAGCAGGGCATCGGCGAGCCCTCGGTGGTGGAGGTCACCTGGGCCACCGACACCGAGCGAGTAGACTGGACTCCCATCGAGAACTTCCCCACCGTACACCGTCACGTGGACATCGACTGCGGCCTCAATGCCCGCTGTGGCAGCACCTCCATCGCTGTGTCCGACCCGCCCCGAGAGGTCGACATCCGCCTGCGCTACCACCGCGACGGCGAGCTGGCTCTCGACGCCGACACCGCCTTCAATGCGGTCGGTCCCGGTCCGGCCCACACCCACCGAAGCCTCGTAGTCTACGGCGTCTTCGATGAGACCAACCAGCTCGTGCAGTGGCGGGGTCGCCACCAATTCCCCACACTCCGCAACATGCAGGCCACTCAGCTCGGACTCCGCCGCCAGATCACCGTGAACGACATTCACTTTGGCTCCGCTCGAAGCGACGCCGAAAACAACCCCTACGACTATGGCGTCCCCTGCCCCAGCAGCTTCATCCAGACCCAGCTCGCAGCGGTCGACACCGACCTTCGCGCCGTCTTTCACCCCGAGCCACTGCCCATCGAGGCATCGACCGCTGCAGCATCGTGTGCGTCAGCCACCGTCAGCGACGCCACCGGAACCTTCACGACCGACGCCTGGGCCAGGAAGAATCCAGAGACCCGGCCCGCCTTTCCGGTGTTGCGCAGTCCGGTCGACGATGCGCGCGTCATCCCATTCTTCCTCGCGCCCTGCACCCGCACCATCCACCGCGGCCACGAGCAGATGCAACGTCAGCGGCTGCAAATGGACGAGGCGGACGTCGAGACCACCTGCACCGAAGGCTGGGACGACCCCGCCTGGGCCAGCTCCCTGGCCGCACAGTTCTCTGCCGCCATCGAAGCCCAGCGTCCGCGTGGCGACGACATGGTCCTCGTGGTGGGGGTCCATCGCGACGAGGACGGCGTCGCTGCAGCCATCGAAGACGCCCTTGAGCTCGTCGTTCCAGAAGAGCGCCATCGCAGCTCGCCCCGTGTATCGGGGGCGTTCGTGTTCGACAGCACCGCCCGCGGCCTTCAGCTCGACACCCTCACGCAGAGCGTGCTGTGGTGCCCCACGGTCTTCCCCGACTCCCCCGCCGATGTCACCAGCACCGCCGCGCTCACGTGCGCCGTGGCCCCCGACGAGCCCGACTTTGAGCTGGGCCCCTTCACCTTCGCCGCACTCCCCATCCTGCCGTCGCGGCGGATGTACCTCGACTTCATCAACACCTACTCGCAGCGCCAGGCGGGCGAGGTGAAGTCGCTCTGGTACCGCACCCCTCGCTTCGCCACGACCTCGGACCACGTCGACCTCGGCGAGTTTGGCGTGGTCACCTTTCTCAACGACGAGCGCATCCCCGCCGAGCCCCCCGACCAGTTCAGCTACTGTGCGCCCAAGAACCCCACCCCGGTGGTCTTTCGGTCGGACTTCATGGACACACCCGACTTCGAGCTGATCATCGATGAGGTCTGCGACGACGGGCTGATCCCCGAGGACTTCTGCGAGACGCTTTCACTTGGCCTGCTGCCCCTTGAGCTGCTGCCTGAGTGGCACGACCAGTTCAACGAGGCCAACTACGAGCTGGGTCTGTTCTGGGACTTCCCCTTCCTGCTCCGCATGCGCTTTGACTCCTACTCGGCCGGGTCGGTGAGCGCCTTTGGGCTCAGCGTGCCCTTCGGATTGGCGCAGAACGGCCAGACCTACCTCGGCACCGAGACCTGGCTCGACGAAGAAATTCTGCTCGACGACATCCTCACGCAGTGCACCCGCTTCTGCGGCCATGCGACCTTCGACTCGGCCGGCGTGTACCACGTCACGGACCCCTTCTGGCCCACCTACGCGTCGTCTTGCTACCTGCCCGACTACCCAGCGCCCGGTGACGGAGGCTTCCCCCGTGACCCGTGAGCGCCGCCACTTGCTGTTGAGGCTCGGGCTGCTGGTGGCCCTGGGTCTGCCTGTGTCCGTCCACGCGGAGGAGGACTCGGCCGGCGCCCCCAACGACGAGGCCAAGAGCGACACTGACGACGACGACACGCTGTCCAAGTACCGGACACCGTTCCCAGTTCTCACCGAGCGCACCATCGGCACCGCGTCGCAGCCCGTCGAGTTCAGCTGGCGGCGCACCAAGGCGCAGTTGGGGGCCAGCGGCAGTCATCTGTTCGAGCTCAACAACTTCGACAGCTACCGCGCGGGGGCCATCGGCCGCTTCCCCACCAACGGCAGCATCTTCGAGATCGGTCTGCACTACGTGTGGGTGTGGGACACGTTTAGCAGCGAGCAGCTTGGGTTCACGCCCTACCGTCAGCCGGGCCGCCCGTGGCGCATCGAGCTCGACGCCACGGTCGGTATTCCCGTCGCGGAGGGTGTCGTCACCACCACCCCGCGCTGGTTCCCTGCCGCCCAGATGGTGCTGATGCTGTACGCCGGGGTGCGCTACTCGTGGTACCCGGGCTCGACAGAGGGCATGAAGCTCGGCCAGCGCGTGGCCGCCCTTGTGTCGCCCGTGGTCACCCCCACCGAGCTCACCAAGCTCGACGAGCGCCGCTTGACCGCAATGCAGATCGACCCCGAGCGCTGGGGCCCTCTGGTTGGCATCGGCAACGACATCTACTTCGCGCAGGGGCTGTTCGTGTCGCCACGCCTAATGGTGGCTGTGCCGCTGCTCGCCCCGGTCACAGGCTCCGACCTGCGGTGGTGGGGAGACGCCTCGGTGGCAGTCGGGGTGGCCTTCTGATGCTGTCTGCCTCTGTGCTGTGGCTGTCGAGCCTGCTGCTGTCGAGTCCGCTTCAGGCCAGCCCACCAAGCGACCACACACTGGTCTACTACAACGCGCGCATGGCCCTCCGAGAGGACGAAGCCGTCGAGGCGGTCAAGCTGTGGCTGCTCCGAAACGCCCTGGAGGACGCCACCACCGAGGTCTCGCCCCACGACGGGGACTTCCACTCGGTCACCTGGGCGGCGCTGGGTGAGCTGGGGCTGTGTCCGGACGGCCTCCAGAAGGACTCTGAGGGTGCAGGCATCTGGCCGGTCGCGATGCACAACCAGATTGTCCGCACCTTGGGACGACGCCGCGCCACGCCGCAACCGCGCACCTTCGATGCCTACCAGGTGGACCGCCAGCAGCGCACTGTGGCCATCAACGATGTGTTGGGGTCCCAGGAGCTGAGCACCGTGCGGCTGGCCAGAGGCCGGTGTGTACGCCCCTACATCGCGCTGGTGGATGCCCGGGAGTCGCCGCTCGCCGATCTGAGGGACCGCCAGGTGGCCGCAAGAGTGCTGCGCCGGCTGCTGGAGCGAAGTCGGGAGACGCTGCAGACCGATCTTGTGAAGGGAACCGCCGCCATCGAGGCCCGCCTGTTCGACCTCGACCTTCAGCTCACTGCGCTGGCCGAGCGAGAGGCCCGAATAAGAGCGCGTGAGCAAGCACAGCAAGGCCGCATCATCGGCCTTTCGAGAGAGTCATTGGCAGCACTGAGGCGCGGGGCTTCCGCCTCCACGCTCGACGAAGAGACCGAGGCCGCCCGCATTCTGCGCGACTCGACCACGTGGCCGGTGTCGGAGTGGATGTCGCTGTCGCCCGACCGCCGGCAGTTTTTGTTCGACCACAGTCGCAAGCAGGCCGAAGGGGTCCTCGCGACTGCCGCCCTCGATGCCGTCGCACTCGGAATTCTCGACGAGGTACTGGCGAATGGAGAGGGCGCTGCAGTCGAGCAGTGGATTGCGCGGGTGACCGACGGAGAGCGCAGCTCCAAGGCCGTGTGGGATGGGGACCGTGGGGCCGCGATTCTCGCACTCACACCTGAGGACGGCTTCTCCGGGCGCAGCGTCATCGCCTTGCATCGCGGCGTGCACCAGCTTGAGCGAGGGGACCTGTCATCAGCACTTCGTTCCCTGGCGTTTGCGCTTCAGCATGCTTCCGAGTCGCCACGAGGCGATGCCGTCGCCCAGCTCAGCCGGCGCTGGCTCGCTTGGATCTCCGGGCGCTTCGAGCTCACCGACGACCTCCTCACCACGCTTCACACTCTGGTGCCTCGCCGCGACTTCTCGATGTTGCTCGACGACCTGATGTGGCGTGCGGCCCTGCATGCCGACGCCGCTTCCTACAGTCGGGGGCTGTCCCAGATGAAGGGCAGCCGGGGCGCATCGCAGCGTCGCCAGGTCTTTCTCACGCCGCTGGCACAGGGGGACCGCGCGGGGCTGGAGCGGGCGCTGAGTCAGGGAATGCGCCGGTCTCCCAGCGAGACGGTGCGCTTCTGCAAGCAGCTCATGGACCACCTGGAGCGCGAGGACGCCGCCGTCCGCCGGGACCACATCGCGACCATCACGGTGGTTCGAGGGGTGCTGGCGCCCTGGGTGAGTGGTCAGGAGAGCGGACGGGCCACCCGCACCGCCACCGAGGTCGACGCAAGTGCGCTGGCCCAGCTGGAAGGCCTCGGCGCCCTACCAGAGGACCTGACCGCCGCGGAGCGGGCCCGCGCACTGGCTCCAGGCGGGGAGGTGTTCGTGGGCAACCTGCGACTCGCCCCTGCCGACACGCTGCCGTGGCCGTTCCAGGCCAGCACGCCGGCCGCACCATCGGTGTTCTCCCCCTTCGAGCTGAAGCCTGTGGAGTGGCGTTCCTCCACCGGCGAGCTCGTGTTCGGCTGGACCATCTCCGGATGAAGCGCTCCGATCCAGACGCGCTGCGGGCACGCCGAGAAGCGGTCCAATTGCAAGCGGCCGCGCTGCAGGAGCGCAAGGCTCAGATGAGCGCGAAGCTGGACCAGAAGCGGCAGGCACTGGCAGACAGACAGAAGCCCGGAAAGAAGACGCATGAACCGCACTCCAGAGGTTTGTGGCTTTCTGCGGTGCTGGCAGCGCTGCTGGTGGCGTCCCTTCTCCACAAGTGTGACCCCGCGCCGCCTGAGGTGACCGAGGTGACGGTGCCCTGCAGTCCCGAAGGAGGGGGGGCTGGACAGGCGGTCGAGAAACCCCAGCCACCGCCGCCCGTTTCCCGTCGCAGTCGACCTCCCGCCCCACCGGTCGCCGCCGGCCCCCTCCCCTGGATCGAGGCCTTCCAGATCCAGGTCGCGGCCCGAAGTCCTCGGCTGGCGGCTTGCTTCGAGGGAGCGCACAGCCCCGGCACCTTGAAGTGGTCCGCCGCCGCGGAGCCCACCTCCGGCCGCATCTCAGACCACACGGTGGAGACCATGCTCGGCAGTCCCCCCCTCACCCGCGCCCAGCGCAGCTGCGTGCTCAGCGTGCTGTCCGACCCCGGCTACGACCTCGGAGAGTCCGGCGCTCGCGCGACACCCACCCGCGTAAGCTTGGTCGTCGAGTTCTGAGCTCCGGGTCGACGCCGGCCCAGGCGGGGTCGGTGCAGACGGGCTGGTCAGCGGCTCTGGGATGTAGGTGGACGCGCCGTGGGCTATCGTCGAGGTCTTCCTGGGAGCCACCGTGGCACGTCGCCGCTTCGGAAAACGCCGACCAAGCGACGAGCCGGACGGGCCGTCCCTGCACCTTCAAGCGAGCATCGTGACGGTGGCGATTCTGCTGGGTGTGCTGTTTTGGGCAGCCGATGCACTCGACGCCCCACGCGAGATCGGTACCCAGCTGCCCGCCTTCATCGCCATCCTCACTGGCACCGCAGTCATCGGCTGGTTCATGCGCAACGAGGCCGAGCGCCCGCCAGACGAACGCCACTAGCGTCCCCCCAACCACGGCCTCGAAGGGTCGGTCAGACCACCTCCAACTCCACAGCGACCGTTGACCTTGCTGCGTCAGACCACCACGACACCGCATCAGTGCGGCATGCGGTGGTGTGACCTCCGAGGACTTGGCGGCCCAGTGTGAAGAGCTCCGACCCGACACGGCGCGGCAGCCGCAGACGAAGACAGGCTCCACCCGTGGGCATCCGGTCGCGCGACCGTGGGAGGACCGAGCACTTGGCTCAGCCAGCTCGACATTTCCTTGTGCGCAGCGGGGTCCACCAACACAAGGGCGACGAAGCCCCTCTCGGCGAGCATGCTGACATCGCCCGCCATACAATCTCGCAGCTCTACAGTCACTGGCTCAAGCAAGGCCGCTGCTACCTGGGTCGTGCGCTGCACCAACCCACTGCGAGACAAAGTGACGTCTGAGAACGAGTCGGGCCGCGCCGACACGGGTCTCCCGTGGGTGTGCGCCCAGAGTGCGTGAAAGCCGACTTCGTGGGCATCCACCGAGGCGGTGCGTCCTTCAACGGGAAGGGTGACGATGGGACCGGGCGGCAGCTGATCCAGCACTTCCAGCAGGTCGGAGGAGGGGGCTGGCGAAAAGGATGGGGTCTCGAGTGCCATTCGATTGCGGGGGTAGGTGGACGTGTCCACACACAACAGGGCAGCCAGCGCGAGGGCCAGCCAGCGCGGCGCCTCCTTCAGACCCAGCGCCGCGGGCACCACAAGGAGCATGGGCACGACGGCCGCAAGTCGACTCCAGTCTTGAACAGATCTCAGAGCGGGCACCAGCTTGACCAACCACCCAGCTGGGCGGGCGTTGTATGGACCGGGGCCCAAGCTCAGCACCAACGCGACCGCAGCCAAGCCAAGCCATGGCAGGGACCGGCTGTGAGACCGCCAAGCACCCCAGAAGGCCACGAGGGGCAACACCCAGCCAACGTACACGGGGCTGTCCAGGCGATACTGGAGCCCAGTAGGGGCACATGCCCGGAACAAGGCGCACACCTCCCCGCCGAGCACTCTCTGCGCCATTGGACGCATTTTTTGTCTCACCGAAGGGTCTGCCAGCAGCGCAACAACCGAGGGGGTCGACATCAGCAGCCCCACCCCGGCCACCACCACAAGTACGCCCACGCAGGTCCGCCGGTTGGGAGCCCGCCAGAGGAGCAGTCCCGCAACCCCGCCGTTGACGAAAGCGGCAAACAGTCCTCCGTATCCGATATTCGCCCCGACCAGCCCCAGCGTCACACCCGATGCTAGCGCCCAACACCAGCGCAGACCCGGCGAGTGTGCAGCTTGCCAGAGAAGCGACACCTGCAAAGGAAGCAACGCAAGAGTGAGGTACTCGGTGCGTCCAAGCCATGGAAATGCCAGGGAGTAGGCCGTGAACGCAGTCGCAGCGGCCGCAAACACCGACACACCGAGGTCGACGTCACCCAGCACCACCCGCACCAAGCGGGCGCCCCCCACTGCCGCCACCACCGAGGCAAGCGCCACGAGGAGGTTCCAGCCCAGTACCGCCGCTCCGACATCACCGAGCACGGCCACGGGAGCAAAGACCAAGAGCGAAGTGGGGTCGATGAGGTGCCCTTCAAAACCTCGGGGCCACCCGATTTCTGGAGCAGACCGCCACCACGGGCCATGCTCAGCGAGTCCCCCCAGAGTGGTCCAGAGTCCCCAGAAGTGCCCGGGGGCCTCGGTGCTTGCTCCGCCGACCGCGATGCCGACCGGGTCCACCAAGACGCTCCCCAGCTGCACCATCACCGCGACGAGCGCCACGGCAATCACCCCCAATACGTTGCGGGGTTTATCGCCGCTTTGCTTCACCAGCGCACCATCCACACCGTGGACTATCGAGCTTCAACGCCAGCGGCCTTGGTCCAGATGTCATGACTTGAACACGTCCGCGGGCCTCCGCCTCGGCACTCTGCCCCCCCACGCCTGCGACCGACCCGGCGTCTCACTCGCCCTGGAGTGGAGTATGGTGACGAAATGCAGACCTCCACAGATACTTCCACCGCCTCCGACGGGACCGTGCGTCATCTCATCGACTGGGCGCCCGACCCTGACGTCCGCGTGCGCGGTGCCATCCACATCGCGCACGGAATGGCGGAGTACAGCGCACGCTACGCCCGTCTCGCAGAAACCCTCACGGTCGCAGGCTGGGTCGTCAGTGCAGCCGACCACCGGGGCCACGGCCGAACCTCTGAAGAAGGCCATGAGCGAGGCATCTTCGCAGAGTCCAACGGATGGTCCGTCACCGCCGACGACCTCCGCGACATGGTCCAGCGCCTACGGGAGAAGGTCCCCAACGTCCCGTTGATCTTGATGGGCCACTCCATGGGCTCCCTGTTCTGCCAGCAGCTGCTCGTCGACGGCGGCCCGACGGTCGACTCGCTCGCGGGAGTGGTGCTGTCGGGCACCAGCGGCAAGCCACCGTTTATTGCCGCAGTCGGACGCTATCTCGCTCGCTTTGAGCGCTGGCGGCTGGGCCCACGCGGACGCTCCAGCCTCATCCATGCGCTGACGTTCCAGGACTTCAACAACAAGTTCAAGCCCACCCGCACCGACTGCGACTGGCTGTCTCGCGATCCGGCCGAGGTCGACAAGTACGCCAACGACCCAGACTGCGGCTACCAGTGCAGTGTGCAGATGTGGCTGGACCTCCTCGATGCCATCCCCCAGTTCACCTCCGACGAGGCCCAGGCCCGCATCCGCAAGGACCTGCCGGTCTACATCTTCGCAGGGGACACCGACCCCGTGGGCGAGATGGGGCGCAGCGTGAAGTCTCTCGCGAACGACTACAAGCGCCATGGCATCTCGGACGTCACCTGCAAGCTCTACGCAGGCGCCCGACACGAGACGCTCAACGAGACCAACCGAGACGAGGTGGCCACCGACCTGGTGGCGTGGCTGGAGCAGCGTGTCTCTGACTGATCCTCGGCACTATGGATGGGTACTCGTGGGACTCCTGATCGTGTCCTGCGACGGAACGAAGGACGACCCGGGCGAGGGCACCGACGAGAACGATGTCCACGACACAGCGGTCTGGCCAGGACCGCCTCCAGGTCTCCCCGGCCAGAGCTGGGAAGACCTCCCCGCCCTCACAAGCGGGCAAGAGGTCTGCTATCCAGGCGACGACGGCGCCTACAGCGCGTGCCTGCCCACGGTCGACCACCACGACGACTGGGGCAGTGCATACGACTACCCGCCTCCACTCGAAGGCGACCCCCTCTACAGCGCGCCAGTGCGCTTCATCGACCTATCTGCTGACGAAGCCGACCCCCGCCTGAAGCTGGCGCCCAACTTCCAGCTCGACGAGCTGATGCAGGAGCACAAGGGACGCTTCGCGCTGTTCCAAGTGCACGCCGTCGAGTCGATTCAGCTGATGCGCGAGGCCATCGGAGGCCCGCTCTACATCAACTCCGCCTATCGAAACGTCGACTACAACGAGGGGGTTGGCGGTGCGACCTGGTCTCGCCACCAATATGGCGATGCAGTCGACATCCGCAGCGACGACGCCAGCCTCGACGAGCTGGCCGACCTCTGCGCCGACCTCAATGCCGGCTTTACAAGCGTATACACCAGTCACGTGCACTGCGACTGGCGCGACAACGCCCTCGACACGGCATTCTACGACGTTGCAGCCGCGGCGCATTTGGCCGAGCCCGTGTCCGCTACCGTATCGACAGAAGACGAGGTGCTCACCGTGGCATGGACCGGCTTCGACGAGGGTACACCCCGGATTCATTGGACCGGCTTCGACGCCCGAGGGGACGTCACTGCGCATGCGGAGGGCCCATCCTGGTCTCCACCACCCACCGTGACGTGGATAGAAGTCGACGTGGGCCGGGCGGTGACACTCAGCGGCAGGACGCCATGAGCGCGACCGCTTGCTCCTCAATGGCGTCGAGCTCGACGACATAGGGCGCAACACACAACACCGAGTCTACTCAGATTATCCAACCTACCGCTGCTGGCCGGCAGTGGGTTTCCGTGAGCTCCACTGAAGACCGGGTGCACAATGCCACCGCTCGAGCGGTTAGCATGATACCCACGGAGCATTCTGGGCGAGTGGCGGAATCGGTATACGCGTCGGATTTAAAATCCGAGTCAGTTGTGGGTTCGAGTCCCACCTCGCCCACTCCGCTCATCTTGGATTGCCGGCGCCTCCGCGCTCGGCTCTCGGTGGGGTCGACTACTCGCGGGCGTCGACGCCTTCCTCTTCGACCGTCGCACGCCAAGCGTGGAAGACTGCCCGCCACACGCGCTGAGCCGGGTTGGGGAACGGCGAAGCCTCAAGCTCGCGGAGACGCCGCAGCGCTGCGGTACCCAGGCGACCCCAGACCTGGGGCTGGGCCTCGATGAACATCGCGATGGCCTGCATTTCGGCGATCACAGCGGAGGGGTGGACCCCCAGCCAGCCAATGCCGCAGCCCGCTTCATCGATGCGCAACAGCAACACCAACCGGCGGATGTCATCGTCGCTCTCAAACGAAGCCGCACGCTCCAACCAGGACGGATCCATCCAGCTGAGGTCACGCGCCGCAGCATCGTGCCAAGCGGATGCGTCGCCCAGCTCGGCCGGGTCCGCGCCGAGGACCTCCAGCGCGCCAGCCATGCAGGCGGCTCCGAACCATCGGCCTGCGCGAAGGTCTCCGTCGAGGTCCGAAGAGAGGACCGAGCGACGCTCGTCCATTGACATGGTGGGGTAGAACACTGACATCGAAACTCCGTTCGTCGCTGCACCCCTGGAAGCGGCTTTGGAGTCGATGGGCGTGAGACCTTCGCGTCAGATCGACGAAGAACCTTGGTTCGTAGCGGCCCGCAGAGATGGCTCTGATACCCCCGTCACACGGGGCTTCAGGTCTGCTTCCGGCGGCATCCATGTGCCAGGATCCACGTCGAATTGCTCACCGGTGCGGATGTCGCGGAGGCGGTGGACCCGCTCTTTGGATGCACCCGCCGTAAACCACACGTAAGGAATACTGCGTCGAGACGCGTACTTGATTTGTTTTCCGAACGCCTTGCGCTCGTGAAAGACCTCGCAGTTCACGCCACGGGCCCGCAGTGCTGCCGCCACAGCCGTCGACTCTCCACGCTTTTCTTCGCTGGCCAGCGCCACAAGCACACAGGTCGGAGTGGGGCGACTGACGGAGAGCGCACCCTGGTCGAACAAGATGCCCAGGATGCGGGTGAGGCCAATCGACACACCGACACCGGGGAACTTCAGCTTGCCGCCAGAGGCGAGGTTGTCGTAGCGGCCGCCCGAGCAGACCGCGCCAATCTCAGGTTGGTCCGCGAAGAAGCTCTCGTAGACGGTGCCCGTGTAGTAGTCGAGGCCCCGGGCCAGTGCCAGGTCGGCCTGAACCGCACCCTCGGGCAGATGCGAAGCTGCCTCAATCACAAACGACAGCTCGGCAAGGCCCTCATCGAGAAGAGGGTGGGACACCCCAAGCGCCCGCACCTGCTCGACGAAGCGGGTGTCGTGGGTCCGAATCTGCGCCAGCGCGAGGCACTGCTGAACCTGCTCCGAACGGAGCCCCACACGCTCGATGAGAATGGCCGACACACCGTCGGCACCAATCTTGGCCAGCTTATCGACCGCGCGAAGCACAGCGGTGACATCGTCGACGCCGATGCCCCGGTAGAAGCCTTCGATGAGCTTGCGGTTGTTGACGTGAATCTCGACCCGCGGAACCGGCAGGGCCGAGAGCACTTGGTGGAGAACCAGCGGAATCTCGGCGTCGAAGTGCAGAGGCAGGCGGTCGCGCCCGATGACGTCGATGTCCGCTTGGTAGAACTCGCGGTAGCGACCACGCTGAGGACGTTCTCCACGCCAGACCTTCTGGATCTGGTAGCGCTTAAAGGGAAACTGCAGCTTGCCCCGATTTTCGAGCACGTAGCGGGCGAAGGGCACGGTGAGGTCGAAGTGCAGTCCGAGTCCCGGCTCACTCTCGCCCTCTTCGGCTTGCAGGCGCTGAACCGCGTAGAGCTCTTTGTCGGTCTCCCCCTTCGCGAGCAGATGCTCCAGCGGCTCAAGCGCCCGGGTCTGGATCGGCGCAAAGCCGAAAGACTCGAAGCTCAGCCGAAGCTGCTCGATCATCTGCTGTTCGATGATGCGGCCCTCTGGGCTCCATTCGGGGAACCCACTGATGGGCGTGACGCGCATGACGGCCTCCGTACCGGGCCGGCCGCTCTATCGGAGTGCCGAGGTCGAGGCGAGGTCCCCTCCGGTTCGCGCGCCTGCTACCAGCCGCCGAGGGTACCGCCATACGCGCCCATGTCGGCCCGCGAGCCGTCGACATCCACGGCCGACCCGGGATCGCCGGCATCGATGAGTACGCTGCCTGAAGCCGGCGACCAGTCATCGTTGGTGGGGTCGCCGTCGTCCGACGAAGCAATGACTGCAGGGCTTGAGCTGATGTTGCCGTCGTAGCCGGTGCGGTCCCCCTGGTCGCCGGCCCAGGCGATGGTGTTGCCGTAGACCAAGTTGTAGGACGCGCTGCCATATTCG
>Ga0315321_10002314_pt1 | contig 14783 bp, 14 predicted proteins | sample M180m21515metaG_FD_203464 | JGI IMG/M metagenome (GOLD analysis project Ga0315321, IMG submission 203464) | Ammonia-oxidizing marine archaeal communities from Monterey Bay, California, United States - M1 80m 21515 | ecosystem: Environmental > Aquatic > Marine > Intertidal zone | place: USA... | reverse complement strand
CACTTACTTTTTCCTCTATTTGGTCTCTTCCTAATCGTGTTAACCGTCCTAATTGCATGTCTAAAATATGATTAGTTTGTATTTCGCTGAACTCAAATGGTTCAGCCATTAAGGCTTCCCTTGCAGTTGCCCGGTCTTCGCTTGCTCTAATTGTTGCAATAATCTCATCAATCATGCCAATTGCTTTTAACAGGCCCGTATTGATATGAAGTTCGTGTTCAGCTTTTTCAAGCCGGTATTCAGTTCTTCTAGTTACTATTTCAATCTGATGTTTAACCCAACATGTTAATGCATCAAGAAGCGTCATTGTTCTAGGTACACCGTCATCTAACGCAACCATATTTACGGGAAATGATGTTTGTAGAGGTGTTCCTTTGTATAGCTGATTTAGGATAACTAATGCCGGTGCGTCTTTTTTGAGTTCAAAGACAAGTCGTGTCTTTCCTTTAGCGGATTCATTTCTAATTAACCGTATTCCCTCAAGATCTTTCCGATCTACTAATGCTGCTGCTTTTTCTTCAATTGTTTCAACACTTGTTTGGTATGGAATTTCTGTAACTACTATCTGATCGTATTTTCCGCCTTCAATGATTTCAGCTTTGGCACGAACCTTAATGGAGCCTCGACCGGTCATATACGCTTGGTAAATACCAGAATGGCCTAATATTTCTCCTCCTGTTGGGAAATCAGGCCCTTTAATGTATTCCATGAGGTCTTTAATGGTTGCATCTGGGTTGTTTATAAGATGTATTGCTGCATCGGCAACTTCTTGAAGGTTATGGGGGGGAATATTTGTCGCCATCCCAACAGCTATCCCCTGCCCTCCATTTACAAGAAGATTTGGAAACCTTGCTGGTAGAACTTTTGGTTCTTGGGATGATCCATCAAAGTTGTCTAAAAAATCAACTGTTTCTTCATCTATTCCTTCCATCATTTTCATTGCTAAAGAAGAGAGTCTGCTTTCTGTATATCTCATTGCTGCAGCACCATCATTTGGAGATCCGAAGTTTCCATGTGGGTCAATAAGTGGGTGTCGTAATGACCAGATTTGACCCATTCGAACTAGTGCTTCATAAATAGCGCTATCTCCATGTGGGTGATAATGACCCATTACTTCACCAACTACTGTTGCACATTTAACATGTGACCTGTCTGGACGAACATTTGTGTCATACATTCCCCAAAGAATGCGTCGGTGAACTGGTTTTAATCCATCTCTTGCATCTGGGAGTGCGCGAGCAACAATAACGGACATTGCATAATCAAGAAATGATTGTTCCATTTCTTGTTGTATTTCAACGTCTTCCACTCCTTTATTTTGTTCATTAGGAGATGAAATGTCAGTATCGCTCATGTCTTCCTTTAGTTAGTTCAGATATCAAGAAACCGAACATCTTTAGCGTTTGTTTGAATGAAGTTTTTCCTACTTTCAACATCCTCTCCCATAAGTTTTGAAAAAACTTCATCTGCAATAGATGCTTGTTCCACAGTCACCTTAAGGAGTGTTCTTTTTTCTGGATCCATTGTTGTATCCCATAGTTCTTCAGCGTTCATCTCTCCCAATCCTTTTAATCTTCCAAATTCTGATTTGTGTTTTGGGTTTTCGTTTAAAAACGCTTCTCGTGCATGTTCATCTTTTAAATAAATCTTTGTTTTTTTCACTTCAGTAGAAAATAAAGGTGGTTGAGCTATATACACATGGCCATTGATAACAAGTTCTTTCATTTGTCGATATAAGAACGTCAATAAGAGGGTACGTATATGGCTTCCATCAACATCAGCGTCCGCCAACAACACTATTTTGTGATAACGAATTTTTTCAAGATCAAATTCATCACCAAACCCGGCTCCAATAGCGGAAATAAGTGCTTGTACTTCTGTATTATTTAGCATTTTGTCAATTCTTGACCGTTCAACATTAAGAATTTTTCCACGGATTGGAAGAATTGCCATGGTGCTAGGGTCACGTGCATCCTTTGCTGAACCACCAGCTGAATTTCCTTCAACAATATATAATTCTGCTTCTTCTGGGTTTTCACTTGAACAGTCAGTTAATTTTCCCGGAAGTCCTGCTCCATCTAATGCTGATTTTCTTCTTGTTGCATCTCTAGCACTTCGAGCCGCAATGCGGGCACGTGCTGCTTGTAATGATTTTTGCATCACTCTTTTTGCTTCAGAAGGATTTTCTTCAAACCAATCTTTTAAATGTTCTCCTGTTGCTTTTTCAACCAATGATTTGATTGAAACATTTCCAAGTTTTCCTTTTGTTTGACCTTCAAATTGTGGTTCTCTCAACCTGACAGAAATTATTGCTGTTAATCCCTCTCTAATATCTTCGCCTTGGAGGCTGTCATCTTTTTCTTTTAGTTGACCATTGTCTCGTGCGTATTTATTTACAACTCGAGTTAAAGCTGTGCGGAAGCCTTGTTCATGCATGCCTCCTTCACTGGTGGCTATTCCATTCGCGAATGAATGAATCCCATCGGTATTAAAGCCTGTATTCCATTGGAATGCTATTTCTACTTCTTGGTCATCATCCTCTTCTTCAAAAAAACCTACTTTTTCAAATAACGCTTCTTTTGATGAATTTACGTGTTGAACAAAATCTTTAATTCCGCCTTCGTATTGATACGAATGTTTTTTAGTATTGGAATTTTCTCTATTATCTTCAAAGGTTATTTCAAGCCCTTTATTTAAAAAAGCCATCATTTGGAACCGTTCAAGCAATGTTGCTGCTCTAAAATCAATCCCTTCTTTAAATATTTCTATGTCTGGCCAAAACCGAACGGTTGTCCCTGTTCTGTTATCAGGGGCTTTTCCAATGGGTTTTAGTTTTTTGTTTGGCTCTCCCCCATTGTGGAAAGACATAAAATATCGTTGTCCATCTCGATCTATCTCAACTTCTACGCACGAACTTAAAGCATTAACTACAGAAACCCCCACTCCGTGTAAACCGCCTGAAACCTTGTATCCATCCCCACCAAATTTTCCTCCGGCATGCAACACTGTTAATACAACTTCAGCTGCTGAAAGATCTTCATATTGTTGATGTTTGCCTACAGGTATCCCGCGCCCGTTATCTCTAACTTCGCATCCTCCATCTGGAAGTATTTCTACTTCTATTTTTGTACAGTGCCCAGCCATCGCTTCGTCAACAGCGTTGTCAACTACTTCATATACAAGGTGGTGTAACCCTGTAGGTCCAGTTGATCCAATATACATTCCTGGGCGTTTTCGAACAGCTTCAAGTCCTTCTAAAACTTGAATATCTTGAGCACTGTATGAATCAGTGGTTTGCGTCATTTTTAGTAGAATTCCCTGAAGTTTTTTTTATTGTGAAATTCCGTAAAATAATCGGTGCTTTTTTTATAAAACCCGAGGTCAAAGGGGTAAATCACAAGAATACAATTCTATCATTTTTAGGTGTTCTATAGGGGTTTACTCAGAGAATTTTCATGTGCTTATTGACTTAATTTATTTTTCTTTTTTGAGACGAATTTTTGTTTCTTTTATTAAAATATTTGGAAGTATTGTGTTTATTTTTTTAATAGTATTTTCGTTTCTCCATTGGAGTTCTTTAGCTATTGCTGGGTTATCGACTTGAATGTGTAAACAATTGTTTTTTATGTGTGTAGGACGGCTGTGTTCTGCTAATTTCTCGCCTATTATTTTTATCCAATTTTCGAAAATTTGATCAATTTCATCTGTAGATGTTCCTGCCAATTTATACATAAGTGAATTTAAAAGCGTGTTTAGTTTTTTGGGTTGGTTTTCTTCTTTGTACGAGGGTTCCCAGGTCATTTTTTTATGTTATTCCACTGAAAATAAAATGCTATCTTTCAGTGATTTCTCCTTCTGTTACATGCAGGTAATTTGTTGTAGAAATATTCTCTGGTTCAAGAGCTGTAGTTATAAATGTTTGGTCTGCTACAAGTAGTTGTAAAAGGGCTTTTGTTCGGTATTCATCAAGTTCCGAGAAAACATCATCAAGGAGTAAAATTGGTTTTGTTTGATGTACATCATTTAGTAAATGGTGTCCAGCGACACGTAATGCTAATGAGATTGTCCTTTGTTCTCCCTGTGATGCGTGAGTTCGAGCCGGCATGTTAGCTAGTTCAATGTGTATTTCATCTCTATGGGGTCCAATAAGTGTTGTGCCTCTTCTAATTTCATCATTACGAATGGTTAAAAGAGTATTTTTTAATCCTTTTTCCATCCATTCTGGTTTATAGATGAGCTCTATCTCTTTTTTGTTTCCTGCTAGTTCTATGTATGAATTTTTTGCTGATTCTGCAATTTTAGTAAGTGTTGTTTTTCTTTTTGTACCCCACTCATTACTTAAATCATCAAATTTTTCGCTCCAAACATCGAGTGTTTTTTCTTCTTCTTTGTTTAATCGTCCTTTTCCTTGTTTTAATAGTGCGTTTCTTTGTTTTAAGACTGTTTCTAGGTCCATTCGGAGTTTCATGTTTTTGGGATGGGTTTGAACTATTAAGTCATCTATATAGTTTCTTCTCCCTGTTGGGCCAGCTTTAACCAAAGAAAGGTCGTCTGGTCCAAAAACTGTAATTGGGATCAGGCCCACTAAATTTCTTATGGGCCTTATTTTTTGTTTATTTACAGAAATACTGTTTTGCCGTATTTTTGATATTTCAGCTTCAACCAAAAGTTCTCGTTCTTGATGAATAATTTCAGCTCTAATAATAGCTGTTTCAGTCGTATCTCTAATTAAGGCTTCTGTTGGTATCCCCCGAAAAGAAGTTGCTGTTCCTAAATAATTTATTGCTTCAATGAGATTTGTTTTACCTTGCCCGTTAGCACCAAAAACAATAGTTGTTCCCTTGCTAAAAGTTATTTCTTCATCTTTGTAATTACGAAAGTTCTGTAGCCAAAGACGGCGGACATGAACCATAAAGTAGCTCTTATGAAATTCGAACAGGCATTAATAGGTACAAAAATTCTTGATGTTCGTCTGCTTTCAATACAGCGGGTTTTTGATTGTCTCTCGTTTCAAGTGTTATGTCTTCACCTGGCGCTATTTCTAATCCTTTTAACAAATATTCAGCATTAAAAGCAATCGTTAAATCATCACCGACATAACTTGCATCTACGGTTTCATGAGCTTCACCAATATCTTGTGTTTTAGCTATTAATTGCAGTCCTGAAGACGTCATTTCTAAACGAATTGGAGTTGCTTCTTGAGCTAAAAGCCGGACTCGTTTAACAGCATCTCTTAGTTCGCTGCGGTTTGCGGTCATTTTGTTAGGGTTATCTTCAGGAACAAGCCTTTTATAATCAGGAAATTCCCCTTCTATTAACCGAGTGGTCATTTTTACATTGTCGACAACAAATGAGGCTTCTTTGTCTCCTAAATGAAGCGAAACTTCTTTATTTCCTTCTAATAATCGAGCAAGTTCTGTGAGTGCTCTTGATGGAACCAATATTGGTGGTTGTCCTGCTAATAAGGATGATCCTGGCATATCTCTTACTGCAAGACGGTATGAATCTGTGGCGACAAGCCGAAATCCTTCTTTTTCTGCAACCATATAAACTCCAGTAAGAATTGGTCGAGAATCATCTGAAGAAGCAGCAGGTGTAACTTGTTCTAACGCTTTAACAAGCATTGCTGCATCAACATTTACTGGTTCGGACTCTATTTCATCAAATATTGGATATTCATCTGAAGGAATGGTTCTAAGAGTGAATTCGCTTCTTCCTGCAATTACTTGCAAGTCGGTTTCTTCAACTGTTAAATCAACAATTCCATCTTCAACTGAACGGACAACATCTGATAGTAATTTTGCCGGAATAACAGAAACACCATCTTTTTCTCCACCAACATCAACCATGACAGTAATTGTTAAGTCAAGATCACTACCAGTGATAACTAGCGTATTTTTTTCTAACTTTAAATGTAACCCGTTTAGAACTGGCAATGTAGCCCGGTTTGTAACGGCTTTACCCGCTGTATTTAACGCTTCAACTAGGGCATCGCGATCGCATCGAAATTTCACTTGTGGAGAACTCCTTATTCAGATATTTATATTTTAAATGTTTAGTAATAGTAGTAGGTATGTGGGTATGTGGGTAATACCCTGTTTGCCCTGTTCAAGAGCGAGTTGAGTATGTGGAATAGTTGTTAATTATCTTAGTAATCCACAGTCCCTTAATTATTCTTTTAAAGATAAACTTTTATTAAAGATCTTGTTGTCAACAGTTTACACATGGTTCCACAGTGGCTGTGGAACAAATTATTTACCGGATCGTATTGTTTGAACCAAGTCTGTAACATCATCGTAAATTTGTTGTTTTGCTGGCATTAAGGTGCTTATTTTGTCTACAGCATGAATAACGGTTGTGTGATCTCTTCCCCCAAATTCTCTTGCTATTGCTGGATAACTTAATTCAGTTAGCTCTCGGAAAACATACATTGCTATTTGCCTGGCAGTAACAAGCGGCCTATGGCGACGCTGACCAATAATATCTTCTTTTAACAACCCAAATTTTTCAGCTGTTGCATCCAAAATCACAGCAGGGGTTATAGGACGGGGTTTCCTTAACGCTATTAATTCTTGCAGAACAGTTTTTGCTACATCGATATCTAATGGTTGGTTATTTAATTTAGCAAAAGCACATACTCGTATTAACGCCCCTTCTAATTCGCGAATATTTTCTTTTGCGTGCGTGGCAATAAATTCAAGAACGTCTCCGGGAATAGGAATGGTCTCGTTGTCAGCTTTTTTCCGGAGAATAGCTAAACGCGTTTCTAAATCAGGTGGTTGAATGTCTGTTAATAATCCCATTTTAAAACGGCTACGAAGCCGATCTTCCAATGTTGATATAGCATCAGGTGGCCGATCAGAAGATAAGACTATTTGTTTATTAGCTTGGTGAAGACTATTAAAAGTGTGGAAAAACTCTTCTTGTAAACCTTCTTTACCTTCTAGAAACTGAATATCATCGACGAGTAGAACATCAATTTCTCGGTATCGGCTTTTAAATTCAGTTCGTTTATTAGTTTTAATTGATTCAATGAATTCATTTAGAAAAGTTTCTGTTGAAACGTATTTTGTTGAATGTAAGGGGTAATTTTCGTGAATATAGCTTTCTATTGCTTGTAATAAGTGTGTTTTTCCTAATCCAGCTTCTCCATGAATAAATAAAGGATTATAAGATTCAGCTGGTCTTTCAGCTACAGAAAGTGCAGCTGCATGAGCAAAACGATTACTGGTTCCTGTAACGAACGTTTCAAAAGTGTATTTTTCATTTTTGAATAATGGTTTAGAGGGCTCAGAAAAGGGTTTTTCAATTAATTTTGTGTCGATTTCTTGGTTATTTTGGGGAATAAGCATTTCATTGTCCAAAAGATCCATTTCATCACTATTTTTTGTATCGACTTGAACAATAAGTTGAATGTGGTTTGGAGAAGCATCATCAAGGGCTTCTATGACTAAAGGGTTGTATTTCCCTTCTACTTGGGCCTTTACCCATTGGTTAGGAACTGTTAGAACCAATTCATTTTCTGTTATTGATTGAGGCCTGGCTTCTTTAAATGTTGATTGCCAGACTCCATCAGAAACTTGATCGCGAATTGATTGTGCACACGCATCCCAGAGTTGTGTCACGTTTGACATATATTTTCTTCTTTCTTTTGTTTGGTTTACTCCACAACGGGTTAAGTAAATGTTTTATTAGTGTGTGCAATGATGTGGAGATCTTAAAATTATTCAATGTGAATGAGGAACTTAGCAGCAAGAAACAAAACATTCCAGTGGAAGTCCAGTGGATTTGTTTTCCCTGTTCACAGTGATTTTTCAGTAGTTATCCACAGGCTGTGGAGCAAAAAAACGAGAAAGGTTAAACTACCCTGTGGATAACTTTTTAGAATTGTTTAAAAATACATTTTCTATAGGTTGTGATAGGTTTGGGTTGACCCCTACGGTTAAGGTATCGAAATTAAAAAATGCTGCTTGGTAAAGCAAAAGCCGATACTATATCTGGCTTAGAACCCAAGATGTGTTGAAAGTAATTTCATATTTCAAAAAAGGATTAACAAGTGAAAAGAACATTTCAACCAAATGTTCGTCGAAGAGCCAAAAAACATGGTTTCCGGCAGCGAATGTCAACAAGAGGAGGCCGAGCCATTATAAAGGCGAGACGGCGGCGTGGAAGGCAAAAACTGTCAGCGTAATCGGAAGAGTTAAAGGGCGAGACCGACATACAGCTCTATTACGCCGGGGAATCCGGACGAAAAAAGGGCCAATAGAACTGGTTTACCTTAGTGAAAAAACAGATAAACCTGGTTTGGCATTCGCTATTCCGAAAATAGTTGGAAAAGCAGTAACTCGAAACAGAATCCGAAGACAACTTCGGGAAGAATTTACAAAAATAGTTGCTAGAGAATCAAAACATTTTCTTGAAGGAAACTATTTAATAAAAGTTCATTCAGCTGAAATTTTAAACATAAATGAACTTTTAGAAGAAGCAATAAAAGATCTAAAATTACAACATGAGCGTAACTAAAAAACATAAAAAAATAGGTAAAATAGCTGCTCAGAGGGCTATTTCTCTTTACCAAACTTTATCAGTAAATCGACTACCATCTTGTCGATATATTCCGTCATGCTCTGAATATGGTTACGAAGCAATTGAAAATCATGGGTTGTTTAAAGGTGGTTGGTATTTAACAAAACGTCTTTGTAGGTGCCATCCATGGGGAAGTTATGGTTATGACCCTATTCCAACTAAGGAACATAAATGTTAGAGTTTTTTGGGAAAATACTGACACAAATATATGCATTACTTCCTGATTACGCGGGCTCAATCATTGTTTTTACGTGTTTAGTAATGATTGTTCTTTTCCCAGTAACACTTAAACAAACCCGGAGCATGATTGCCACTCAAAGGGTTGCTCCAGAGTTAAAGAAACTACGGAAGAAATACGGTCATGATCGTGATCGATTAAATCAAGAAATGATGGCGTTGTATCAGGCGAATGGAATTAACCCTCTAGCTGGATGCCTTCCTTTAGTTGCTCAAATGCCTATATTCTTTGGCCTTTTTTACACTGTTAGGGGTTTAAGTCGAAGAACTGGAGATGCCGGGTTACAACTTGGAGACGCTGTTTTTAGGGGAGTAGACCCTTCTCAAACAACGTCATTTACGGGGCGAGTATTTAATCCTGATTTTGTTGGCTTAGATACACAAATGTATTTGGATTTATCTAAGGCAACAGAGATGAAATCTTGGGGATTTGATCTTGCGATTAGTCCATTCGGGGCTTTAAAAGAGAATATTGTTACCGGATTTCCTTATTTAATACTTGTTTTCCTGGTTGGGTTGTCTGCTTGGTATCAACAACGCCAAATACAATCACGATCTTCAGCATCAATGTCTGAAATGCCTGTTCAGCAGCAAATGATTATGAAATATATGCCTTTTATGCTGCCTATTTTTTCATTTACATTTCCTGCAGCTCTTGTTTTTTATTTCCTTACCTCGAACGCATTTCGTGTTCTAACGCAGCTATTTATAACAAGAAAATATTATGGAGATAACGAAGATTCGGATGAATTAATAAAACCAACAAAAGAGATGGTAGAAGCGGTCCAAAAACAAAAACCAGGTAAAGCAGAAAACACTTCAGAAACACATGGATCTAGACGGCATTTAACTAATCCACCAAAGAAACGCAAGAAAAAACCACCTACAGCAGCACCAAATGCTCCCAAGAAAGGGAAGGTGGCAGAGCGTAAAGAGCCACAAGCTCGCCCTACCTCAAAAAGGGTGACACCAAAGAAAAATAATCAACAAGACACGACTGGCTCACGTCGTCGAAACAAGAAAAAGAAGAGATAAACATGGAATGGGTAGAAGTACGAGCAGAAAATATTGCTGCAGCTGAAGAGTTGGCATTAGATCAACTCGGAGTAGCAAGAGAAGATGCTGAATTTGAAGTAGTAACCAGAGAAGAAAATCGACTATTTGGATTGAAAAAAACAGAAGCTCGAGTACGAGCAAGGGTAAAACCTGTAGATGTGCCTTCAAAAACCGCTAATAACCAGCGTAATCGTCGGAAAAAGAATGGAAAAACGACAAACAAAAAACCAAACACAAATCAGAAAAACCAAACAAAAAAACCAGAGAATAGGCATAAAAAATCACCTAATAAACAACAAAAAGAACCAGAAAACCGAGAGCCTATGCCTCAAAAAGAACAAGAAGCAGCAGTTATTGAGTTTTTAGAAGGAATAGTTGCGAATTTTGATATTGATGCAACTGTCAGTATTCGTATGGAAGAAGAGCGAATTATTGGGTCGATTGATGGGTCAGACATTGGCTTACTAATAGGGCCGAAAGCCGGGACATTGCTCGCGCTACAAGACATAACAAGAACTGTTGTGCAACGACATGCTGCTGGCCGAAAAACTAATAGATTGTCAGTAGATGTAGCTGGGTATAGAGACCGAAGAAAAGCTTCTCTTATTGCTTTTACAGAAAAACAGGCAGAAATAGTGAAAGAAACAAGCAAAGCATTGTCTCTAGAGCCCATGGGTGCTGCTGATCGTAAAATTATTCATGATGCAGTATCTGAAATTGATGGAATCACCAGTGGTAGTGAAGGGGAAGAACCGCGTAGACGAGTTGTTTTGCAACCAAGTGATTAAAAATGGTGCTGGAAGAAATTCTAATACACGCTAAAAACTTAAATTATTTAGGTAAACCCCCTGTTCAAGACCACATTTTAAATGCTAAAGGGTTTATTCGAACAATAAACGAGCTTAAAACTGATCTTACAAAGGGTAAATTGGTTGACCTTGGGTCTGGTGGGGGAGTCCCAGCTCTAATCCTAATTGACTATTTTAAAAATTGGGAGTTTGTTTTAATTGAAAGAAAAGAAAAACGAGCAGAATTTCTTTCATGGGCTATAAAGAAATTAAATACTGGGAAAAGAATAGAAATAATTTGCGATGAAGTCGAAAATGTTGCAAGAAATTCAGAATATGAGGCAACTATAGATTTCGTAACTGCCCGCTCTTTTGCGCCACCATCAGCAACTGCTGAATGTGCTTGCCGGTTTTTAAAAAAGAACAGGTATTTGGTAGTTAGTGAACCTCCAAACACCACAAATCGTTGGGAAAATATTGCATTAAAAGAAACAGGATTTATTCCTTTAAAGGTAACAAAACAAGAAAATGGAACCTTTCAAGTTTTGGAATTATTGGAAGAACCAAGCAGTCGACTACCCCGCCGACCAGGTGTACCCAGAAAAAGACCTCTTTGGTAAAGTTTCACGTGAAACATTTCAATGGTCTTTAAGATTTGTTTCACGTGAAACATGAATAAACTGTTTGAATTGACAGATTTTTATAGAGTGCTAAAACTTACAAATACCACTGTTTTAATACATTCTGAACTGGGAAAATAGAAAAAATGGAAGATTTATTAAATACAAAAACTCATCCTTCTTCTTTAAACCCAAAACCGCGGGTTATTACAGTTGCAAATCAGAAGGGTGGTGTTGGGAAAACGACAACAGCAATAAATATTGCGACGTGCTTGGCAGAAATGGGAAACGAAGTACTCGTGGTTGATTTTGACCCTCAGGCAAACGCCACATCAGCTCTTGGGGTAGATCCAGGTAGTTTCTCTACCTCTATTTACGAAGTAATTCTGGAAAATGCTGAAATGCATGAATGCATTATTAAGACGGAATGGCCATCGCTCTCATTGGCTCCTGCAAATAGTGACCTTTCTGGAGCCGAAATAGAACTTGTCGCTGCATTTAATAGGGAAAGGTTCCTTAAAACAGCTATTGAAAGCGTTATTAGTGAATATGACTATGTTTTTATTGATTGTCCACCATCGATTGGGCTCTTAACTATTAATGCATTGACTGCAGCTAGTGAAGTTCTAGTTCCCATTCAATGTGAATATTTAGCTTTAGAGGGACTTGGACAGCTATTAAGTAATGTTGAAAAAATAAAAACGCATTTAAATGAAAAACTCCATATTTCAATGATTGCTTTAGTGATGTTTGACGCAAGAACAAAACTTGCGGCACAGGTTGTAGATGAAGTTCGGGGTCATTTTGGTGAAACGGTTTGTAATCAGATTATTCCCAGGTCAGTTCGCCTATCAGAAGCACCTTCTTTTGGGCAGCCAATAATTTATTACGATTCAAAATGTAGAGCGTCAATTGCCTATAGGGCTTTAGCAAGGGAGATTTCTAGTGGCTCGTGAAAAAAAAGGACTAGGTAAGGGGTTGGGAGCACTTATTCCTACTGACCAGAATAAACAAGAAAAAAGCTATTATGCAGGGACAACAGGCTACCAAGAGATACCTATTGGATCGATTACAGTAAACCCTTATCAACCAAGAGACATTTTTGATGAGGAAGCTTTAGAAAGCCTGTCTGTTTCGGTGCGAGAAGTAGGTGTTTTGCAACCAATTTTAGTACGTAGAAAAACAAGCGACTCTTTTGAATTAATAGCTGGAGAAAGACGTTGGAGGGCGGCTAAACGAGCTGGACTTAATAGAATCCCCGCCATAGTTCGAGATATAGAGGATTTAACATCGTTAGAGCATGCTCTTGTAGAGAACCTTCACAGGCAGGACCTTGGAGCGTTAGAGGAAGCAGCAGCGTATCAGCAGCTTATTGATGATTTTGGCTTAAACCAGGAAGCTGTTGCTCAACGTGTTGGTAAAAGCAGGCCAACTATAGCGAATGCCTTACGGCTACTTCACCTTCCAGCATCGGTTCAACACCACCTTCTTAATGGCTCAATTACAGCTGGGCACGCTAGAGCACTACTTGGTTTAACTTCCCGTCAAGAACAAGACCAATTATCTGCAAGAATTGTGAAAGAGAATCTTACAGTCAGAGAAACAGAAAAAATTGTTCGTGAGGGCGTTATTGGCAAAAACCCTAGAACTAAGAAAACAACGGAACGGCTGGTAGCAGAGTTAGAAGTAGAGGAAATTTTGGGTGAGCAGTTGTCAACTCGGGTAGCAGTTGCGATAGGGAAGCGCAAAGGAAAGATAGTAATAGAATTTGCAGGCGAGGAAGATCTTGCCCGCATTCTAGAGATTATCTCTAAATAAAAACCCCTTTATTTTATTAGCATATAAGATAAAGTCTAGATCTTTAGTTTAGACTTTAGGTTGTTCAGAGGTTTTTATCCCCATCTTGGGGACAAACCTGTGATTTCTATCAAAAATAAGCCTCTGAACAGGGGTTATGTTAAATATTTCTAAACTAACTAAATTTAGGGCATTTCTTCTTCAAATGGGTTTGAAAACCAGGTCAAAATAGCTTCTTTAAGTGCGAGTGATAATTGTGGGGCAATTTTAACTAAGTCTTCTGTCGGTCCTATTCGAAGAATAACTGCCGGCATTCTGGTTTCTCTTAGAATCTGTTCAGACCGTCCATGAATATCAATTTTGTCATTAAATAATGGAGTTAATTCATTTGCTAAGAATTGTGTGAAAGACGCTCCCCCCGGTGATTCAAATCCCTTTGCAGCGTAGTAAGAAATCGATTTTTCTTGTTTTTGAATCGGATACAAACCTATGTATAAGTCAACATTGTGTTTGTTGCAGTGTTTTGCATGTTCAGAAATATCGTAATGTTGTATCACATCAGTGGTGATATGGGATTCACGTAAAATTTTTGCTGATTCAGATAGAAGAGCTAAAAAACCTCCTAAATCGCCTAATGCAATATGCGGTAGTTCTCCTTTCTGGGTTTTAGAAATGATTCGCTCACGTTCTTGTAAAATCGCAACGGATTGTTGTTCATTTCTGTTTCCTAGTTTTTTTAATGCCGATAAACAATTGGGACCAAAAATGGAATCAACTACCAACCCAGAGTTTCTTTGAAATAATTCAACTGCATTTTGTGTATCAGGCCCAAATATTCCATCTACTTTCCCAGGGTTAAATCCTAGAGAACCCATTGCTCTTTGTAGTTCAGAGACATCTTCACCTCTAAGCATAGGGTGGCCAAAATATAGTAATCGATCACCTAATCTATATCCCGCTTCTAAAAGAGCATCCCATGTTCGTTGATCACAAATGCCAGAAATTTCAATACGTCTACTCTCTTGAAACAAACGAAGAGAATTTTGTGTATCCGAAGAGAAAACACTTGTTTTGTTTCTAACTGGGAAACCAGCGTTGATTAACATTCGGTGGAGTTCTTCAACGAGAGGGCCTTCTTTTCCTAAAAGAAGGTCATTTGAGTTATTTATATCTTGTTCCATAGTCCCGGTATCCAAACTCCGTGAGGCTTTAGCTTACCGGTTTATGCGCAGATGAAAAGTTAGAGAAACTCGGAAAGGTCATCCAAAAGAGCATCTTTACTTTTTGCGCCAACAATTCGTTTAGTAGGAACCCCATTATCAAAGAGGATTAGTGTGGGAATACTCATTACTTCAAATCGTCGAGCGACATCAGCTGCTTCATCAACATTTAATTTAGCTATTTCTATATGTTCTTCCTGTTCAGAGGCTATTTCCTCCAAGATAGGAGCAATCATTTTACATGGGCCACACCACTCAGCCCAGAAATCCACAAGCACTGGCTTTTCTGATGAATTAATAACCTCATCAAAACTTCCAGCAGTTAATGTTGTTGTAACGTCCGACATCTCTATCTCCAGTTCTATCTATTTAAGAAGGTTTTGTAGATTTAAAGTTAGTCGGCAAATTACCTTTAGTGTGGAACATTTGGCAAGTTACTGTGAATGTTGTTCTTCTAGCCAGCGCTCTGCATCGATTGC
>Ga0315321_10002312_pt1 | contig 14791 bp, 10 predicted proteins | sample M180m21515metaG_FD_203464 | JGI IMG/M metagenome (GOLD analysis project Ga0315321, IMG submission 203464) | Ammonia-oxidizing marine archaeal communities from Monterey Bay, California, United States - M1 80m 21515 | ecosystem: Environmental > Aquatic > Marine > Intertidal zone | place: USA... | reverse complement strand
CGGTTATTATTGCACATGGAATAATTATATTTGATAAATTATCTGGTAATGTATATTTCATCAAATACCTCGCAGAAAATCGTATCCTTTCGAAATTTTGAGACAATAGTGTTCTTCGATAACGAATTTTTTGCCCTTCTTCTTTCACTTTTCTTTCTACGCCCCATACTGCTGCTTTAATCAGCCATTTTAATGTAAAATTTGGGAAGGGCATTTTAATCAATATTTTAGCCCATAGTGGAAACTTGAATTTTTTATTTGGAGCTAAAAAGATTGAACTTTTCCCACGTAATACACCCGATTGCATACCATCGATTAGTATTGTAGAGCCTAGGGATGATGAGAAGAAGTGTAAATCATCTTTTAAATCGAGAATCCTTATTATTTCTGCAATGTCATTGGTGAAATTGCACATATTAAAATCCTTTTTTTCCATCTTGGTTTCAAAAATAGCACTTGATTTTTCTCTTGTTTCAATATATATCATTGGTCTTTTCCCAACCCATTCTGTGATTAAAGGCCTCCATCCCTCGAAAACCGAACCCCACCCTGGAACCATGATTATAGGTGATAACTTTCTAAGAGAATGATCAATTGGTTCCCAAATAAAGACTCTCAATGAAACATTTTCTGAGACTTTAATCCAATCTTCTTTACCTTCGCAATTTGGGAGTTTGGGAATTCCCTCCCAATGTTTCTCCATTTTTCCACTTCCGTAAAATTCAGGAATCAACGAGACCTTCTTCCGCCACCACCTGAGCGACGACTGCCACCACCTGAGCGACGACTGCCACCACCTGAGCGACGACTGCCACCACCTGAGCGACGACTGCCACCACTTGAGCGACGACTGCCACCACTTGAGCGGCGACTGCCGCTTGAGATTCTTACCCTCCTTCTACTTCTTCGACGATGAAACCATGGTCTCCTATACCATGGGCTTCCATAATACACTCCCCCCATTATTCCTCCACCATGGTGGTAATGATGTACCTCATTACTGCCGTTAGTTCCCGAACTTTCATATTGGTCATTATTCCCTTCAAAATACATAAAGAACAGTAAACTTAGCAAAATGGGGAGTAAGCAACACAGTCCTAAGAATGCAAAAATTGCACGATCATCATTGGGTGTTTCCATTTGACTAATTCCATTATCATCAAGCTTGTACCAAACCTTGACCGGGTCACCCAATGGTAATGTGTCGTTCTGAACAATTTCTAAACAATAATCATCCCAATTCCCTAGGAACCAATCAAATTCTTCTCCAATGTATTCCGTTCCTAATATGGAGTAATTATAGATGACATTTGCTCCACAATCATATGTGTAATAGTATATGCAGTCGTAGTATTCATCGTAATACTCATCGTATAGACAATCTTCTTCCTCTATTTCCCACTCCCACCATTCAGTACCTTCTAAGACGGTACCATCAGCCGTCCCCCAAATTTCATCAACATCTGGTATCAATATTGAAGCAACAATTGATCCTACAAGTCCTAAAGAAACAATAATTGCTACAAAAAGATATCCTGGGTCATCAGTCATCCAACTAAATGGGCCTTCTTTCTTTGTTTGATTCATCACAGCGCCTTGATTTATCGTTGCAGGAGTAGGGTTTCCAGCTTTTGTTTCAAGCATTTCTTGATTTATCTTATTCATATTGAATTCATGCTGTGCTTGCGCCATTTCTTCTTCTCTTTTGATTTTCATCATTTCAGTATGGTTCATCATTTCTTCTACTTCTTCTTTAGAACCAAGTTCTTCCTTTTCCGATTTTCCCTTGTCCCACCATCTGTCGTCTGGCATTGTAAAATCTCCTATTTTATACCTCTTCTAGTAATGCTTACTTATTCAATATTGACCTGAAATTTAGGCATACGTGATTAATTTATGTAATATCTCCCGTCTTCTTCTCTAATATTCTCTGATTTAATATGCCCTTTAAGATGCGATAATGTTTGATCGATTAGTAAGGCTGGATGTGCATCTGGAGTATCTTCATACGATTTTTTAGCAATCGATTCTAACTCTTTATTATTATTTTTTACAGCATTATATACTAACATGTGCCTTTCATTTCTGTGAGTAATATATCTGTTTAGTAATCTCTGAGGGTTTGCTGAAAATGGACCATGTCCTGGGAATAATAATGGTGGATTCAGGTTTTTGATTCTTTCTAATCCTTCTAAGTATTGATTCATATCTCCATCACTTGATGGTACTAGAATAGTTCCAATTACAGTCACATTATCTCCGCTAATAATGCCTGCATCTCCTACTAAACAGATATGCCCTGGGCAATGTCCATGAGTCTCTATTATGCTCCAAGATACCGATTCTCCCTTTCCGGTTAATTTGAAATCATCTCCTTCTTTCAGGATTCTATCTGATTCACATTTAGGAATTATTTTGAATGTTTCTTTACTCGTCCATATGGGTGCTTGATATATCTTTGAGATATTCTCCAAGTCACCAATATGGTCAGGATGTTTATGGGTAAATATTGTAGCAATGATTTCGCTTCCTGTACTTTCTATTTCTCTGACCTTATTCCTCAATATATCTAGTGCGTCTTTACTCTTTGCAGCAGGATCTACAATTATTCTTTCTCCTCCAGAGACCCCTAAAACGTAACAATTAGTATGTGTTGCAGGAGGTAACGTTTGAGTTGGTAAGGGTAAACATTCTACTCCTGGTGCAAATTCTAAGATATGGTACCCTTTTGATGGATTCTCAGATAACCTTTCAAACGCTGAGATTAAATTTCCACGTGTATTAATTGCTCGAACGATGTCTCTAGTTAGAGTGACTTGTGGAGGTGGTAATCTTACTTCGTGTTTTAACCAACAATTTAGTAATTCTTCAGGCTGCCACCACTTATATTCGTCAAATTCAGATAATCCCCTTGGAAATCGCGGCTCAATCTTAGAGTCTCCTATCGACAAATGATGGAAAGTATTTGTGAATCGAACAGGAGCTAAGGGAGGCATAGTACGTTCAGCAACGATTTGTGAGTTAAAATTTTCAATCTTGAGTAAATTTTGTTTAACGAAACTACTCCATGCATTTTTATCTTCACAAACACTATTTTGTATGTTTTCATCCACTAATTCTAGTGATCCATCACCATCCGGAGCGAAACCAACTTCTTCAACTAATTCTCTTAGTAAAGTAATAGTCGAAATTGGGTCCTCAGTATGAGACAACCAATCTGGATTTTGCTCTGCTACCTTTCTGTCAACTCTGCTAACTCCCCCTCCAGGAAATGCCCAGAAATCAGGGAAAGCTGGAACTTCTGATACACGATGGCACAATAATATCTCTTCTTTTCCAAAATTATTTCTACTAATAATTAGAGATGCAGAGGGCCTTGGTATTGCTACACTAGCCAGTGGTAATTCCACGCCTTCCGGCAACTCGCCCATGCACTCTCGAGAAGGTCAATGATTTCAAACCAACACGTCGAATGACTCAAGTTTAGTACGTGAACCGATTATCATGATAGATAGTGTGACGATAGGTCATACCGATACTGAAGATGGTTCAAAACTTTTTGAAATAGTAATGCCAAGATTCGGTTTAGGAGTATGGCAGATGGATAAAAATGAATGTAAATTATCTGTTATAAATGCACTTAATCAAGGATATAGATTAATTGATACTGCAACTGCTTATGGTAACGAAGAAGCGGTTGGTGAAGCTATTCGTGAATCTAGTATTCCTCGGGAAGAGATCTTTATAGTTACTAAATTACGAAGAGTGCATGCGACAGGATATGATGAAACACTGCAGAGATGTCGTGAGAGTTTAGCACTTTTAGGTCTTGATTATATTGACCTTTATCTTGTTCATGCACCTCCAGAAGATGTTTCTTCTCGAGGAGATGTATGGAATGCAATGGAAGAATGTATGAAAATTGGTTTAACACGTGCAATCGGCGTTTCTAACTATGGGGAGGCACATCTTCTAGCCATGCGTGATTACGCGACAATTTTGCCTTCAGTTAATCAAATAGAAATCCATCCTTGGTTACAAAGGCCTGAGTTGAGAAAGGCTACACTCGATATTGGTGCGATTCCAATGGGATATTCTCCATTAGCAAGAGGGCAAAAAGTAAATGATGTTAATATAGAGAAAATAGCCAATTCGATAGGCTGTACTTCTGCTCAAGCCGCAATAAAGTGGGTTTATGACACGGGTGCAATAACAATTCCTAAATCGAGTAATCCAGATAGAATAATAGAAAATTTGCAATCATTGAATTTTGATATATCTGGTTTTGAAAAAGAATTTAATTTGCTTGAAGAATTCTATATTTCGGGCTGGGACCCTACTACTGAACCTTGAGTGTGATGATATGAAAAAGCCCGAAACTATTGAAGAAGAATTAGAAATCATTGCAGCAGCTATAGATGCAGGTATTGACCCTTTTCCTCCAATAAAAGAATCTAAACCTTGGGGGAAAATAGCACTGGGTTGGTTCATGATAATAATGATGTTAAGTTGGGTATCTCAGATACTAAATCGTTCTCTAGATTTTTGATTACAGATGCCTAGTTCATCTTTTGGATACCATTTCTAACTATGGTAATTATGATTACAATAATGCCTAGGCTCATACAACAACAACCACATAATATGTCGTCAATTGCATCAGAAGAATCAAATCTTCCTGAAGTACCACTAAGAAATAATAACATTCCAAAAATCACAGAAATTATACCAACAAGAAGTGGATTATTCGAATTATTTTTCTGATCAGATTTTTCTTCTTTGTTATTGACCTCTAATTTGTGATAAAGCCCTCCTTTTTTGATCCATTCTGGATTTGTTCCGATATTTTCCTTATTTTCCATATTAACAGAGGGAGTTTCAGTTTTACTATGTTTATAGCAATATTCGCTTCCATACATGACTCGTCCATTACATTCTGTAACAGTACAAGCGCCTCCAACTTCCATGTTTATTCTATACACTGGAAGATATTAGTTATATTGCCTGCAAGACGATTTATTTTGGTAGTCCCTCCCGGATTCGAACCAGGGTCGTGGGATCCAGAACCCCACATGATGGACCACTACACTAAGGGACTATTGTGTATCCGAGACGGCATCTCTATTTCAAGAAAACCGATACTAAAAGTAAATTCTCAATTAGTTCTAAAACCCTCATTTAATTCTTCCAGACTCTGTTTACTAGGTCTTAGTTCTGATTCTGGTAGAGCCATCAGAGGCGTATTTGTCAGTCCTAGTGTTTCGGTAGCTGTTTTTTTGTCAGGATTATAGTAAAGTAGGCCAGTTACATGCCTACTTTCTTTATCAGCATCGTGTATGGCTCTTAGAGCTTCTACTGGGTCGGTGGGGTCATGCTCGTTACCCACTGTCTCAAGTCTTAATGTCGAACCATCGAATAATTTTATTTCTTTGAACTCTCCTGCAGGTACTTCCACTGCTTCAATAGGGGAGAAATGTGCGATATAATCTACTATATGCAACACTTCATCATTCTCTTTAACATAATTATATGATTTGTAAGATTCATCGTTATTAGCGAAGGTAACACATGGGGAAATAACATCGATAATTGCCATTCCCTTATGGCTCATAGCAGCCCTTAGTAACGCAGTCAACTGCTTTTTACTTCCTGAAAATGATCTTGCAACAAAGCTACAACCTAAATTAACTGCCATAGCGCACAAATCAATTGGTGATTGTTCATTCATTGTACCTTTTTTCTTTTTCGAACCTTTTTCAACAGTTGCACTATACTGGCCTTTTGTCAATCCATAAACTCCATTATTTTCGATAATATAAACCATGTCCAAATTTCTACGAATAGCATGAATGAATTGTCCAATTCCTATACTGGCTGTATCCCCGTCCCCTGAAACTGCTAAAAATGATAGATCTTTATTCACCATATTTGCACCTGTTGTAACCGAGGGCATCCTTCCATGGACTGTATTGAATCCATGGCTCTTGCCTAGGAAATATGCAGGAGTTTTTGAAGAACAACCAATTCCACTCATTTTAGCTATTCCTTCAGGTTTTATTCCATTTTCCCAAGCCGCTTGGATAATCACATTTGAAATCTGGTCATGCCCGCAACCGGGGCATAGTGATGATTTCCCACCCTTATATTCTGATTTTTCTAAGTCTATCACATTTAATTTTAAAATGCTCATAATTTCACCTCTTTCATAGTTTCAAGAATTAAATCAGCATAAACTCTTGCCCTTGGTGGCAATCCATCGCTGTATGCAACACTTTGTATTTTCGTAAGTAATTGCACTGGTAACTCTTTTCTCAATATGCCAAATAATTGGCCATCGCGATTAATTTCTAGAACTACGATGTTATCATGTGCCTCGATAAATGCCTCAACATCTGAGTGATAAGGTAGAGCACGAACACGGCATGTACTCACTGAAAGTCCAGTTTCTTCTAACATGTCATCAATTTCTACGATTGTATTTTCCATAGAACCATAGAATATGATTCCTACACTTTTCTCCTTCTCTTGTCTGATGATAGGTGCAGGAAGTAGATCCCTAGCACCATCAATTTTCCTTTTCAACCTCTCCATAGTGGAATGATACACTTGAGGGTCCTCTGAATAGATACCATCTTCATCATGTCCAGTGCCTCTGTAAAGAATAGGGTCCAAACCACTTCCTGGTAGAGTCCTATATGCTATTCCATCACCATCGACATCTCTGTAACGGCCATAGTTAGCAATAGCATCCATTTGCTCCTGACTTCTAATTACCTTACCTCTATCCATTGGTATGTCTGGATATTCGAAACCAGCTGTTGACCATCTATTCATACCTAAATCTAAATCTCCAAATCCAAAAACCATAGTTTGGAATCTATCTGCATAATCAAAAGCTCTCCAACCAAATTCAAAACATTCATCAACAGTTCCTGGAATTAATACAATATGTTGTGTATCTCCATGACTTGCTTCATAAAGCATAGATAAATCTCCCTGCTGTGTTCTTGTTGGTAGTCCAGTAGATGGGCCAACTCTGTTAACGTCCCAAATTACTCCGGGGACTTCTGAGAAGTAGAATAGTCCGATAAATTCAGACATTAAAGAAATTCCCGGGCCACTTGTACAGGTCATTCCTCTGCCTCCAGCCCATCCTGCGCCTAGTACCATTCCGGCAGCTGCTAATTCGTCTTCTGCTTGCACTACTGCGCAAGTGGCCCCTCCATCTTCCGCTTCGCGTAACTTTGGTATCCAACTAATTATTGATTCTGCTACTGATGATGAAGGTGTAATTGGATACCAAGAGAGCATGTTAATTCCACCATATATTGCACCTAGAGCGGTTGCCTCATTTCCTTCTATCAGGAAGGTATTTGGGTCTTTATTTCTTGCTTCTGCCATATATTCAGATTCATAATCCCAATTTTCTTCAGCATACGCTTTTCCTTGAGCAATAGCCTGTAAATTCCATTCTATTGCTTTTTCTTTCCCTCCGAATTGATTAGAAACAGCGGCTTCAATTGCTCCCTGATCAATTTTTAATATGTGCGCTATTGCTCCAACATAGTACATGTTTGCCATAAGTTTGGCCATTTTTGGGCTAATTGACCTAGCCATCTTTGTCATTGGCATTGGAAGAACTACACAATCATCTCTTTCAACTGGTAACTTTACATCTTGATTATAAATAATTACAGTACCTGGTTCAGTATTATTCAAATCCTTTTCCCAAGTATCTTTATTCATCATTACTTGGATATGTGTGTGATCTCCTGGTGCTTGATAACCCGCATCACTAGCTCTAATTATGAACCAAGTAGGTAATCCGGAGATATTACTTGGGAATAGATTCTTTCCACTAACTGGCACTCCCATCTCATACATCGAGTGTAAAATGATTAAGTTCGCCGATTGAGAACCAGTGCCGTTTGCTGTTGCTATATTAATTGTAAAATCATTAACTCTGATGGCCATTACTTCACATTCTCCATTGGTTTCGTAGCCCCATAGGTGCTTGCGTGAATCAACTGCCGTAGGGAACGGGTCTTATGCATTCCCGTTCAACAATCCGAAATTTTTGACTTGATAGCATCCGTTGCGGTTTTTTATTAGATTGTTGTCCGAGGCATCATGCCTGTTTCCGAAAAACTCCAGAATGCATGGGATAAAGCAGAAAATGAACTCATAAAAGGTAATGATCCAGATGCGGCATTAAGCACACTCCGTTCATTAGCATGGGATTCATGTGAAGACGCTGTACAGAGAGCCAAAACACTTTCCTTAGCTGGTAATATTTACGTGATTAAAGCAGACCTTGATGCGCCTTCTCGGAAGGCGAATTTAAAGCGTGCTTACAAGAATTATTCTAATGCTCTAAAATTAGATCCTAAATCGAAAGAAACTTTACGGGAGAGAGGTAAACTAACATCGATAATGGACCAAGAAGGAATTTCAATTGGGCAAAGTTTCCAAATATTGGATAATGGTAGCCCTACTCCAATGGGCTTACTCGTAGGTTTAGTGGCAATTTTATTACTGCTTTCTTCTGTGAAAGTTATTGCTGATTATGCTGCGGACTCTCCCAGTTCGGCATCTCAGGCTACAATGCAAATATCCTATGTTCCAAATGGATTAGACGAGAATTCTAGGACTACAGCCACTATTGTCATTGATTTATATTCCGAAGACGCTCCAAATCATGTTGAGAACTTTGCAGATCATTCCAGAAGTGGTAATTATGATGCAACCATATTCCATAGAATCATTGATAATTTTATGATACAGGGTGGAGATTTTGAATCAGGAACTGGTTCGGGTGGTTATGCACATAATTGGTATGGCTACTGCAATGGTGATTCAGAAGATAGTTCTAGTGCTTGTCCTCAGACCTCTTGGACAGTAGGTGATGAAGCGAATAATGGCCGAAATCATGTCCCAGGGGCCCTATCTATGGCGAAAACTAACGCTGAGAATACTGGTGGAAGCCAATTCTTCATCGTTCCAGAAGATAGTAATCCTAGTCATCTTGACGGCGTTCACACAGTATTTGGTCAAGTTTCAAGTGGACTGAGTTCAGTAACTGACATCAGCAATGTAGAAACAGGAGACAGCGATAGACCTGTATACGAAGTTCGACTTTTATCAGTAGTTATTTCAGCTTGATTTCAGGATTTATTTGAAATAATTGATTGGACATATTTTTGTGCTGCATCTTAGCGGCTGTTATCATGTCAACTAATGATTTGTTCTCTGCGAGGTCCGAATTTGACACACATTCTGGAGATAAGGGCTCATTCATGTCTATTAAGGAGCTTGAAAGCCAGGGTCTTTGCCATCTAAATGAACTACCCTTCACTATTAGGATACTATTAGAATCAGCACTAAGAAAATGTGATGGCTTTCTTGTGACGAAAGATGATGTTAGAAGAATAGCATCTTGGTCGCCTACAATGAATCCGGAAGAAATACCATTCAATCCTAGTAGGGTAATTCTTCAAGATTTTACAGGTGTACCAGCGGTCGTTGACATCGCAGCATTGAGGGATGCAATGGTTGAACTAGGTGGAGATCCAGAAAAGGTAAATCCACAGGTTCCAGTTGATTTGGTCATTGATCATTCAGTTCAAGTTGATATTTCAGGTTTATTTCCTGATGCCCGAGAGCGTAATCTCGAAATTGAATATAAACGTAATATGGAGAGGTATAAATTTCTCAAATGGGGACAAATGAGTCTTGATAATTTCCGTGCGGTACCACCAGGTCGAGGAATAGTTCATCAAGTCAATCTTGAATGGATTGCAAGCGTAGCACGTTTAGAAAATGATTTATGGATTCCAGATTCTCTTGTAGGTACTGATTCTCATACTACCATGATTAATGGTCTTGGAGTTTTAGGTTGGGGTGTTGGTGGAATAGAAGCCGAAGCAGTGATGCTCGGGCAGCCAATCTACATGCTCTTACCAGAAGTAGTAGGTTTCGAACTAAAAGGAGCGCTAAATCCGGGAGTAACTGCTACTGATATGACTTTGAGAATAGTGGAGATGCTTAGGAACCATGGAGTGGTCTCAAAATTTGTAGAGTTTTATGGTTCAGGTATGGCCAACCTCAGCCTGCCTGATAGAGCAACTATTGCTAATATGGCTCCCGAATATGGGGCGACATGTGGGTTTTTCCCGGTTGATCAAACGACTCTTGATTATATGCATCTTTCAGGTAGAGATGATTCACATATTGAAGATGTAAGGAGATATATGACTGCTCAAGGTTTATTTCACACGAAAAACACTCCTGTGCCTAAATTCACTTCATCCATTTCTCTAGATTTGAGTACAGTTGAACCAGCCCTAGCAGGGCCTAAAAGACCTCAAGACCGAGTTAACTTGTCGGATATGAAAAGACATTGGCTTGAAACTCTTAATTCCCCTTCTGGCCACCAAGGTCATGGTGTCGAGCAGAGTAAAAATGATGATTCATCTTACATAGAAGACCGTGAAGTTGAACTAAAACATGGAGATATTGTAATTGCAGCGATAACGAGTTGTACGAATACTAGTAATCCTAGTGTTATGTTAGCGGCAGGACTTTTGGCAAGAAATGCTAGACTCAAAGGTCTTGAGATTAAACCTTGGGTAAGGCCTAGTTTAGCTCCCGGGAGTCGGGTAGTGACAGAGTATTTTGATGCGGCAGGACTGACTGAAGATTTATCCGCTTTAGGGTTTAACGTAGTTGGTTATGGATGTACAACTTGTATAGGTAATTCCGGTCCACTTGATGAAGATATTGAAGCTGCAATCGACGAATCAAATCTTATCGTAGGCAGTGTTCTTTCGGGAAATCGTAATTTTGAAGGACGTATACATCAGAAAATCAAAGCGAACTACTTAGCAAGTCCTCCATTAGTAGTTGCCTATGCTTTAGCTGGGACATTGGATATTGATTTACAAAACGATCCAATAGGATATACTTCTGAAGATTCACCTGTGATGCTCTCAGATATTTGGCCTACTGATGGAGAGATACGTGCAACGTTGCTTGAATCTTTAACTCCAGAAATGTTTAGGAAAAGGTACTCTGATGTTTTAGAAGAACCAAGATGGGACTCAATTCCTACCAAGCCTTCTGCTTTGTATCCGTGGGATAATGATTCTACTTATGTTCGCCTTCCTTCCTTCTTTGAAGGAATAGAGGCTGAACCTTCTCCAATCGAACCAATTGAAAATGCTCGAGTATTATTGAAACTTGGTGACTCAGTTACTACAGATCACATATCTCCTGCAGGGGCTTTCCCTCATCATGGCCCTGCTGGTAAATATCTGGTAGATAATGGTGTTAATCCAAAAGATTTCAATTCATTTGGTAGCCGTAGGGGTAATCATGAAGTTATGATGAGAGGAACTTTCGCGAATATTCGAATTAAGAATCAGGTGGCGGAAGGAACTGAAGGGGGTTGGACGACTCACTTCCCTACAGGTGACGTGACTTCAATTTTTGAGGCGAGCCAGAGATATCAGTCTTCTGGAACTGATTTGATAGTTTTAGCCGGCTCTCAATATGGTACTGGCAGCAGTAGGGATTGGGCTGCAAAAGGAACTCTATTACTAGGGGTTAAGGCGGTGATTGCAACTTCTTTCGAGCGTATTCACCGTTCCAATTTAGTTGGCATGGGAGTTCTTCCTCTGACTTTCATTGAGGGTCAGGATGCAGAAACTCTTGGATTAGATGGGACTGAAAGTTTCAATATACCTTCTGATGGTGAACTTATACCTCTTTCAACTATAGATATTGAAGCTAGAAAAACTAATGGGGAATTGATAAACTTCAGTGCAGTGATTCGTTTAGATACTCCTGTCGAGGTTGATTATTATAACAATGGCGGGATATTACAAACGGTGTTACGTAATTTGGCCAAAGAGTAATTTTGAAACATGATTTTTTATCTATGAGGGATGTAGCGGGGGATAACTTATGCAGATGAGAGGTAAAGTCAGATTCCGTTTTCGTTCGTCTGAAAGCGAGATAGATGTTCTTATTGAAGGTGAATATGATGTTGTAAATTCTATACGTGATGAATTAGGGTTACAAGGTAGAGTAGGTTTCATACAGCCTCTGTCTGCTAGATTAGTTCACGGTCATGAACCCGAATTAAGTCCTGCAATGGGTGATGAAGAGGATTTAGAAAATCTGAGCGATGAGAATAAATTGCCCGGACCGCCTCCAGATCCAACCAGTATTCCTGCAGTAGTAAGGCGTATTGGCGATCTAGATATTAAAGCTGAAATTTCAGATTTAGATGGCCCTTCAAGAACCGAACCTCAGTTAGAATATATTAGGGAATTTCTTGAATCTATAGATGAACTCGAACCTTTGAAGAATAATCTATCTGGAGACCCTATGGCTGAAGCTTGGTTACAAATTGTATTGACTCTTGTAGTACGTCAACATGGTCAAACATCGCTCCCAATTAGTGCAATCGAGGAACTTATTGGTGAAAAAATAAACAAAGAGGGGCCGGAATTAGAATTATTCTTAAATCGACTTTGGATTATGGGTCGCTTAGAACTAATATACGGGGGTGCAGAGGTTCATTATGCACCGAATCCTAGTTGGTTAGTGTCTCAATAATTAATGAGAATGAAATTAATTTTCTTTATGATTATCCTAGTATAATTGTATCCTTATCTCAAACCATCGTATATATGTGGCAACCATGTTCGATATTTATGAGTAGCATCGAGATAGACAACTTGTGGCAGAAATTAGGTGAACAACTCGAATCATTAAAACTTGATTCCAGTTCTTCAATATAATTTCGACAAACTATTAACTCGATGACCAAGAGATATAGTGGCCAAATAAAAAAAATCGCCTTTTTTTCGTGTTTTCAAACACAATTCCTATTTTCTTGTGAAGTGTTCCATCATAATTTGTTTATATCATTCCTCTGTGCTGTATAATCACGAGGTGATAAGTGCTAAGAATGGAATGAAACTCCGAAGGAGTATGTTGTATAACCAGAACAATACGAATAATCAATCCGCGAAGAGTCGGAAAGCCCTCCTACTCGTCTTTTTGTTTGTGAGTTCTCTTTTTGTATCATTGGTACCTGCAGTTTCTGCATCTCACATAACACAATACGCTGTGCAAAGAGATCCCTCTTACATTTCTATAGGGGATCTTGACTGTGATGGAGATAATGATATTGCATCTGCTAGTACTATGGGATTATTCATTACAGTCCTTTACAATGATGGTTCTGGCGGTTTTGCAGATAGACAAGACGTATTCATATCGAATAATGATTCACGAAGAGCTGGATTCGTCGATACTGCAGATGGAACTCGTGTTGAAGTCGCTGATATCGATGGTGATGGAGTAAACGATTTAGTTTATTATCAGCAAAATATTAGATTTGTAGGAGAGTCATTCGTTCGTCCAGGTAACCTAACTGTTCTTTGGGGAGACTGCAGCGAGAGAGTAAATAGTTGGAGTGATTCTGAAATTACGGTCTCAAATCCATACCTATCTGACATGGAGGTGGCAGATATTGATGGTGACGGTAATGCAGATATAGTCATGGTAGTTAGGGATAATACTGCTACAAATCAGTATATTCAGATTTACAAAGGACCAGATCCAACTTTACTAACTGCCCAACAAACGCTTGCAGTGCCTCTTACAACCGGTCTTTACACTGACATGATGCTTGGTCATTATGGCGAAACCGTAACTGGGGGGGGATTCCCTGGTGGTGGCGGTATTGGAGATTGTGAAGATCTTGATATTTGGTTACTTAGAACTCCTCCTTTTAACACAGGAGTTGGGACTTCAGTAGGACATTATGACAATATGACTGTACTAGAGTATGACTGTCTCCAAGGCCAATACCCAAACCCACTAACCCCTGGTGCTCAAGGAGTTCATGAGTTCAAATTAGATGCTGAGCACAATGAACCACTGTATGGCATAGATATCAAGGATACCGATGGGAATGGAGAAATCGACCTGATTGCAGCTATAGATGGTTTGACTGGCAATGTTTCATATGCCTATGGTTCTGGGTCCTCTTGGACCACCCAAAATTACGCTTATCTAGGCGATTTCAAAGGTGCATCTATCACAATAGAAGATATTAATCAAGACGGTATATATGATTTCTTTGTCCCTACTGAGTTAACCTTAACAAGAATTCAAGATTCTACGTCTCAGAATCAGACTTTCCTTCTTCTTGATAACTTGAGAGAAATTAATTCAGTGGAGATACTTCTTGGTAACCCTAATGGTAATGGGTACCTTCCAGGGCTTTCTTTTGATGTTGGAAGACGGCCTACTATGGCTCAACCAGGTCAATTACAAGGAGGCGAAAACAGTGCATTCGAAATTGTGATAGGGCAACGCGATTATGCTTACCGATTTGCCAATAACGCGATGTGGCTAGATACTCAAGGTTGGCCTGGTGCAGGTGATTTCCTCTCTGTATTATCTCTTGATAATGAAGACGTGGGTATCACAGATGTTTCTGTAGCACCTGCATCATATAATCCTGCAACAGGGGCTGCTCAACTTGGAGAAGGAAACAGATATGTCAATGTCACAATTAAAAATACAGGATTAAACCCAATTTCAGGAAGTGTGGATGTTAACCTAGAAGTCAAAGAAGTATTGGGTGGTGTAGATACAATAGTATATGCTAATGATTTCGATGGTAATGAGGATACATCTGGTTGTAACTCATGTGCTTGGGAAAAGTTCTCTTATACGGGAGAATTTGAAGAAGGAGACTCATCTTGGCATG
>Ga0315321_10002311_pt1 | contig 14793 bp, 9 predicted proteins | sample M180m21515metaG_FD_203464 | JGI IMG/M metagenome (GOLD analysis project Ga0315321, IMG submission 203464) | Ammonia-oxidizing marine archaeal communities from Monterey Bay, California, United States - M1 80m 21515 | ecosystem: Environmental > Aquatic > Marine > Intertidal zone | place: USA... | reverse complement strand
ACCGAACCGCGCATATAATCGGCAAAAACGGCAAAGGTGGCTCCCGATGGACGAAATATTCCATGGTAACCGATCCCATTGACGATCGCACCCATGGCATGCTCGCGAATGCCAAAGAGAAGATTTCGGCCGGACCGGTCGGCCCGGGAGAAATCGCCCATTTCCTTAAGGTAATTCTTGGTCGATCCATGAAGGTCAGCCGAACCACTCACGAGCAGCGGAAAAGCCTTCGCCAAATCATTAATGACTTGGGAGCCCGCAGCCCGGGTCGCTACTTTGGCATCTTCGGCGAAAACCTGTACTTGGTCCATCAGGTCCGACGGAACTTCGCGGCTTAGCCCACTTTGCAGGAGAGCCGCTTTTTCTGGGTTGGCGGACTGCCAGGCGGAAAAAGTTGCATCCCATTGCTGACGCTTGCCCTTGAGCTCGGCCTTGCGGGCGTCAAAAAAAGCACGGACTTCATCCGAGACATAAAAAAGCTCCTCGGGCAAACCGAGCCCTTGGCGGGCGGATTCGGCGAACTTGGCTCCGCCTTCGCCGTGTCCGGCGGCGGTGCCCGCAACCTCGGGGATCCCCTTTCCGATGAGAGTCTTGACCTCGATAAAGGTGGGTTTGCCATTGGTATTGGCTCGTGCCCGGGCGAGGGCATCGGAAAGAGCTTGCAAGTCATGACCGTCTTCAATGCGAACGACTTCGAAACCGTAGGCGGCAAAGCGGTCCAATACGCTTTCACTCTGACTGGCGTCAGCCATGGCGTCCAAGGTTACGTCGTTGGAATCGTAAATGAGCGTAAAGTTGTCCAAGCCTAGGTGTCCGCCGAGAGAAGCGGCTTCGGAGGCTACGCCTTCCTGAAGACAGCCATCGCCAGCAAGACAAACGACTTGGTGATTAAAAATTTCGTGTTCGGGGGTGTTGAAATGGGCAGCCGCCATCTTTGACGCAATCGCCATGCCTACTGCGTTACCGACTCCTTGCCCCAGGGGACCAGTCGTACACTCGACTCCGGGAGTTTCGCCGAACTCGGGATGGCCCGGAGTTTTGCTGTGCAATTGGCGGAAGTTTTTGACTTCCTCGAGTGGAAGATCGAAGCCGGCAAGATGAAGCCATCCGTACAGGAACATGCTCCCGTGCCCGGCGGAAAGAACGAAACGGTCGCGATTGATCCATTCGGCATCCGATGGATCGACTTGCAGGTCTTGCCCAAAGAGGACGGCCCCGACTTCGGCTGCGCCGAGGGGTAGCCCGAGGTGCCCGGAACTGCATGCGTGAATGGCGTCGATTGCCAAGCCTCTGGCTTGGTCAGCCGCTTGCTGAAGAATTTCTTGGTTTTGCATAGTCGTAGAATAGGAGAAAAGGTATTTGACTTACAAGGGCTCGCGGTCAATGGCGAGAATTACTTGAATTTTTTTATCAAATGCGAAACAGAAGGTTTTTTTTGATAAATAATTACTCGTTTTTTTATTAATTAGGGAGAATGGGGTTCGGTCTTGATAAATAATTACTGTTTTTTATCATGAAGAACCGTTCTTCTCAATCTTGGTAAATGACGTCGTTCGAACTAAGCTCGACTTCGTTTTCCCCAGGATTGACCTCGACCTGCTTAGACCAGATTGTAACGACATTGGTGTTTTCGTCCTTGTCGATACCGATAAGAAAATACTTCTCGTCTGGGGGTAGGTCGCTTAAGGAAGCCTCCCCGAAAGGATCGGTTCGAGCTCTTCCTACTTTCGCCCGCAACAAGATCGATTTGACGCCCAAGGCGACTTCAGGATTGGTGTTGAGGTTTTTCTCGGCATGGGCCCAAATTTCGGCAACGGACTTGATTTCCCCGGACAACGCTCGTTCGACGTCCATGTCTTTGAACAATTCGCGCAAATTTTGCGTGGTAAGGTAAAATTCAGATGCTTGGGCAGGTTGAATCCTTCCGTCCTTAGTTCGTTTGGAAGCTTTCAGCGTGAGATTGGCTGGAATCTCTCGAAATCCAGCGAGGGATTTAACCTGTCCTAATTCTTTTCTCTTGGAATCTATCCGACCCAAGGTGGAAGAATTGACCAAACGCTGGTACTCGCGCATGAGATTGGGATCAGCAAAGGCACGATCTTGTGGGGGAAACTTGCGCTCGTCAGATGTCTGAGAATGAGGAAGAGGAGGAACTTGACCAGAAGCCGAGGGTTTTGCAGACGCAGTAACTTTCTGCCCGTTTCGATTTTGTATCAAAAAGGATTGAGGTTTAGGGTCTCTAGGCGATGAAAGCAACTGAGGTTGAGAAAGAGAAGGAAAGGAGGTTGACCGCGATTTAGGGATAGCAATCAAAGGAATGGGAAAGTCTGCGACTTTATTACTATGAGGGGATTGGCTCGCAAGTTTCGGTGAAGTGGCAATCAAGCTTTCCTTTACTACTACAGCCGGCTTCACATAAAGTTCAGGTTTTTTCTTGTACTGAGAGTAAGTTAGCAAATTCACATCCCCTGAATCAATCCATTGGAAAATTGTTTGCCGGCCTGGATAAATAATAGGAACAAACTTCTTCTTTCCATTACTTAAACTTACGATCATGGCTCCATCCAATTCTTCCATACGAATGGGTTTCGCACAAAAGACAGAGCCTAAATAATAATCATAGGAAACCTCGGCTTCAATTGAAACAAAAGAAGTAAGAATGTTTATGGCGAGCAATTTTGCGAAGTTTCTCTTCACGGATTGATTAGATAAACTTAACCTATGAGGCGTTTGTTAGATTTTGCAATGGATTTTATTCTTGTAAGAAACAAAAGAAAAGATTTCTTGTTTGGATTACACATTTTCAATTCTTGATGACGCCTATTGTCTGATGAATCTTGAAACCAATCACCAAAGTCCTTTTTGGAAGACAAACCCCCCTTACAAAAAATCTTCGATATGACAGATGATTCCAATCTCGAAATAATGATAGAGACCGAGGGTCTCAGCAAATACTATGGCGACTTCATTGCCGTGGAAGACCTCAGCTTCAAGATCCGCAAAGGGGAAGTCGTAGCCTTCCTCGGTCCAAACGGAGCGGGCAAAAGCACGACCATGAAAATGCTGACCGGTTTCCTGGCTCCTTCCGCAGGTAATGCAATGGTTTGCGGTTTGGAAGTTGCAAGCAACCGAAGAGAGGTGGCGAACCGAATCGGATATCTTCCAGAAAACGGTCCGCTCTACGAGGAAATGACCCCCCTTGCCCTTTTGAAATTCTTCGGGGAAGCCAGAGGAATGGATTCGAATACCGTCGTGGAGCGCCTGAACATAGTGGCCGAACAATGCTCCCTCGATACCGTTCTCAACAAACCGATAGGAAAGCTCTCCCGAGGTTACAGACAGCGAGTAGGAATGGCCAATGTTCTCCTACACGAACCCGAAGTGCTGATCATGGACGAACCCACAGCCGGTTTGGACCCCAATCAGGTTCTGGAGGTAAGGAAAATGATCAAGGGTCTTGGAAAAACGATCCTTCTTTCCACCCACATTTTGCAGGAAGTTCCCCAAGTCGCTGATCGCGTGATCCTCATCAACCAAGGTAGGCTCCTTTTCGACGGGACGCCGGATGATCTCAAAGAAGAGAGTTCTCTCGATTCCTGGTTTAACAACCAGACCATGACAGCCGCCTGACCAACCCCTTTTTAATTCGGATTCAAATTACAAATGAACACGCAAGCAATTATCGCCGTTTTCAAACGAAACCTAGCCTCTTATTTCGGGAGTCCCGCAGGCTACGTATTCATCTGTGCCTTTCTCCTTGCCGGAGGATTGGCCGCCTTTTGGCCTCAGGAATTCTTCAATGCGAACGCGGCAAACCTAGATCAACTCATTGCCTATCTTCCGCACATCCTGCTTGGCTTCGTCCCCGCAATCACGATGAGCGTGTGGGCGGACGAACGCCGTCAGGGAACGGACGAACTTCTCCTTACCTTGCCAGGGAGCGATCTGGACGTCGTGATCGGGAAATACCTCGGAACGGTTGCCATCCTCACCACTTCTCTGGCCTTTTCGGCGGTTGCAAATTCGATCGTCCTGAGCATCTTGGGTGACCCAGATCTTGGCTTACTCTTTGCAAATTATGTCGGTATTTGGTTTATCGGTCTGGCCATGCTTGCAATTGGGATGGTCGCTTCCTTTCTTACTTCAAACCTCACGGTTGCCTTCGTTTTGGGAGTCGCCTTCAACGCCCCCTTCGCCCTGCTTTCTTCATGGGATTGGGGAATAACCGAAAATTATCGGGATTTTGCACGAGGCATGATCAGCCTGTCCGGAATCAGTTTCTTCATCTGTCTGGCCGGCGCCATGCTTTACCTCTGCTCAATATTAATAGGCCGACGCAATTGGATAGGCAGCCCCAGCAGCAACAACAAGATCTTTCATTTCGCCGTCCGAATGCTGGCTACCGTTGCAGTCGGTTGCTCAGCCACCTCTTTTTTCAACAACAACGACTTCATCAGAATCGACGCAACCGTCGAGGAACTCAGCAAGCTTTCTCAGGGAAGCGTCAATTTACTCAAGGAAGTAAGCGGCACCGTGGTCGTTGATGCATATGTAAGTCCGAAGGAAGACTTCCCGGCCGACTACGTTCAAACCCGGGCGAACTTGGTCTCCATTCTTCGAGAAATGGACACCAAGGCTGGTGACAAGATCCGCGTCAATTTTTACGACATCGACAGCACTGATTCGGCAACGAGTACCGCTGAAGAAGACGGCGTTGTAAATAAAAACCAGGATGGTTTGTGGGTAAACGAAAACGGCATTAACAAGATGTGGGACAAGGATCTTTACATGGGACTTGTCTTCAAGGGGCAATACGGGAAGACTTCGCTCGATTTTCTTTACAAAAACCTGCCCGTGGAATACGAGGTCGTGAGAAGCGCGCTCAGCGTGGGCTCGACTGCCGTGAAGAAAAAGATCGGAGTAATTGCCACCGATGCTCCCATCATGGGTATGGGCGGCATGCAAATGATGGGTTTTCAAATGGGAGGGGGGTCGGCCCCTTGGGAAATCATCTCGGAACTCAGAAAACAATATGTCGTGGAAGGAGTCCCGCAGGACGCGATCGCCAAGGGTGATTACGACGCACTGTTGGCCATCCAGCCTTCCACTTTTGACAACGCGAAGCTTGATGGCCTGCTCGGGGCTATCCGAGCTGGCGTACCCACTGCAATCTTCGAAGACCCGGCTCCAATCCTTCATGGATGGGGAAATAATGGCCTCACCGGTACTTTCGAACCCCGAAAGAGCCAACAACAAGGTGGTCCCGGACAACCCCCGCCAACCCCTCCCGAGCAAGGCGACATCAACAAGCTATGGGATCTCCTCGGCGTAACCTTTAGCTCCAATCCGGAAGAACGTTTGAAAACCTCGCTGAGTGCCATTGAGGAGGCGGAAATGGTGGCAAAATCAAAACTGCCGAAAGACATGCAGGAACAGTTTGCTCCGGTGAGGTCATTCTTCGCCGGAATCAATTCCTCCAAAACCAAGCTGCGAGCCTCCATGGTAAAGCTCAAGAACGGAGCCCCCTTATCAAGCTCCGATTACGAGGTGGATGTAAATGCCCTCAAAAAGCCGATTCAGAACGAAGCTCTCGGCCTTGACTACAACAACAATCTCCGCAGATTTATCGAGAATCTCATAGATCGTGCCGATCTGCAAATCAAGGGCTCAGGAAAGCATGTCGTTCGCGACCCTTACAACCCAAAACCCAAAATCGTGAGGGACGAGGATGAGCTATGGAGTTTTCCCAGTGAGTTCGTGTTCGCCGGAAAACCTAGTTCTGGAATTCATCCGGCGAGCAACAACCTTCAGGACATTTTGCTTACCCTGTCCGGCTCATTTCATAAAGCTCGCGGAGGGGAAAAGCTCTCCTTTTCTCCCCTGCTGGTGAGCTCCGGAGACAAGGGGGCGGGCACCACGAGCCTGAACAACCTGCTCACTCCCTCGAATCAATTCATCCGCTCTCCGATCAATATTAATCCCGAGCGCACCCGCTTCTCTGGAGAATACAATGAATTTGTCCTGGCCGCGGCCATTTCAGGGAAGGTCACCGACGGAAATTCCACCAACGAGATGAATGTCATCGCAGTAGCCGACCTCGATATTCTTCACGATACCTTCTATCAGTTCCGCAGAACCGTTCCACCTCAATTCCCGCTGGACGTCGACAACGTCGTGTTCTCCCTCAACGTCATGGATTTCCTGACTAGCGAAACCGACCTTCTTGACATTCGCAGCAAACGACGCGTGCAACGCAAACTCATCCATATGGAAAAAATTCTCACCGAAGCTCAAAGGGATGCCGCAGAGAAGGAAAAGGCCGCCAAGGACGCAAAGAGAACGGCAGTCAACGAGGCTCAGGGAAGAATGCAATCCGCCCTGCAAACTCTCATTACAAACCCCACTCCTCAAAACGCCCGAAAACTGGAAACCGAACAAGCCAAGTGGAATGCCGAACTTCAGACCGTCATGGAAAAAGCGGATCGCAATCTCAAGGTAGAAACCATCAAGAACAACCGAGAAAGAGACGACCGCATCGAGGAAAGCCAGGAAGATGTCAAGTTTCTCGCGGTATTTCTCCCCCCCATCCCGCTTTTGATCATTGCCGCCCTTATCTTTTTCAAGAAAAGAAAAGCCGAACTCGAAGGGACTGCCGCCGCACGGGTGCGTTCCTGACACCCTCTATTCATAGCTAACTTTAAAAGAATTTTTCCATGAACGAGAACAACAAGACAATCGCTTTCATTGGCGTGGCCTTGGCCACAGTCGCCATCGCTTTCCTCAGCCAACCCGACGACCTCAAGGAAATAACTCAAGACTCAAAAAAAGGTCTCCCCCTTTTTGAGGACTTGAACCCAATCCTCGCTTCGGCCATTCAGATCGACGAGATGGTCACTGAGGACGAGGATGAAATCGCACTCAGAAAATCTCTCAGCGTCACTTCCGATGATAAAGGTTGGTTCATTCGTCGCCCTAAATTCAACTATCCTGCCGATGCCAAGGGAAAAGTCGGTCGTGTTGCCACCAGCCTGTCGGGTTTGGTGATCCATGATCTGGAGAGTGACAAGCAGTCCGATCACGCAAAGTTTCAGGTACTCGACCCAAACAATCAAGACGAACTGTCCAAGGCCGAGAACAAGATGAAGGAGATCGGAAAGGTCATTACAATATCACAAGAAAAAACCCCCCTCGCCTCTTTGATCGTAGGAAGTGAATTGCCGAATCAACCGGCTTTGAGATACGTTCGAAAACCTAACGGAAACGAAGTTTATTCCGTCAAGTTTTCCAATTACGACGAGGCTTCCTCCCGATTCGTTGATTGGGTGGAGAAAGACTTCCTCGACTTGGACAAGTTCAGCATAAAGAGCGTAACATTGGATAATTACGAGATCGATTTGAACGCAGGCGAAATAAAACGGGATACTCCCCCCTTCGTTTTGGAGTACGCCGACTCCGAATGGAAGCTTTCAGGTGCCCCCCTTTCTGATAAAGAGGAATTGAACAAGGACAGGCTTGATGAGATGAGGGATTCGTTTGACGACCTCAAAATCATCGACGTCGAAAAAAAGCCAGGAATCCTTATTAACAACCTCAAACAAGGAAACGAGTTCTTTTCGGACCTCCAAGACCCCAAAAATCAAGTAGTGATGCAAGCGGTGGTGGGAGCGCTTCAGCAAAAAGGATTTTATACTGTAGCCGTAATGAACCCTGCCGGACAGAAAGTGCCCAAGGTGGTGTCCAACAAGGGAGAAATACTAGTTGGAATGAAGGACGGAGTCGAATACGTCCTCCGTTTTGGTGAAACCTATCGTGGACCCGAGGACGACGAAAACTCGACTGGAGACAGCCGATTCATCTATGCTTTCGCCCGGGTTAACCCCCGCCTCCTTGACCCGCCTTCCCTCGAACCAGTCCCCGCCCCCTTGAGCGCTCCTGTTCAGAATGCCCCGGCACCCGATGGCAACCAATCGGTCTCCGGTGATTCCAACTCGACTCAGGGTGAAAAAGGTGACGATGGGAAAAAAGGCGATGAAAGCGCCCCGCCCGCCATAGCACCCCCCGGACCACCACCCAACTTCATTCCACCAACCGCGCCCCCCGGCGCCCCTCCCCCCCTACCCCAACCGACTGTATCCTCTGCGGTAGAAGCTAACGGAACCAGCCCGGTTGATGATTTTGCCAAAAAGAAAGCGGACAGAGATGCCGAGATCGCCAGGATTCAAGCTTCCAACGCAGCCAAGCAAAGAGAGTTTCAGGATAAAATGAACAAGGCCCAAAAGCGCGTCAACGAACTGAACGAAAAGTTGGCTGATTGGTACTACGTTATATCCAATGAAGTTTATGAAAAAATAAGGCTCGAAAGAAAAGACTTCGTCAAGATCAAGGAAGAGGAGGGGAAAGCACCTCCAGAGGAGGTAAAGGCTTCCCATATTCTTATTTCCTACAAAGGAGCTGACCGTGCTGATGCCGAGATCACACGCAGCAAGGAAGAAGCCATGGCAGAAGCTCAAAGAATCAGAGATTTGATCGTGAAAGACGGCAAGGACTTTGCCGAAATGGCAAAAGAATACTCCAACGGACCGAGCAAATCTAATGGTGGAGACCTAGGAATTTTCAAGTTCGAGGTTATGGCCAAGCCTTTCTCCGAAGCAGCTTTTGCCTTGGATGTAGGGGCTATTTCTGAGGTCGTGGAAACGGGGTTTGGGTTTCATGTAATTAAGAGAACCGAATAAGACATTCCACCCTGACTTTCCCCCAAAGCCCCTCTGCCTTATTGAATAATTAGGCAGAGGGGCTTTTTTCTTTCAAGGCTCCCATGAAGTCGATAAAGTATTCGGTATGCCACTCCCCTTTCTGAAAAAGAGGAAAAGCCCGCTTTGGGATCGTATTCATTCGGATGACGCTACCCGTCTTCGACTGAAATATGATACCTACTACCATATCTTCGAAGATCAGGCAGGGACAAAGGTGGTCTTAGATGGGAAGGAGTTTGTCATGCTTTCCAGTAACGATTACTTGGGGCTTTCCAATCATCCGAAAATCAAGGAGGCGGGCAAACGGGCCCTTGAAAAATGGGGAAGCAGCACGACCGGAGCCCGCTTGGCCAACGGAGGTCGGATCTTCCATCGGGAACTCGAAGAAAAGTTGGCTGATTTTTTGGGAAAAGAAGCCTGCCATGTCTTTTCAGCCGGTTATCTGGCTTGTGCCAGTTCGATTACTGGATTTGCAGACCGCAAGGATCTACTCTTCGCCGACAAAAACCTTCATTCCTCCCTTTGGAGTGGAATTAAATTAAGTGGAGCCCGTTGCGAGCGCTTCGCTCATAACAACCCCGAGCATCTTCGGGAAATTTTGGAGTACGAGGATGATTCCGTGGAAAAGATTTTCGTTTTGGAAGGTGTCTATTCGATGGAGGGACACATTGCAAAACTTCCTGAATTCACAAAATTAGCCGAAGAGTTTAAAGCCTTTGTCGTGATGGACGATGCACATGGTTTCGGAGTCCTCGGGAAAGAAGGAAGAGGGACCGCCGATCACTTTGGAATGACCAATCAAGTCGATGTGCTGTGCGGAAGCTTTTCTAAGTCACTCGCGGGAGCTGGCGGTTTCGTCGCCTCCACACGGGAAGCCATTGACTACATGAGAAGCCACTCAAAACAGACGATTTTCTCGGCCGCCTTATCCCCCGCTTCTTGTGCATGCGCCCAAGCTGCTCTTGAGATCATGCAGGAAGAGTCTGAACATCGCGAGCGACTACAGAAGAACCTCGAGCGCTATCGCTCCATTCTATCCGATTTGGAACTCGATACCTGGGAAAGCGAAACCCCAGCCATCCCTATTGTTTTGGGGGAAAAGGAAAAGGTCTACTACTTTTGGAAAGCTCTCTTGGAAAAAGGCATTTATGCGATCATCTCGATTGCTCCAGGTGTGCCTCCCGGAAAGGACTTGATCCGTACAGCAATTTCAGCAGCTCATACGGACGAAGATTTAGACAAGATCGAGGATGCCTTGATCTACGCAAAGTCAAAGATATAGAAATTGTCTGCATGACCATCATGAGCTCCAACTGCAAAGAGATGGACCAGCTCTTTGCAAACTACAAATCCTAATGACCAGGGAATTGCAATTGGGTTATGCATTCTCAACGTGCAAGAGCTACTTCCCTTCTTCAGATCCTCTCATTGATGACCTTGAAGTAAACCATATCGATAAAAAAAAGGTTCTGTTCGTTTCGGCTCAAGAAGATCGAGAAGAAAAAATTCTATTCAGAGGCTGTGAAGTTCAAAAGGTCACATATTCCGGTTTGCATCTCACACCAGCAATTTTTTTGTCAGAAAACTATCAAAAATATCCCAATATAAAATATTGGTTTATGCTACCGTCAACCGTGCGAATGGGAAAGGATTTTAAGGAAAAAGTTGAGAAAATACTCCGTTTACAGGAATCCGGGTTAAGTTCCTTTCCAGTGATTAACCCGAAGATTAAACCAACTATGGATATGGGAATCGTTCATGTCGATCACCTGAAAAAGTTTAATCGGTTTTTCAATCGGATCAAATTGTCTACATATACCGAGAATGACTTGAGGCAACTTAAACAGGAGCTGATATTATTGGAAAATTTTTTTTTAGGAATTGATTACCCCCAAGAAGTTCAACTGAAATCAAAGCATTACTCAGAAATGCCAAAAAACATCATTTCACCCACGAGTTTCATGGTAAACTCATCGGATGAAATCGAAACTCAATATAAAAAATATAAAGGGAAGAAATTAAAGGTAAGCCATTTTTCTCCAATCAATTTGACCAAGTATCAGAGAACTCATCGAGGGCTGAAAAAAATAGTCATGAATTGTGACGGCGGGTTTCCTGATTGAAATTCATGACGGTTGGGATACGGAAGTATTCAAGTTATAAATTTAAAATTTAATACTCCAAGGTTTTGCTATGAAACCCAAAAATAGAGTTTTTTTACAAAGATGCTTATCATTTGGTACCTGATGGCAAAGAAGTCTTTCTCTCCACCGGTCGAGTAAAACCTTAGTATTTCTTTTGTTGTGAGCTTTTCTGCCCTCACTAGCACATTTGACATGGTCAACCACGCTATCGTGCACAACATAATGAACCCACCCACCTTCAGTCATACGAAGGCAAAGGTCTATGTCTTCGCAACCGTTGAGGAAAATCTCATCAAACCCGTCAAACTCGAAAAACCGTTTTCGACTCGTAACGCAACAGGCCGCAGTCACCGCACTCCATTGCCGAATCTCTCCTTTAAAAGGTCGATGAAAAAAGCCTTGCCCGTAGTGCATTGGCTTGGCACGCGATGAAAATACAACACCCATGTGGTCATATCGTTTTGAACCCGCTAATTTCTGAACATTTCCTACGATACCAACATTTTCTTTTGCCTCGAACGCTCGAAGCATCGGTCTCAGCCAGTCTCCCCGTACAAAGACATCATTGTTGAGAAAGCACAAGTATTCTCCTCTAGCCTCACGAGCGCCCAAGTTGTTGTTCTTGGCAAAACCTTCGTTCTCATCATTAAAAAAAATTCGATAGGGTTTTCCCAGACCTTTGAGGAACTCAAGGGTCCCATCTTTGCTTGTGTCATCGATAATCAGTACCTCGTAATCGATCACTCCGGCCAATGTTTCTTCGAGTTGAGCCAAGCAACGCTTGGTATATTCCAATTGACCGAAGACAGAAATAATTACGCTGACGGAGGGAAGGTCCATTACCCGTGAATGACCGTTTCGATTTCCGCCTGAAGTGACCGAACCGTCCTCATGACGTCGAACGCTTCTTTGGCCCTCTTTACCCCTGCTTTTCTTATCGTGACAAAATCTTGGGGAGCTCTTGAGAAATCAAGCAAAAGACTGACCCATTCCTCATGGTCTTCGGGGCTTTGTGAGAAGCCTGAAATGCCGTCGACAAAGGCTTCCGAGGCCCCTGCGTTGTCCGAGGCCAAAACAAGACAACCCGCGGCGAGGGCTTCCGGTATGACATTGGGAATCCCGTCCCGGTCACCGTTTTTAGCAATGATTCCAGTGAAAAGAAAAGCATCGCATTGAAGGAACGCCTCTCGAGTCTGAACCTCGTTTTTGGAACCACAAAAGACCACTTTCCCCTGTAACCCCATCCGGTCGCGCTCCTTTTCCAGAAGCTGGGAAAAAGGTCCGGATCCAATGATCTTCAAACGAAAAGAAACACCTTTCTCCACCAATCGGACGGCTAACTCAAGTTGGTGCAAATAGCCTTTCTTTTCCACCAACCGGCCCACGCTGAGAAGTTCTATACGGCTCGGGTGGATGCATTCGAAGGATTTTCGCTCAGGCCAATGTGATAGACCGCGACGAATGAGCTTGATGCGCTCCGGAGGAACCTTCATTGCCTTGATTCTCCTCGCCGAGGAGGCGGAGGACGTACGGACAAAAGAAGCTTCTTTGAGCTTGAGGGGCAGAAGCCAATCTCCGCCATGCCTGAAGACATCATAGGCATGGGCTCCCATGGAAAAGGGAATATCTGTCAGCTTGCCTATGGCGAGTGCCGCCGTGGCTGGCATGGTGGCCCATATTCCGTGAATCAAGGAAAAGCCAGCCTTTTGGAAGGAGCTCGCCCGAACCAAAGCAAAACCCAATCCAAGAAAGGTTTCGTTCCAATTTTGCAGATTAGGGCAAGATCTCGACCAAAGGACGCTCAAAACCTCGACGAAAGCACGGGGTTTGCGAAAAGCCCAATAGGGAATCCAGAAGAACAAAGCCCAAAGGTTGGACAACCTGAAACGGTTTATCTTTTTGCCATTCCATTCCACTTCTCCTTTCCAAATCGAATGGGCTATGGGATCAAAGCCTAGTTTTCCTAAACCGGCAAGTTCCCTCCGCACGAAGGTTTCGGTCGGCCTCGGAAAAGTGGCGTAAAGAAAAGCTACCTTACCCGACACGGGAGATTTGCGGCCAAGAAGTTATTCGTCCAACCGATCAATTTTGAGAATCGTATTTGACGAAACGGGGAACCGAATCCTCCTTCGCATGATTGGAGCCATTACTAGAAACTGAGGTTTTCTTAGAAAGGGAATTACCATGCTCCACAGTTTGAGGTGCACTAGAAGAATCCTGAGCATCGATCACTGGGTAATAGTCAAAAGCCAACTTGATCTCTTCGGCGTGGGACGTGCGTTCTTCCCCTACATTAATCTCGCCAGAAAAGCATGCCAAGGGGTGACGAACACGCGAAACTTTTACCTTCATTGAAAGAATGTCTCCTGGTTTGCATATCCGGCGGCATTTCACGCCGTCACAGGAAGTAAAAAATATCGTGTTCGGATCGACCTTGGAGGCGATGGAAGAAGATTCCCCCTTAAGGAGAAAGAATACGCAAAGTTGGCCCAAGGCTTCGATCATGATAGATGCGGGGAAAACTGGATTTTCCTTGAAGTGACCCTCTAGAAAATACTCGTTACCCGAAATTTTGTAGGTTCCGAAAGCTTCCTCCCCGTCAATTTTAACGGATTCGAGAAACAGAAAGGGCTCGCGGTGAGGCATAAGGGAAGCAATTTCCTCAATACGGTAAGTTTTCGAACGGGTCGGAGGTTCTTCACCCCTTGCTTTGGCTGAAAGGTACGACTTAACATCGCCAACCGTTCGTAAATCCCTCAACTCTTCATTGTCTATGCTTACTTGAAGGGTCTGCTCAACCAGCATGACGATTTCAAGCATGGTCAACGAATCCATACCCAAATCCTCGTACATTCTGAGGTTATCGTCACTTTTGGATAGGATCTCCCTTTGTTCGGGCTCGAGGTGGCGATCAATCACGCCCATCACGATCGTTTCTATCTGACTAACATCCTTTTCTTGACGGAAAGCCAAGGCTGCCTCATAGGTGCCTGCTGGGCATCGTTTGAGAAGCTCTTTGAGATCCTCTTGAATGGAATTTGGGGATTTTGTATCCATAATTAGGGGTTTTTGAGAAATTTGATTGTCCTTTCATTAAATTGCCATGAAGACATTTGTACAACCAATTAATTCGTAACGACTTTATGACTCAATCTGAAGGGGAAAAAAAGAAGGTTATCCTTACTTGTGCCCAACCCACGGGAAAGCTCACTCTAGGAAACTACCTAGGAGCGGTACGGAACTGGTCAACCATGCAGGAAAACAACGAATGCTATTTTGGAATCGTTGACTTGCATGCGATCACGACCCCTGCACACCCAGCCACCCTGCGGCAAAATGTTTACGACTGCGTTGCTCAATACATTGCCTGTGGGCTCGATCCCGAAAAATGCCACCAATTCGCACAATCTCACGTCATCGGTCATACGGAACTTGCCTGGGTCCTCACCTGCCTGACACCCATAGGCGAACTTCAACGCATGACCCAATTCAAGGACAAGGCCGCCAAGCTTGGCTTCAAGACTGCGGAAACGGAGGACGGCGAAGTAAAATTCAGCCATGAGGGTGCAAGACCCCAAGCATCCATCAATGCCGGATTGCTTTGCTACCCCGTGCTCATGGCGGCTGACATCCTTCTTTACAATGCTGACCTTGTGCCCGTAGGGGAAGACCAACGGCAACACATGGAGCTTTGCCGGGACCTCGCTCAGCGTTTCAATCATCAGTTTTCCGATACTTTCACCATACCTGATGCTTATGTGCCCAAGACCGGAGCGAAGGTCATGTCCTTGACCGACCCAACCAAAAAAATGTCGAAGTCGGACGAAAACGAACGGGCCACGATTTATGTTCTTGATGAACCCGATCAAATCAAGAAGAAGATCGCTTCCGCCGTA
>Ga0315321_10002310_pt1 | contig 14794 bp, 9 predicted proteins | sample M180m21515metaG_FD_203464 | JGI IMG/M metagenome (GOLD analysis project Ga0315321, IMG submission 203464) | Ammonia-oxidizing marine archaeal communities from Monterey Bay, California, United States - M1 80m 21515 | ecosystem: Environmental > Aquatic > Marine > Intertidal zone | place: USA... | reverse complement strand
CAACTCGAACGCGAGAGAAATTGGTTTGGTGTCATTGTTTAGCGATGTGTTAGGGTCCGACACGGCAGGCACCACGCTAGGAATCTGCAAGAACCAATCCGAGGATGCGAATAGTCCGTTGTTCCATCGCGCTTGAATTTGTTGTGAGGGTGTGGCTCGTAAAAAGTTTACCGGACCCCGGATGATACAATTGCTTAAATCTAAATTGGCAGCATCACGGCTGTTGATGCTGGGCGTCCCATCTGACTCTAACGTCTCATTAGCTTCCGTTACAAAATCAAAGACAGCGATTTGAATATATCGGTTGTCAGTCGCTGAAGGGATAACGGAGATATCTACATTTGTTAGTTGCAGCGAGCTAATATCATCAAGCTGGAATATTGACCAGCGTTGCCTGAATTCTGGTGCGAGATAAAAACGAAATCCAACGTTTTCAAATGCAATACTTCCCGAGGAAAAGTGAAAAAAGCGTGGCGCGTTAGTTTCTAGTTGTGCGGGGCTAAGCTGCACATTAATCTGGGAGCGAGAATCACCCGCGCTGCGAAACATAATCGGACGTGATTTCCGACCCAATAACTGTAGAGCTAGTGAAGAAATGTCATGATTTCCGGTCAACTCCACAACTGCAATATCAGGATTGTTTTGGACGAGTGAGATTGCTTCGGTAAACGTCTCCGTGATGAGTTGACCTGATCTAAGGGAGGACTCAGGTTGGCCGACAAATAATGTGATACTTTTCTCAGCACCATAAAGAGGTGGCGACTCGGAATCGGACGCAGATTCAGATTCATTGATTGCTTCCAGAGGAACCGTGGGTGATAAGGTATCCGGTGGAAAATCGTTATTAGTACGCGAGAGGCTGCCTAAAGCGGCTTCTGGAATTACATAGGGTGCGGTACTGAATGTCGGTTCCGCGACGATAATCGGTGGGTCGATCGGCGCAAATTGGGTTACACCAATCGCAGTTATAGCCAGCAAAATCAAGGGCGCTATCCATGGAATATGGTCTGTGAGCGAGAATTCGGTGAGTCTTTTGCCCGACACCCAGACTCGACCGGCATGGGACAGCGTCAAGCCTAAACGTTCCCCTACGGAAACGATGTCTTGAATTAGTTCGGCCGGAGTTTGATATCGATTGCTCGGCTGCTTGGCGAGCATCTTGTGAAGAATTTGTACAGTGCTATCGTCAAGATCTTCACGATAGACTCGTGGATCGGGAATTGGATCACCGGAGTGGCTTAGCAATTTTTGTAGAACGGTTCCGGAAGGATAGGGAGCGCAACCGGTGAGCATGTAGTATAGGGTACAGCCTAGAGAATAGATGTCACCACGGACGTCGGTATTGCGAGGATCACGCGCCTGCTCCGGAGAAATGTAGTCAAACGTCCCGAGGGTAACGCCGGAAGCCGTCGCATCCGAGTTATCTGCATCAAGTTGATGGAATCGAGCGAGACCCATGTCGACTAATTTGGCGGTTCCGTCTGCAGTTACTAGTATGTTTGAAGGTTTGATATCTCGGTGTACGACATCTCGATCTGAAGCGTGCGTTAACGCGTCGGCAACCTGTAATACATACGACCAGCAGTCCTGTAGCGATAGTGGCTCTCGCTGTGAGACTAGATCGCGGATATTTATACCACTGATATATTCAAACACAATAAAATTCCATCCCGCATCTTCACCAACGTAAAATACGCGAGCAATGTTGGGGTGGTCCAAACGAGCGGCATTCTGTGCTTCGTTTGTAAAGCGTCGTAGAGAATCCGTATCCTTACGGTTGCGGGATAAAACCTTGACCGCGACCGTACGCCCCAGTTTTTCGTCCGTGGCACGAAATACGGCGCCCATGCCACCGCCCCCGACGAATTCTTCAAGGTGGAAATGCTCAAGTTGGGCTCCCAGCAATGCCCGACCTACATCCGCGGATGTTTGTTTTTTTGGCTCCGCGTAATCGAGGTTATCTTTAGAGATTACTGTTTGTCGATGTTCGGAAAAAGCGTCACTAGGCTTTCCCGCGTCAGCGGACTTCTCGGTATCGGCAGGTATGGATTGCTTCGATGTCGACGTTAGATCTCTATGAGATTTGTTTGCTGAAGGAGATTCAACTAGACTGTCATCGTCTAAGGATGGTGAGTCGAGATTGCTGGAATCGTCCACAGTGAAAAAGACCTGAGTTATTGATTGGAGAGACGGACCCTTTAACGCTAAGGCCAATACAGCAGGCGTCAAGAATGAAATGCCTGTGGATGGCTTACTTCAAATTTTCGGTCGTGGACGCATTGCAGTCAAGTCTAATCTTATGTTGTTGTACGGGTACAATCGTGGAATTAGTTGATAAGAAAGGCTGATGCGCAACGCTCGTCGCCGCACAGAGGCATTTTGTCCGAAGTTAAGGTATCGCCAAGTGGTATGCGTTTAAAAAAGAAGCATATGTGATAATACAACAACATTATTGGTTAGCATCATTATTTGGATTTTTCGAGCGCTGCTTGCCAAGGTACGGTGCCGCCACGTTGGATTTGATTGCGTAGTGACGAGGAAAGTTCACGAAATTTATTGGGATTCACTTTAGCAAGATCGGTTTGCTCAAGTGGGTCCGTCTGGAGGTTATAAAGTTCCAGGGGCGAAAAGGGGCTGTCACGTAGAAGTTTCCACTCTCCGCGACGGATAGCAGTGGTGGTCAGTCCTTCGTATCGAGAGCCGCCTTCGCGTCGATGAAAGAAGAAGTCCCGATTGTCGGTATCTTGTTCCCTCCCGACAAGGGTTGGTACTAGCGAAATACCATCGACAGTTTCAGGGATGGTTGTTTTGGCGATGTCGCATAATGTGGGGAAGAGGTCCATGGTCAACGCAGGTCGGTTGGTGATTGAGTTTTCTGAAATCACCTTGGGCCAAACTATGCAGGTTGGAACCTTCAGCCCGCCTTCGTACATGCTCTGTTTTCCATCTCGCAACTTGCCGTTGTTAGCACCGACGTTTATTTGTCCGCCGTTGTCAGATGTGAAGACGATAATAGTGTTGTCAGCTAATCCGGTCGTTTGGAGCGTATTGACTACTTTGCCGACCCCGTTATCCATATGTTCAATCAGCGCAATTAGCTTGGCGCGCGCCGGAGATGCGTTGGGTTCCCGTTGTTGCACTTTTGTAAGCCACTCCTTCGGCGGTTGGATGGGGGTATGAGGAGCGTTGTAGCACAGATATAGAAAAAAGGGAGTTTTTTGTTTTGCCTGGCCCTCTAGATATTCGCATGACCATTGGGTAAACAGATCAGTTGCATGGCCCTTGGGGTCGATTGTTTCGGCGTTGCGGCGCATGTAATTAATTCCGTGACGACGATGGGCGTAGTAGTCGTCCATCATGTCACCGAGCCAACCCTGAAAATAATCAAATCCACGGTTGTTGGGCCAATGACGTTCGGTGAGGCCAAGGTGCCATTTGCCGATGAGAGCCGTGTGATAACCGGCCGTTTTAAGCTGTGACGCGACGGTTGGTATTCGTAAACTTAATTCGCCCCAGTTGTTTTCGGGATGGGTCCGCACAACCCCGGGCACACCAACTAATTCTGGATAACGCCCGCTAATAAATGAAGCTCGAGTGGGCGAACAAACAGGACAATTAGCATAGAATTCTGTAAATTTTAAACCGCTTTCTACAAGTCGGTCGATATGTGGCGAATGCAGGTCGGTCGCGCCGTAGCTTGATAAGTCGCCATACCCCAAGTCGTCGGCCATGATAACAATAATATTAGGCGGGGCGGCTGCCAGTGCTAGATGGAGTGTGGCGCAGACTGCGAATACCATTGGTGTAAATATAAAATGTCGTTGAGGCCCTAGCATGGTCGATAAGTCCCTTTGAGTCGTATTGGATAGGATGTTTATTTAATGAATTCGTCAGTATCTCTTACTTGGCAGTAGCTATCATATCGCCGTAAATCGATTAAGCCGTCCGCGACGGCGTGCTTGACCCCACATTTAACTTCGTGCATATGAGTACAGTCCGGATACTTGCATTTATTGATAAAGGGTCGAATTTCACGATAGAAACCAGCCACTTCCTCTGCAATGACATCCCAAAGCTGGAATTGCCTAATGCCTGGGGTGTCGACGACAAATCCTCCGGAATTTATTGAAATCAGTGAAGCGCCGGTTGTTGTGTGTTTCCCCTTCTGATTTTCCGTACTCACGTCGGCGGTCGCAAGTTTAAGGGTGGGATCAATTGAATTTAATAACGAAGACTTGCCGACACCGGATTGGCCAACAACGACAGTTTGTTTATATCGCAACATCGCACGCAGTTGCTCAATACCCTGCCCTGAAGTCGTTGAACTGAAGAGTGTTTGATACCCGAGTTGACCATAAATACCGGCTAACGTTTGTAGTTCGGCTGGTTCGACCAAGTCTGTCTTGTTAAGACAAACGATACTATTGCAGCCAACGCGTTCAGCGGTAATTAGGAATCGGTCAATCAGGTTAGGTTTGAGAGCTGGCTCCGCGAGGCTCGCGACAATTACGATTTGATCAACATTGGTGACGATGACGTGTTGTTGTCCCCGGCTCGCGCGACTGATGACACCATAGCGTGGCTCGATGCGTACTATAACGCCCTGTTGGGTATCGCTAGAATCCGCGACTGGTTCTGGGCGGATAGTGACGCGATCACCAGTGGCGACCACGTTCCGCTGGCCAGTGTCGAGGTTTTTTAATAGTCCCCGCACGGCACAGCGGTATTCCGCTCCATTTTCACCTAAAACAATACTTTCTAAACCATGAACTCGCAGCACTCGCCCCGCAATTGTATCAGCCTCATCAACGTTTAGATGAACGTGCAGTCCAGTGTCATCAACGTCAGCAACGACGCCAACGACGGTTCGGTGTCTAGTTAGATCACCCTTTCCAGAGACTCGTTCTTGTTGTTCCGGTGACTCATCCTCAAATCCGTGTTGTTGAAACTCCCGAGTAAGGTTGCCGGAACGTCGTCGCGATTGATGTCGCTTCTTGAGTGGTGTCCGGATCTTTTTTGACTTTTCACGTTTTTCCATTAAACACGCCTCCAACAAAGTCAAGGTTCGAGCTGTTTTTCACGTCGTAGCGGGTCCAGCTGTGTCGGACTCATCCGGATTGGGCGGCTCTACCGTTTTTGCAATTTGCTCCGAGGGAACCTCTGCGGCATCAGTACTGGTGTCTGATGCAACAGGTTTTAAATTCAATGACTCGCTGTCGCCGTTGACGGACGTGTCAGTAGCTCGCTCACTTATGTCATCCGTTTCGGATTCGTCTGTAGTCGAGTCTTCGTGGCGCTGGTCGTCCTCCGCGACATTCGCGTTTAGTGTTTCGGGAATGGGGTGTACGGATGGTCCAATAATTTCAATTAATTCATTTTCGGATAGTTCTTCACGTTTCAGTAAGGCTTGAGTCACGTCTTCAAGTTGCTGACGATATTCCGTTAGAAATTCACTTGCACGGTTGGACGCACGGTGTAAAAGTCGTGTAACTTCCTCGTCAATCGCCTCCATCGTGTGTTCACTGAACTGCCGTTGAGCGTGAATCTCGCGGCCCAAAAACGGGTCTTCATCAGAGAGTTTATAGTTGACGGGTCCTAATTTGTCACTCATCCCCCAACGCGTGACCATGCGCCGGGCCATTGAAGTTGCTCGTTCGAGGTCGTTTTCGGCGCCTACAGTTGTCTCATCGTAAATTAGACGTTCAGCTGCGCGGCCGGCAAGAAACACAACGAGATGATCCTCAAGTTGCGTCTGTGACATTGAGACGCGGTCTTCTTCTGGTAACATTTGCGTAGAACCGAGCGATCGCCCTCGGGGAATAATTGTCACCTTGTGGACTCGATCAGCGCCCTTAAGGAACCATGAAGTAAGCGTATGCCCAGCTTCGTGATACGCCGTCTTTTCCTTGTCTTCAGCAGTCAGCACTTCTTCCCGTTTTGCGCCCATCAGGATTTTGTCACGCGCATAGTCAAAATCGGACATCTCGACATAATCTTTATCGTGTCGAGCAGCCCATAATGCTGCCTCATTAACCATATTACGGATATCGGCGCCTGTAAGTCCGGTGGTTCCGGCGGCTAGACGGTCGATGTCGACGTCATCGCCAAGGGGAACTTCGCGCACATGGACTTTGAAAATACCTGCTCGACCCTTAAGTGTTGGCATGCCTACGGTGACATGACGATCGAATCTACCTGGTCGCAACAAGGCCGGATCAAGTACGTCGGGACGATTTGTTGCGGCGATTACAATTGCTGAGTCGGTCGTCGAAAATCCATCCATTTCGCTTAGGATTTGATTAAGCGTTTGTTCGCGTTCGTCGTGGCCGCCACCTACGCCAGCGCCTCGTTGGCGTCCGACCGCGTCGATTTCATCGATAAAGATGATGGCCGGCGCCGCATCTTTAGCCTGTTGGAAGAGATCGCGCACTCTGCTAGCTCCGACACCGACGAACATTTGTATAAATTCCGAACCATTGATTGAGAAAAACGGTGCGCCAGCCTCACCAGCGACAGCCTTAGCTAATAAGGTTTTACCCGTCCCCGGCGGCCCGTTCAAAAGAACACCCTTGGGCACCCTGCCGCCGAGTTTTTGGTATTTTTCGGGTGCTTGGAGAAACTCAACGATTTCCATCAGATCTGACTTGGCCGCTTTTTGCCCAGCGACGTCCTTAAAAGTAATGGGATGGTCGTCTTTGTCATATCGCTTAGCAGTACTCTTACCAAAACCAGATAAGAATCCGCCTCCCATAAATTGACTTTGACTGCGGCGATAGGAGATCCAAAAGAAAACCAATATCACGATAGGCAGCATAACGGCGATCATTAACAGGAAGGACGCAGTATCGTCAGGCGGGAGATAAACGTATGCGACTGAGGGAAGTTTTTCGCCTCCAATATTTCCTTCAAGCAGCTGCTCTAATTGGCGGCGAGAACTATCGTTTGGTGGAATATCTACTTGAATGGTTAATTGATCAGCGACCTCTTCGCCCGTAATATTCGTGATAGTTTGTTCTTTATGAAACGTGACGGTTGCGTAGTTGGAGGTGGCCAGCTCCACTAATTTGATATCACCCCGATCGATTTTTGTCGTAGCATCATTGGTGCTATCTGCAGCTGCAGTTAAATAGTCGCGGAAGTCGCTATAACGAACCTTCGCGGGGGTTGCTGTGCGCAAAACAAACATGCTGATTAAAAGGATGATAAATACGATCACCCAGATTCTAGGTAAGCCACCTCGTTGTGGGCGGTTCTGTGCGTCCTGTGGTTTCTGTTCCATCGGTGCCTAAGTCGCTCGTGTTAAATGAACTGCAAATTAATCGCAAACTTTGCGGCGCTGTAAACAGCTCGCATGGATGTAATAATAGTTGATAAAGATAATAAAGGGTAGATTCACCACGCAAAGGACAAATGTTTTTGGTCGATTAGTGGGTGGGAGATCTTAGTAATAATATTCTAGTAGGTGCAAATGGGGCATGCTAGCTAATGTCCTAGTATGGTATGAAATCGTCGGGATGCCAATAGGCAGCGACTTGGGAGGGCCCAGCACAGCTTCTGATCATTAGCGACGCTGCGGCAAAAAGCGGCTACTAGGAAGTGAAAAGTTACCCGGAAAATTGGGCGTGAGGTTAACACTTTTTGTTGGCATCAGTTTCATCCTGCCAAGCGTTGGTCCAAGCATCTCAACGGGGAGAGCGGCGCCGAACCCTAATGCAGACTGTGTTTGTTCGGGCTTCTGCGATTGTGTCCACTGTTGCGGTTGTGTGGCCGCGTCAGGCGCATCGAGTGCAGGGTCTGAGGGCTTCGTATCAGGCGTCTGCATTTTCGTGGTCTGTTGGGAATTACCTTGTTGATACATGATTGGACGATGAGCGGTGGGATGGTTTATCGTGTCGGAGTGGAATCCCCTAGCAGGATTTGTGGCAACAACGCGTACCCAGTTCACAAGTGTTGTAATGTCCTCAGATGCGTCCATTTCGAGGGATGGTTTAGTCTGTGCCCCGTGTGAGGTAGTGGCAGCCGTGAGTAATAGACTACGGTCTGGTTTGTCTAGATCAAGCGTTGCAAGCGTGTTGTATAAGTTCCGTTGGCTTACACGATGGGGAACGGCGTGTTTTGCCGAGGTGCGGAAAAGTAGGTAGGATGACCGTGGGCTGGGGCCATGGCAACCAGCGACTGCACAGCGATTTAACAGTAGGGGCTGGATGGAATGAATAAATTGTTGCAGAACTCCGGCCGACAATTGATCGATTCGGCGTTGGACAATATCTGCATCAATAATGCTCCTTGACGCATTGGTGTTGGTTGATTCCGCGGTGGAGCTGACCGATGCCGATCGTAGTAAATCGAGACGAATTTCAAGTTGTACAGCGGCGCGCGAACGGCCGTTAATGGCAATCGCGTTGTTGATTTGATCCTGAGCCTCAGTAAACAGTTGCGACTGCATACACCACTGTGCTAATTCCAAACAGGCCGTGGCGTTATTACGTATTTGTGATGCCCGCCGGTAGGCGTAGATCTCGAGGAGCGAGTCACTCACAAACTCGACCTGGTCGCTAGGGAAACGTAATCGATTGCCTAAAGGGTCTAGCACGATATAGTGAGTCGCCATATCAGCCGGTTTGGCGATCAAACCGGTGAAAGTTTGGCCGTTGCGTAGCAGTAGCACGCTTTTACCATTCTCAGTTACGGCGGGGATAGAAGAAAATTGAGCGGCTGAGACAACCGGCCATAAGGACGTAAGCATCATAAAGAATAGATGCTTTAACAGGCAGCGACGGTCGAGCCTCCGCGCTAATAATTTAGATATCGTGAAAAAAATTAAGTTGAAACTGCAACGCATAGGTAAAAAACAGCAAAAGGTAAGACTCATGAAGGAAACAGTACCGCCTGTTGTGCGGGGGCGTCAATATCATTGTGATTGTTATAGACCATAAAAAGCGACTGTCGCTTCAACTTTTTATCAGTAGAAATCGGTCGGTTGGTCTTTTTCACTTATTCGTGAGTGACAATTATACATAGAGCGTTGTTGACGACTGAAACGCAAAAAAACGCGTTGTTACAGCGTTTAAAAACATTGTTTAGCGCGACGTGTTTTTTCCGTCGACGGCTATATTCATACTTAATACGGAGTGGAATGTGGTTCGCAAGCGAGTAATTTTTATAGGGCGGGTTCAAGGCGTTGGATTTAGACACGCGACAAAAATGCAGTCACGGGCGTATGAGGTTTACGGATATGTTCGCAATAATAAAGACGGCAGCGTTGAGTTAGTACTTGAAGGTGATCGAGAAGAGGTAAAAGCCTTTATTTTGTCAGTGCAACAACGTATGAACGGCGTGATTGAGCAGACGAATACCACTTGTGGAATACCGAGCGGTGAGTTCACCGAATTTAGCGTCCTGTATTGAGCAACTTTGAACGAAGAAGGATTTAACTACGTAACATTTTTAATACGTACCACGAAATCCCAACCCTAACCGAACTAAGACTTATTTTCAGACACATTGGAAGACGCATGATCGCATCTATTAAAGTGCTACAGAGCTTGTTAAATCAAGTTGAAACTTACACTCCTTTAGGATTAGAGGTTTCTCCAAAGTTGTCGAGTTGGTTAACGCCATTGTGGATTATTGGTGTTGGTTGTATTTTAGGATTGCTGTTTATCGGTTTAAGTTGGGCATTATCAAAGGCGCTTAGTCGCTTCTCGGCAATAAATCAACTGGCGGAAAATCCTAATCGAGCGGCTAGCGCAGTGTGTGTATTCGCCTTAGTATTGTGCATAGTTATTGGGCCCTTCACGGTAGGAGCCGACAAAATGCCATCAATGGGGGGCGGAGTTGCGGAATCTTGGGGCGACTGGCTGGCAGCGTTTGTTGGTTTGTATTTCGTTTGCTGGTTGGCGGGATACTCACTAGTGGTACTTGCTTGGAAGCGTACTGCCCACGAGTTGCCCATGGTCTTTAGAGAAGGCACGCTGTTTCCAATTCTTGTCATTGTTACATTTTTGGGCAGCTTGGGAGTCGTTGGGTCTTTAGCAGTAGAAGATCCAGGTGGGATCGTTAAAGCTGCACTTGGTGCTCCCCTAACCGGTACCACCAAATATGAATTTAACGCGACCACCGGTGACGATGCGGAGCAATCACGATCCCAACACGCAATTGATTTTTATGCTAGTGAGGTTGCCGCTCTGGAGATCACAACCACCCAAAACATTAAGGTGTCATTTTCGCCCTTTAACCAACTCGAGGACGGTATACTTCTCGACGAAATCGCGAGCGATGAAGTGTATCGAGTTAATGCCGAACGATCGAGCTTGTTACTTACGATACCCTATCGCAATGAAGAAGATTCTTCTTTAGGCCGTCAGTCACATATCACAAAAATATATATTGAGAACTTTGGTCGGGAAGCAGCAGAAGTCGGGTTTTATGTTCGCACGGGAACATCCTATGTCGAGGCGGAAACTATACTAATAACCGGGCTTGGGATTCTAGCACTCTTTCTCACTTACTTGGTACAGCGAATGGCGATGCCACGGCTATTTGCCGTCGCCCTGTCTACCTATAAATCAGAGATTGCTCAGCCGTTGTTTACGCTGATCGTTGTATTGGGGGTGATAGCTCTTATCGGTTTTGTTTGGATACCATACAACACGTTTGGTGAAGACATCAAGATGCTGAAAGACGCTGGCTTGACTCTGATACTTATCCTAAGCATTATTCTAGCGTTGTGGTCTGCTAGTACATCTGTTGCTGACGAGATTGAAGGTAGAACGGCGTTAACGGTTCTGTCGAAACCTTTAACGCGTCGGGCGTTCGTCATTGGAAAATTTACTGGAATAGTGTGGATGTTAACGCTAGTTTATATCATCTTTGGTATCGTTTTTATGGCCGCAGTGTCCTACAAGCCGATTTACGACGCGACTGAGTCCTCATTAGGTGTTCCGGAATGGCAGTTGTGTTTTCTTGAATCGATACGCTTGGTTCCTGGGCTACTGCTAGCGTTTATGGAAGCGATAGTGATTGCCTCACTTAGTGTAGCTATTTCAACTCGATTGCCGTTGATGGCCAATATGACTATTTGTTTAGTGGTATATGCGTTGGGTCATCTAACACCGTTGGTTGTGCAGAGCTCTCTATCTGGCTTCGCAATCGTGGAATTCTTCGGAAAATTGATTGCAACCGTTTTCCCAAATCTAGACCATTTCAATATCCAAGCAGCAATTTCTGCGGGCGTAGATGTGCCATTCGTTTATCTCGGCTGGGCGTTTAGCTATTGTGCGATTTATAGTCTAATCGCAATGTTACTAGCCCTAGTTATGTTCGAAGATCGGGACCTAACATAGTCGCCCCACGGTAACCGGGTAAGTGATCAGTATTAGGACACTTGAGTCTTGGCCACGTCGGTTGCAAAGTGTGGACCCTTGATAGCGTGTGGTGTCTTCGAAGTTGTGTTGCATATTTGATTAGCGATTTCAATAGCAACTGCCAATGCATCGCGTCCGGCGCGACCTGATACTCGCACGGGCACTCCCTCGGTTATCGCCGCGGCGAAATCATGATGTTCCATGGCGAGGGCATTGCCGTCTGGAATAGCAACTTCGGTTTTGGGAAGGTAGTCAATAAAAAATCGCTCCTGCAGGTCGTTGAGTTCGAGTTGGCTGGTGTTGGCTAAATCGATTTGGAGCGATTTGGCATGTTGACTCACGTCAATGGTATATGCTGATGACGATCCGAAATTAATCTTCGTCGAACCCTGTGGCCCCTCAATACGCATCGTACGTTGAGGTTCGCAATTGACTCGTGACGCCGTTAGGTTTGCGAAAGTTCCATTTTCAAATGTCAGGCGAGCATTGGCGATATCTTCCTGCGGGCCTATAACGATGGATCCAACCGCTGAAATGTCAGCGATCGGACTATTCACAAGCGATAGAACGAGATCGATGTCGTGAATCATTAAATCTAGCGTAACACCGATATCTATTGAGCGAAACGAATAGTTACTAGTACGGCTGACATCGATGAAAAATGGGTTGCTGATGTGTTTTGCAACTGCTGTAAATGCCGGATTAAAACGCTCTACATGCCCGATTTGTAATACCAGATTATTAGATTCAGCTAATCCGATAAGGTCGTCCGCTTGTGTGATGCTTAGTGTAATTGGTTTTTCGACGAGAAGGTGTTTTCCAGCTCTCAGCAGCGTTTGTCCGACTTCAAAGTGGTATCGTGTCGGAGTGGCGATTATCGCACAGTCGATTTCATCGATGATTTCGGAAACGTGTTTTACACCGCGAACGGCGAATTTCTCGACTGCGACGTGGCGCGCGGCTTCGACGGGTTCGACGATGGCAACCAAGTCAAATAGATCGTCGTCGGCAACGAGTCGCGTGTGGAAGGAACCGAGTCTACCTATTCCAATAACAGCGATGCGAGGTTTACTCATGCAGCATCCCTTCGTACAGGTCGGGATCTGCCATTGCGACCGTCATTCATTTTGTCGATAAAATTAAGGATATGGTTTACGCTAGGCACGAGTTGATCTTGGCCGTTGAGAGTATCAAGGACAATCTGTTTGTCAACTTTTTTGCGGAATATCAGTTTAAAAGCAGCGTTGAGCGCCCTGATTTCGTCTGCATGAAAATTGTTGCGTTTTAAGGCGATTATATTTACTGCTCGCGCTTTTGCGGAATTTCCATCGACAATAGTATATGGTGGTACGTCCTTAAGGACGCGACTCATTCCACCAATGAAGCTATAAGCTCCAATAGTTACGAAATGATGAACCGCGACCCCACCGGAAATGTTCACATGGTCATCTATGTGTACATGACCACCGAGTAACACATTGTTGGCTGTGATGATATAGTCGCCAAGTCGGCAGTCGTGGGCAACGTGGCTACAGGCCATGAAATAGCAGTTGTTACCGATCGAGGTTATGCCATCTTCTTTTTCTGTGGCGCGATTTACAGTGGTATATTCACGAAACGTATTATTGTCACCGATGACCACCTGTGTTGGACTGCCTTGGTAGGAAATGTCTTGTGGCTCAGCGCCAATAACCACCGCAGGGAATAGGTGATTGTTTCTTCCGATAGTGACGTGACCTGTTAGTGTAACATTGTTATCTAGTACGGTTCCTTCACCGATCTTTACATGTGGACCCACCACGCAAAATGGGCCTATAGTCACGTCATCCGCAAGTGACGCTGCAGGGTCTACTTCAGCCAATTTAGATATGTTCTGTGGCATAGTTGCAATTTCTTTGGATTAGGCACATTCGGCCAAGGCGTTATTCAAGTTGTGGTTACTAATAATTTGACGAACCAGCTCTGCATTAAGTCGATGTCCCGTACGATGCGCCTCAAATTCTCCATATAAGTCTGTTCCGGCGAGCGCTAAGTCACCGACCATATCGAGTGTTTTATGTCTCACGCACTCATCCTCAAAACGTAGCGAATTGTTAACTGGCCCGTTTTCATCAATTACGAGCAAGTCCGCGTTAGTCACACGTAAGCCCAGGCCACTCGCCCGCAGTTGATCGGCTTCCGACTGTAAGATAAACGTTCTAGCTGATGATAATTCTTGCTCAAAAGAGGAAGGACAAACATCGATGGAAAACCTTTGCAAACCAATTGGGCTTGCGCTGCCGTAGTCTAGAGAATAGCACAGGGACATTGTGCCGTCAGAGCTAGGCGGGCGAGCCTCAATCCAAGAGTCATTGTCAACGACGCGAATTGTTGATTTAATAGTAACCGCTGGCCGCATGGCCTCCTGCGGAATGATACCAGCGTTTAACAGGGGTTCCACAAATGGCAAGCTAGAGCCATCAACGCCCGGCATTTCATTGGTAGACGCCCAAATAAAACAGTTATCGATCTGCAATCCTGCAAGTGCTGCGATTACGTGCTCGACCATTTCTACACCAACACCGTTGGCGTGAAGATTCGTGCGGCGTGGCACCTCTTGGCGGTATTGAACATCAACGGGGACTCGGACTTCCTGCCCGCTCTTGTTACGCAAAAAGACCAAACCTGTTTCCGTTGGCGCTGGACGAAACTCCAGCGTGACATCGGTACCACTCCAAAATCCAAAGCCTGTCACGGTAGCCGTGGAGGCGATGGTCTGTTGGGGTCTGTTGTAGGAGAGGTGAGGATTCATGCGTTAGCTAATAATTCGTATTCACTGGGAAGACGCGTTTGGAGCGAGTCGACATCCAATCTCAAGACGTTGTTGCATCTTAGCGTGGAACGGTTGTGGCTGGGTTACTAACGTTAGAAGGGGCGCCGGCTTGATTGCCCTTATTCACTGCGTCGACAATATATTTGGTGATATTGAGACTGCGTTGATAGACAATGTCGCGATTCACTCCTTTTAGCACCGACTCGCGACTTTGTGGATTAATCGCCTTACTGTCGTAATTCAGGACCAAGCTAATTCCATTACGCTCGCAAAAAGTGGCTATGGTTTTTTGCACTTCGATGTAACATTCGTGAAACACTTTAGCTTCTTTTTGCAAAACGTTTTTGCGTTTGATCTGCATTTGTACCTGCACGTCAGATTGTATTTTTGCGATACGTTCTTCGAGTTGTGAATATGCTGCTGTACCGGGGTTGTAGCCCTTTAGCTCTTCAACCATCGAAGTAACTTGCTTACGCGCTGTTTCGAGAGTCCCATCGAACTGAGTGATCTCAACTTGAATAGAATCTAGCATCGATTTGAATTTAGTATTGTTCTCCATAACTACGGCTATATCGACAACGGCCACAGTAGTTCCAGCGCGGGTTTGCTGCGCCTG